>Ga0187892_10001266_pt1 | contig 58909 bp, 58 predicted proteins | sample MA1701073metaG_FD_139345 | JGI IMG/M metagenome (GOLD analysis project Ga0187892, IMG submission 139345) | Bio-ooze microbial communities from a basaltic lava cave in the Kipuka Kanohina Cave System on the Island of Hawaii, USA - MA170107-3 metaG ...
CGAGCATCTCTTTCGCCCTCTCCACCACCCGCTCCACGGTGAGTCCCAGCTCCTGGTAGATCCGCTGATACGGCGCCGAGGCGCCGAAGCGCTCGAGCCCGATGATGGCGCCCCGTTCACCCACCCAGCGGTGCCACGGTTGCGGCGAGCCGGCCTCGACCGCGAGGCGGAGCACGGCTGGTGGCAGCACCGCGTCGCGGTACTCGCGCGGCTGCTTCGCGAAGAACTCCATGCACGGCATGCTCACGGCCCGCACGGCTACGCCCTCGGCGGCCAGGCGCTCGTAAGCGCCGATGACCAGCTCGACTTCGGAGCCGGTCCCGATCAGGACGATTCGAGGCTGGCCGGCGCCTGAGTCCGCGAGCACGTAGGCGCCGAGCCTGAGGCCGTTCGCGGGCGCGAACTTCGCGCGGTCGATGACCGGCACCTTCTGGCGCGTGAGCGCAAGCGCCACGGGTCCACCCTGGTGGAGGATCGCCGCCCGCCACGCCTCCACCACCTCAGTTGCATCCGAGGGCCGGATCACCGTCATGTTGGGGATCGCGCGCAGCGACGCCAGGTGCTCGATCGGCTGGTGCGTCGGCCCGTCCTCGCCCAGGCCGATCGAGTCGTGCGTGAACACGTAGATCGGGCGCAGATGGGTGAGCGCCGCCAGGCGGATCGGAGGCCGCATGTAGTCGGAGAAGATCAGGAACGTGCCGCCATAGGGGATGAACCCCTTGTGCAGGGCGATGCCGTTCAGCACGGCCCCCATCGCATGCTCCCGCACACCGAAGTGGAAGTTGTGCCCCGCGCGGTGCCCTGCCGCGAATGTCCCCGCCCCCTTGATCTCTGTGTTGTTCGAGCCGGTGAGGTCACCCGAGCCCCCGATCAGCTCGGGGAGCTTGGGCGCGATGGCGTTGATCACCTTGCCCGACGCGGCCCGCGTCGCCGGTGCGCCGTCTTTCGGTGTGAAGGCCGGGAGCGCGGCGTCCCAGCCCTCGGGGAGCCGCCCCGCGAGCCGCCGCTCCAGCTCGGCGGCAAGCTCGGGATGTGCGCGGCGGTAGGCCGCCCACCGCCCCTCCCACTCGGCCTCGAGCCCCGCCCCCCGCTCCCGCGCCCGGCGCCAGTGCGCCAGCGCCTCGGCCGGCACGTGAAACGGCTCGAGCGTGGGCCAGCCGAGGTTCTGCTTGGTGAGCCGGACCTCCTCCTCACCGAGCGGCGCGCCGTGCGCCTCGGCGGTGTCCTGCTTGTGGGGACTGCCCCAGGCGATGTGCGTGCGGACGATGATGAGCGATGGCCGGTCGGTCACGCGCTGCGCGGCACGGGTGGCGGCATCGAGCGCGGCGAGGTCGTTGCCGTCCGCCACGCGCTGCACGTGCCAGCCGTAGGCCTCGAAGCGCTGCGCGGTGTCGTCCGAAAACGCCAGCGCCGTGTCACCGTCGATCGTGATGTGATTGTCGTCGTAGAACCCGATGAGCTTGCCGAGCTTCAGATGGCCCGCGAGCGAGCACGCCTCGTGCGAGACGCCCTCCATGAGGTCCCCGTCCGACGCGAGGAAATACGTGCGGTGATTGACGATCTCGTGGCCCGGCCGGTTGAACGTCGCCGCGAGCTGCGCCTCGGCGATCGCCATGCCGACGGCGTTGCCCACACCCTGACCAAGGGGCCCGGTGGTGGCCTCCACGCCGGGCGTGAGGCCGTGCTCGGAATGGCCCGGCGTGCGGCTGCCCCACTGGCGGAACTGCTTGATGTCGTCGAGCGACAGGTCATAGCCCGTGAGGTAGAGCGTGCTGTAGAGCAGCATGCACGCATGACCGCAGGAGAGCACGAAGCGGTCGCGGTCGGGCCAGTCGGGATTCGCGGGGTTGAAGCGCAGATGCTTGAGCCACAGCATGTACGCCAGGGGCGCGAGCGCCATGGCCGTGCCCGGATGCCCGGAGTCCGCCCGCTGTACCGCGTCCATCGCGAGCGTGCGGACGGTGTTGATGCAGAGCTGGTCCGGCGCGGCGTCGGGCGAAACCGGGCGCTCGCTCAGGGCCACCCCTTCCCCTTTCCCCTTTCCCTTTTCCCCCACTACAGCAGTCCCGACTTCGCCGCTTGCCACAGCTTGATGAGCCGGTCGAAGCCGTCCACCAGCACGTCCACCTGTTGCGGGCTGGGACTCGCCTTCGCGGCGGTCTTCAGCTCGTCGCACAGGCGCGGCATCTCCTTGCGACCCTGCTTGGCGCTCTCCACCGAGATCTGCTCGAGGATCCCGATGATCTTCTCGCGCACGCCGTCGTCCTTGGGGACCTGCCACAGATACTCGGCCGCCTGCTTGCCGTCGGTGCACAGCTTGCCGAGCCGGTCGAGCAGCATCTGGGACGGACGGGGCTGGCGGGGATCGCGGGGGTCGGCCATGGTGGGCTGCAATCTAACCTGCCCGACGCGCTTGCGACGACGGGAGCGGGGAGCGGTACCTGACGGTGCGAGCCGTGCTTTCGGCGCGTGCCGCGAGGTACCACTCCCCTCTCCCCTCTCCCGTTTCTGAAACGGCCTACCATCCGACTCCCGAACCCCCTAGCTTGCCAGTCCCATGATCCTCACCGCCCTGCTCACGCTGCTTCAAACGCCGCTCGCGCCGGACTCGGGTGAAACACGCCTGCGCAACATCCGGCAGCTCACCTTCGACGGCCAGAACGCCGAAGCGTACTTCTCACGCTCGGGCACCCGGCTCATCTTCCAGCGCCAGGTCTCCGACTCAGGATGCGACCAGCAATACATGATCAACGTGGACGGATCGGGCCTGACGCGCGTCTCGAGCGGCGCCGGCCGGACGACCTGCGGCTATTTCTACGACGACGATCGCCGGATCTTCTACGCCAGCACCGAGCACACCGGCCCCGCCTGCCCGCCCCGCCCCGACTACTCGCAGGGCTACGTCTGGGCGCTGTACGACTACGACCTCTACACGGCCCGCGCGGACGGCTCGGAGCCGCGGCGCCTCACCACGAACCCGCGCTACGACGCCGAGGGCACGCTGTCGCCCGACGGGAAGACGATCGTGTTCACCTCGCTGCGTGACGGTGACCTCGACATCTACACGATGGGCGTGGACGGATCGAGCGTGCGGCGCCTCACGCGCACCCTGGGCTACGACGGCGGGCCGTTCTTCTCGCCCGACGGCACGCTGATCGTGTACCGCGCCTACCACCCGGCGACGGCCCAGGACTCGGCCGACTACGTCGGCCTGCTCGAGCGCAACCTGGTGCGGCCCTCGCGCATGGAGCTGTGGGTGATGAACGCCGACGGCAGCGGCCAGCGCCGCGTGACGAACCTGGGCGGGGCGAACTTCGCGCCCTTCTTCCACCCCGACGGGCGGCGCATCGTCTTCGCGTCCAACCACAAGAACCCGCGGTCGCGCAACTTCGATCTCTTCCTGGTGGACCTCGATGGTGGCGGGCTCGAGCAGGTGACCACCGACCCCGACTTCGACGGCTTCCCGATGTTCTCGCCGGACGGTGGGCGGCTCGTCTGGGCCGCCAACCGGCACGGCTCGCGGCCCGGCGAAACCAACATCTTCGTCGCCGACTGGATCGAGCGCCGGTGAGCCGGGCGAAACCGTCGGCGGCGACCGGCCCCGCAGGCCCCGCCGCGGCGCCGCCCCGCGGCGCGAAGGACGAGCTGCTGAGCTGGGGGAAGTCGCTGGCGATCGCGCTCGTGATCTGGCTGGTGCTGCGCGCCTACCTGATCGAGGCGTTCCGCATCCCCTCGCCCAGCATGGAGACGACGCTGCTCGTGGGGGACTTCCTGTTCGTCGAGAAGGTGTCCTTCGGCGGCGAGTTCCAGATTCCCTTCACCGGCCTGCGGTTCGGCCGGCTGCCCGGGTTCACCGATCCCCGGCGGGACCGGATCGTGGTGTTCCGCTCGGTCGAGGACTCGACCCCCAACCTGAGCATCGTGAAGCGGCTGCTGGGCGTCCCCGGCGACACGCTCCAGATGGTGGCGGACACGCTGATCCGCAACGGGCGGCGCCTCGACGAGCCCTACGCCCTGCACCTGTCGGACGGCTTCCTGCGGGACGAGGAGTTCCGCCTGCGGCAGTTCCGCGAGCGCCAGCTGCCCCATTACGTGGGTCCGGACCCGTCGAGCTACCATCCCACGACGCACGACTGGGGCCCGCTCGTCGTCCCGCCCGGGCACTACTGGGTGATGGGCGACAATCGCGATCAGTCCTACGACAGCCGCTACTGGGGCTTCCTGCCGCGCGCGCACGTCCTCGGCCGGCCCCTGTTCATCTACCTCAGCGTCGCGAGCCGCCCGTTCCGCATCCGGTGGAACCGGCTCCTGCGTCACCCCTCCTGAGGGGGCCCGCCGGGGGCCCATCCGGCCGGCGGCGGGCGCCGTATCGTGAGGACGGCCCCGGTCGATGCGGATTGCCACGGCGACGAATTTCAGCCAGGTTCGACGGCGACCTCGAGCCATGACACCGATGGAGCGAGCCGATGCCGTGACGCCGGACCGCGTGCTCGTGCAGCGCATGCAGGCGGGTGACGAGCGCGCGCTGGCGGGGCTGTACGACCGCCACGCCGCCACGGCGTACGGCCTGGCCATGGCCATCGTCCGCGAGGCCGCCGACGCCGAGGAGGCGGTGGCGGACGCGTTCGCGCAGGTGTGGCGCACGGCGGGACAATTCGATCCGGGCCGGGGCAGCGTGGCCGCGTGGCTCGCGACGATCACCCGGACGCGGGCGCTCGACCTCGTGCGGGCGCGGGGGCGACGGGCCCGGGCGCTCGATCGCGCGGCCCTGGGGAACCCCGCGGGCGTCGCGACGCCGCTCGCGGCCGTGGACGCGACGGACCGGGGCGTCGAGCGCTCGGAGGCCCGCGCTCTCGTGGCAGGGGCGCTCGCCGCGCTCCCCGAGCCGCAGCGGATCGTGCTCGAGCTGGGGTATTTCGGCGGCCTGTCGCAGAGCCAGATCGCGTCGGAGCTGGGTGAGCCGCTGGGTACGGTGAAGACACGCATGCGGGCCGCGCTGGAAAAGCTGCGCGCGGTCCTCGCGCCGCAGATCGCTGAGGGATCGCGATGACCGACCACGAGTGGCTAGCGGCCGCCGGCCCCTACGCGCTGGGCGTGCTCGACCGTGAGGAGCAGGCGGGGTTCGAGGCGCACCTCGCGGGGTGCGCGGGCTGCCGCGCCGAGGTCCAGGCCTTCCGGGAAGTGGCGGGACTGCTGGCGCACGGCGCGCCGGCGGCGGCGCCGCCGGCCGGGCTGCGGGAGCGCGTGCTGGCCGAGGCGCGACAGGTGCGGCCCATCGGGCGCCGCGGCCTCCCGGGACCCTGGCTGGCGGCGGCCGCGGCGCTGGTCGTGGCGCTCGGCGCCGGCGCGGGCGCGTGGCGCACGGCCCGGCGCGCCGCCGCGCTCGAGCGGGAGATCGCCGCGCGGGACTCGATGCTGGCGGCGCTGCTGGGGCCCGAGGTGCACGTGGTGTCGCTCGCGTCCACGGGCCGGGCCCCCAGCGCGCGGGTCTTCTGGAACCAGCGCCAGGCCTCGTTCGTGGTGACCGCCTTCGACCTCCCCGCGGCGCCGGCGGGCCGGACCTACCAGCTGTGGGCCATCGCCAAGGGGAGCGCGCCGCTCTCGATGGGGACGTTCAACACCGACGCCCGCGGCCGGGCCGTCGTCATGCTCCCCGCCGACAGCGCGATCACGCGGCTCGGCACGATCGACCTCTGCGGGCTCACCGAAGAGCCGGCCGGCGGCTCGCCTCAACCGACCGAGCAGCCGCGCCTCGTCGGCACCTGGCGCCACACGGACTAGCGACGCTCTGCGCAAGCTGCCTGGCGCTGGGGGTGGGGGCTCGGGCACGACACGCGAGGGCGCACGGCGGCACACGCAGCCCCGTCAAGGCTAGTCGTTCGCATGAGTGTGCCGCCGAGTCGCCCTCGCGTGAAACGCGCCCTGCGCCCCCGCCCCCAGCGCCACGCACGCCCCCACATCCCCACGCCCCCACGTCCCCAGCTTTTCCAATCCGACTTCGACGGACGGTCGTAGAAACGGGCGCAACGTGATGCGACCCGATTGACCGTTTTCCGGAGGAGGCTGCATGAACCCGATTCGACTTCCCCGCCGCGCGCGGGTGGCGGCCGCGATTCTCGGCACGTTCGGGATCGCTGGCGCCGTGGCCCTGGCGACCGACGCGCTCGGCTCGGACCACCAGGACACGCCCGAGGTGGAGCTGAGCCCGCGGATGGACATCAACGACGTGTACGCCTTTCCCGGCTCGAGCGACGACCGCATCGTGCTGGTCATGACGACGTCGTCGCCCCTGACGCCCGGCCAGACCCCGACCGCCGTGTTCGATCCGAACCTCCTGTACCAGCTCAAGATCGACAACACGGGCGACGCCGTGGAGGACCTCGTCATCCAGCTCACGTTCAGCGGCAGCGGCGCGAGCCAGACCGTGGACGTGCGCGGCCCCGTGGCGCCCGCGATGACCGGGATGCTCAGCCGCATCGTGTCGGTCGCGCCGTCGCTGAGCGGACGGATCAATACCGTGCTCGGAAGCCCGGGCGGGACCCAGGTGTTCGCCGGCCCGCGCGATGATCCGTTCTACCTCGATCTCGAGCAGTTCTTTCGCATCATCCCCGACCGGCGGCCCGTGACCGGCGCGTTGTCGCAGCTGCCCGACACCGCGACCGCCAACGCTTTCCGGGGTCCCGGCGCGGCCGTCGACTATCTCGCGGGGTTCAACGCCCTGGCGATCGTGATCGAGCTGCCGGAAGCGCTGGTGACCGCCGGCGGCAACGCGCGGATCGGTGTGTGGGGCACGATCAGCCGCTGAGACCAACTTCGATTCCTCGAGGAGCGACTTCCATGAGAGCGTTCAAGCAGGCGTGGCTCATCGCACTGATGACCGGCGGGGCCCTGGTGGCGGCCGGCTGTGAAGACGACGAGCTCGGCGGGCCCGACACGAGCCGCGTGTACGACCAGATCGAGCGGCTCGGCAACCCGCTGGTGAGCGAGGTGACGCTCGCGAAGCGGAACCACCCGTTCCACAACTCGGGCGACCCGAGCAGCGACGCGGCGAACTTCGCGACCGAGCTGAAGGCGTTCGTGCGCGACGTGGCCGGCCGCAATGCGACGGTGCAGAACACGCTCGCCGCGGTGCTCTTGCCCGACATGCTCGTCGTGCAGTCCGACAAGGCCGGCTCGACGGCCGGCTGGCTGACCTGGGCGCTGGCCGATGGCTACGGCGGCCGCCGGCTCACGGACGACGTTGTGGATGCCGGATTGATGGCCATCTTCGGACCGTTGCTCGATCCCAACAACGTGAGCCCCGGCCTCACGACCGACAACGTCGGTGCCAACGACAAGGCGTTCGGCGCGACCTTCCCCTACCTCGCGCCCCCGAGCTGATGCGGCGCGGCGTGACGGCGCTGATCCTGATCGGCGGTGGCTTCCTGGCCGCCGCCGGTTGGGCGTTGCGGCGCGACGGGGCCGCCGCCGCGGCGCCGGATGAGTCGATTCGCGACCGGGATATCGCGTTCTACGCGGCGCGGGCGCGTCGCGATCCGGAAAGCGCGGCGGATCTCGCGCAGCTGGCCGGCCTCTTCCTCCAGCGGGGCCGCGAGACCGGAGCGCCGGCGGACTTCCGCCGCGCCGAAGCGCTGGCGCGCCGCTCGCTCACGCTGCGGGTGGACCGCAACGCGCGGGCGCTGCTCGTGCGTGCGTCGAGCCTGCTGGCGCTGCACCGCTTCGTCGAGGCGCGGGCGGTCGCGCGCGAGCTCGTGGCGGCCGCTCCCGAGCAGCCGGGGTATGCGGCGCTGCGTGGCGAAATCGAGCTGGAGCTGGGCGACTACGACGCCGCGCGGGCCACGTTCGCCGCGCTGCGGCCGGCGTGGCGCAACCTCGCGGTCGCCCCGCGGCTCGCGCGCTGGGCCGAGGTGCGCGGCCGCACGAGCGAGGCGCGCTACATCCTCGGCGTCGCCCTGGCGGAAGCGCGGCGGCGCCCCGATCTGTCGGCCGAGCAGCTGGCGTGGTTTCATGTGCGCGTGGGCGACCTCGAACTGCGCCACGGGCGGCTGGCGGAGGCCGACCGCGCGTTGCACGATGGGCTGGCGGTCAGGCCCGGCGACCCGCGCCTCCTGGGGGCGCTGGCGCGCCTCGCGGCGGCGCGGCATGACTGGCGGGGCGTCATCCGGTGGGGTGAGCGTGCGGGCGACGCGCCCGACCTCGCGACCCTCGGGCTCGTGGGTGACGCGTACGCGGCGTTGGGCGATAGCGTGGTGGCGGAGACCTGGTGGGCGGCGGTCGAGCGCGCTGCGGCGGCCAACCCCGAGCCGTTCAACCGGCAGTGGACCCAGTTCCGGCTGGATCACGGCCGGCGGATCCCCGAAACCCTGGCGCTGTTGCGCGCCGAGATCGCGGTGCGGCGCGACGTGCTCGGCTACGATCAACTGGCCTGGGCGCTCTACCTGAGCGGAGACTACGCCGCCGCGCGCGCGGCGATGGCCCAGGCCCTCCGGATGGGGACGCGCGATGCCGCTCTACTCGCGCACGCGGCGATCATCCAGCGGGCGGGTCCCACTCACTTGACGCCTCACGCGCGAGGGGTTAATAGATAGCGCTAGCGAGCGTTTCGAGCGGGTGGAATCCATGCGGGATCTGGCATGGCGCTGGTGGTGGCCGCTGATGGGGCTCGCGACGGCGTACGCGGGGCTCTCGTCGCCCGCGCATGCCCAGGACCCTGACACCCTCCGCCGCGACACCCTCCCGCCGATCACCGCTTCCGTTACGCGCGCCGAAATCCCGTTACGGTCCACGCCCCTCGCCATCGAGCGGGTGGCGCGCGGGGAGATCAGCCGCGCGCGGCCCACCTGGGGGCTCGACGAGGCGCTCGCTTCGGTGCCGGGCGTGTACGCGGCCAACCGCTACAACTTTTCGGTCGACCAGCGCCTTTCGATCCGCGGGTTCGGCGCCCGCTCGGCGTTTGCCGTGCGCGGCATCAAGGTCCTGCTGGACGGCATCCCCCAGACGCTGCCGGACGGGCAGGGGCAGCTCACCAACCTCGAGCTGGGGGAGGCCGATCGCATCGAGGTGTTGCGCGGGCCTGCGGCCGCGCTGTTCGGCAACGCCTCGGGCGGCGTGATCAGCATTTCGACGCCGCAGGCGGTGCCGCAGGCCGTGACGGAGGACCTGCGCATCGTGGCCGGGGCCTTCGATCGCGATCTCGACCGCGCGTGGACCAAGTGGCTGTCCACCACGTCGTTCCGGCTCGGCGCGGGCGGGGCGCAGGTCACGCTGTCCCGCCTGGACTATGAGGGCGAGCGGGATCACACCGAGGCCGACTTCCGCAACGTGAATGCCCGGTTCCGGGTCCCGGTGCTGGGCACCTGGTCGCTGGCCCTCCAGACCGACTGGGGCAACCAGCCGCTCGCCAATAACCCGGGGGGACTGACGCTGGCCGAACTGGAGGCCAACCGCGACTCGGCCGCGCGGCTCAACATTCTGCGCGACGCCGGCAAGGACGTGCACCAGCTCCAGGCCGGGGCCACGCTCCGGGGACCGCTCGGCGCGGCGGGCGAGGCGACGGTGACCGTGTTCGGCCTGACGCGCGACCTCACCAACCCCCTCCCCCAGGCCTATATCACCCTGGACCGCCGCGCGTACGGAGCGCGCGCCACTGCGGCGCGCTCGGTCGGCGGCGGCGGCCGGCCGGTGCGCCTCACGGCGGGCCTCGACGTCCAGTGGCAGCGCGACGACCGGGTAGAGTTCAGCTACGTGGTCCCGAATGCGGCGCTGACGACGCCGGACAACCGGCCGGACACGGCGACCCGCGACCAGCTCGAGGAAGTGAGCGAGCTGGGGCCGTTCGTCCAGGCCCACCTCGAGCTGAGCCCGACGGTGAGCGTGCTGGCGGGGCTGCGCTACGACCGGGTGAGCTTCCACGTCACCGACCGGCATCTGACCGACGGTGCCGACAACTCGGGCGAGCGCGTGATGGACGCGGTGAGCGGCTCCGTGGGGATCGCCGTGAGCCCGCGGCCCGCACTGACGGTATACGCCAACGTGGGGAACGTCTTCGAGACACCCACCACCACCGAGCTGAACAACCAGCCGCCGCCGGCGAGCGGCGGATTCAACCCCGACCTCGATCCGCAACGGGCGTGGAGCTTCGAGCTGGGTGCGCGCGGGGGGGGGGCGGGGGGGCGCGTGTCGTGGAGCGTGGCCGTGTTCCAGGCCGATGTGCGGGACGAGCTGATCGCGTTCGAGGACTCCACCGCGCCGGGCCGCCGGTTCTTCCGCAACGCGGCGGCCGCGCGGCATCGCGGGGCGGAGCTGGGTGCGGAGCTGCGCCTCGCACCCGGTGTGGCGCTGGGCGGCACCTGGACCTACGCGCACTACCGCTACACCGACTACCGGCTCGGCACGCTCGACCTCGCGGGCCGCGCCATCCCGGGCATCCCCGAGCACTGGCTGCATCTGCGACTGCGGGCGGTGCCGCAGGCCGCGCGGGGCGCGTGGGCGGAGCTGCAGGCGACGTACTCGTCGGACGTCCTGGTCAACGACACGCTCGATGCGCGGGCCTCCGACTGGTGGGCGGCGACCCTGCGCGCGGGCTGGGACGGCGCCGTGGGCGGGCTGCGCCTGAGCCCGTTCGTCGCCATGCAGAACGTGTTCGACGAGAAGTACGTGGGATCCGTGGTCATCAACGCCGCCCTCGGCCGCTACTACGAGCCGGCGCCGGGGCGCAACGTCTATTTCGGGCTCTCCCTCGGGGCCGGTCGCTAGATGGCATTCCAACCGTCCTCACCAAGACTGCATCTTGGCAGGAGCAGGTTGGACCGCCGCCCGGCGGGTCGCGAGGATCGGGGTTCATCAACCTTCCACGGGAGGTGCCTATGAGGCAGTGGACTCGATGGTGCGGCGCGGTCGCGGCCGCCTGCCTGGCCGCCGCGCCCATCGGGGCGCAGGGGTCGGGCCAGGGATCGAGCATCCCGGTGAGCGACGCGGCCCCTTCGTCGCACACGATCGTCACCGACGCGATGCTGCTCGGCGCCCAGCAGAGCGGTGACTGGCTGATGTACGGGCACAACTATCTGAACAATCGCTTCTCTCCCCTCAACCAGATCAACGCCACGAACGTGCGCACGCTGGTGCCGCGGATGGTGTTCCAGACCGGCGTCGAGAAGCTGGGGAGCTTCGAGACGACGCCGGTGGTGGTGAACGGCGTCATGTACGTCACCACGCCCTACAACACCGCGATGGCCTACGACCTGCGCACGGGCAAGCAGTTGTGGCGCTACGAGCACAAGCTCGGCACCACGATCTACTGCTGCGGGCCGAACAACCGCGGCGTCGCGATCGGCAACGGGGCCGTGTTCATGGCCACGCTCGACGCCCAGCTCGTCGCCCTGGATCAAACGACGGGCACGGTGAAGTGGACCACGCAGACGGGTGACCCGGCGGCCGGCTACAGCCAGACGATGGCGCCGCTGCTGATCGGCAACAGGGTGATCCTCGGCACCTCCGGCGCCGAGTACGGCATCCGCGGCTTCGTGGACGCCTACGACGCCACGAGCGGCCAGCGCGCGTGGCGCTGGTACACGATCCCGGCGCCCAACGCCACGCGGGAAGAGGGCGGGGTGAACGGCTGGTTCGGCCGCTGGGTGCGGACCACGCCGGAGGGCAACAACCTCAACCGGGACATCGCCAAGGAGAAGGCGGATTCCGCCAAGTACGCCGACGCGTGGCAGAACGGCGGCGGCTCCATGTGGATGACGCCCGCCTACGACGTCGATACGCGCACGCTGTACGTCGGCATCGGCAACCCGTCGCCCGATCTCGACGGGGCGATCCGGCCGGGTGACAACCTCTGGACCGAATCGATCGTGGCGCTCGACGCCGAGACCGGCAAGTTCAAGTGGGGCTACCAGACGGTGCCGCACGACGTGTGGGATCTCGACGCCGTCAGCCCGCCGGTCATCACGATGGTCGGCGGCAAGAAGGCCGTCGTGCACGCGGGCAAGACCGGATGGGTGTACGTGCTCGACGCGGCGACCGGCCGGCTGATCCGCAAGTCGGACCCGTTCGTCCCGCAGGAGAACATGTTCGCGCTGCCGACGGCCGAGGGCACGCGCATGCTGCCGGGCGCCAACGGCGGCCAGGAGTGGTCGCCCATCGCGGTGAACCCGGAGCTGGGGTACGCCTACACCGTTGGCCTGCACCAGCCGATGCACTACAAGACCCATTACGCGCCGTGGGAGAAGGGCCGCCTGTGGCTGGGGAGCGCCTTCGTCGCGATCCCGGGTGAGGTGCAGTGGGGCAACGTGAACGCGATCAACCTCGCCACCGGCAAGATCGCCTGGACGGTGAAGACCGAGCAGCCGATGATCGGCGGCGCCACGGCCACGGCCGGCGGTCTCGTGTTCACGGGCGAGGGCAACGGCTGGTTCAAGGCGTACGACGCCCGGACGGGCGAGGTGCTGTGGCAGTACTTCTGCGGCGCCGGCGTGAACGCCGCGCCGTCGGTCTTCACGGTGGACGGCGAGCAGTTCGTGGCCGTCGCGGCCGGCGGCAACTTCCAGCTCGGCTTCCCGCTGGGGGACGCGCTGTTCGTGTTCGGACTGCCCAAGCGGTGAGCGGTGCGCGACTCGTCGTCGTGGCGGGACTCGCGGGCGCGGTGTGCCTGGCCGCGCCCCGGGTCTCCGGCGCGCAGGGCCCCCGGGCGGCCCCGCCGGCGATCGCCCCCGCCTGGCTCACCGTCGATTCCGCCAGGCGGACGGCCGAGTTCCAGCTCATCGCGGGGCTCACCGGGCTCAACGGCGCGCTCAACTGGAACGGTTTTCGCGACGGCGGCCTCGTGCTCACGGTGCCACAGGGGTGGAACGTGGTGATGTACTTCACCAACCGGGACGGAGACCTGCCGCACTCGGCCGAGATCATTCCCGACGCGAAGCCGCTCCCGATCGGTCCGGTGCCGCCGGCGTTCGAGCGCGCCTACACCATCAGGCTGCAGCAGGGCCTCCAGGCCGGCGAGGAGGACGACATCCGGTTCGTGGCCGATCGGGCGGGCGAGTTCCTGATCTTCTGCGCGGTGCCCGGGCACGGCGCGGCGGGGATGTGGATTCGTTTGACCGTGTCGTCCACCGCGCGGCGGCCGGCGCTCGCGGCCGCGGGGGGTGGAGGATCATGACGGCAGGGCGGCACTGGGGCATCGCGGCGGGCCTCGGGCTCGCGGTGTTCGCGGCGGGGCGGGCGACCGCCCACCAGGCGGCGCGCGGGTGGCCGGCCTACGACGGACGCGAATGGGTCCAGTTCGCTCCGCGCGAGAAGCAGGCGTACGTGGCGGGGTTTCTCGCGGGTGGCGCGCTTGCCGATGCGGAGCGCGTCGCGGCGGGCGACTCGGCCCAGCTGCACCGCGGCGTGGACTCCCTGTATCGGGCTGGGGCGCTCCGGTTCGGCTTCGGGCACATGGTGTACGCCAACCAGCTGGACGAGTTCTACTGGTGGGACAATCACATCCCGGTGCCGCTGTATCTCGCGCTGCGGGACGTCAACCGGCGGTTGAAGCGACAAGAGCCGTAGTGGCGGAGGGCTAACTCCACAAGGAGGATTCTGGCTATGAAGCGCGTTCTGGGGGTGGTGGGGGCGCTGGTGATCGGGATGGCGGGCCTGGCCGGCGCCCAGGAGAGCATGGGCTTCCTGCGGAGCCCCGTGTTCGTGTTCCAGCCGGGCCTGGTCCGATCGTTCAGCGAGGGCGACGGGTTCGACTTCAACGCACGGTTCGTGACGGCCATCCCGACGTCGATCCCGCGCACGACGCTCGTCGCCATCGTTCAGTGGACGCCGTTCGCGGACGAGGACGGTGACGACAACTTGGAGAACGCTCCCGGGTTCGTCTACGGGCCGGTGGTGAACCTGATCAACACCAATGCGATCAGCTTCGACATCGACGGCCTGTTTGCCTACGCGCCGGGCTGTACGGGCAGCGGCAGCAGCTACTGCCACCGCTTCCTGTTCGAGGGCGACCTGTTCCTCAAGATCGGCAGCATGATGGGGATGGGCACGCAGTGGAACAGTCTCAGCCTGTACGCGCTGGTGGCATACATCATGACCGAGGTACCGGATGGCGCGGAAACCAAGGACCGGACCGTGTTGCTGACCGGTCTGTCGCTGCCGCTGGCGCCCTGGAAGAAGTAGAGACGGAGGTGGCCCCTTGATGCATGTGGCCCCGTGATTGATCAAGGGGCCACATCCGTCTTACTTGTATCGGTAGGTGATCCGCCCGCGGGTCAGGTCGTAGGGCGAGAGATCGACCGTGACGCGGTCGCCCTGGAGGATGCGGATGTAGTTCTTCCGCATCTTGCCGCTCACGTAGGCCAGCACTTCGTGGCCGTTCTCCAGCTTGACACGGAACGTCGTGTTGGGGAGGACCTCGGTCACGGTCCCCATCATCTGAATGGCGTCACCAGCCACTACCGCGCCCGCTCCCTTCGCAGGATCCCTCCGGTCACGCGGAGGCGGGCCGGGAGTCCATCGTGTAGTCCCGCGGCGGCTCGGCCACCGACGGGATGTAGGTGGCGTGCCGGCCGCACGCCTGGCACGTGAGGCTGATCCGGCCTCCGGCGGTCCAGGGCAGCGCGCTGCGCCGGCGTGGCACCCGCTGAATGCTCCGCGTGCCGCAGCTCGGGCACACCAATGGCGCGTGCTCCCGATCGGCGGCGATGAGCGCCAGGGCTTCGGGGGCTCGGTACTCCTTGATGCCGCGTCGTCCCACGATCCGGCTCCTCCGGGACCCCAAATGTAGTGCCCGCCGGCTCGCGGTCCAAGCCGGCACCGCCACCTTGACAGCCCAGCGGTAGCGGGTATCTCTAAGCCCAACCGGAGGTTGGCGATCGTGGACGGGCCGGACTTCGAGCCGCTGGCCGACATCGAGGTGGAGCGCGTGACGCCCGAGGCGCAGGGGCTGACGCTCAGCGGGCAGGGGCAGGACCGCGCCGAGTACCGTCTGGCCGTGCACTTCGACATGCCGCTCGACGCGCGTACCCGCACGGTCCTGGGCGAGCTGCTCGCTCAGTCCGAGCTGCGCATCTCCCGGCGCGCGCCCCCCCCGCCCCCCGCCCCCCCTGCCCCCCCCGCCTCCCGTGCCCCGGCGGCGCCGGTGCGGCGGCGAGGGGAGCGCACGCCGCGGGCGTAAACCCGTCGTCGGCGCAATTCTTGACGCTCGCCGGGCCGGGGTGATAGCTTGGCGCGATTTTCCGCCCCGGAGCGTCGTCCGATGCCGGCTGAGCTTGGCGGCTCCCAGATCTCGTCGCTACTGGAATCGCTGCCCGGAATCGCCAGTGTGTTGCGCAGCCCGGTCGCCGACGCGCTCGTCAAGGCGATTCGGGCGGCGGCGGGCCTGGGCGAGCTCGAGCCGGTGGACGCCGAGGAGTTGGTGCGCTACGCGGTGCGCCGGGGCCTGATCGGCCCCGATGAGGGCGACCGCGTGCTCAACGAAGTGCAGGCGCCGCTGACGGCGCGCCAGCAGGCGGCACGGACCCCGAAGGCCAGGGCGAAAAAGGCGAAAGCGCCGCGCAAAAAGGGCAAGAAGCGCCGTCGCTAGACCCGGAATCCCCGGACCAGACCCCGCAACTTCTCCGCCGCCTGCAGCAGGTTGCTCGTCGCGGCCGCCATCTCCTGCGTGGAGGCGCCCTGCTGCTCGACGGCCGCGGTCACCGCCTCGGCGCTGGAGGCGTGGGCCACGGCCCGTCCCGTGACCTGCTCGGCGCGTCGCCCCAAGTCCTCGGTGATCGAGCGGTAGCTCTGCGCTGACCACATGACCCGCCCGGCCGCCTGCTCGACGTGCTCGACCGCTCCAATGATCTCGGCGAGCCCCGAGGCGGCACCCTCGGCCACGGATTCGATGCCGCGGACCTTCGCGTGGCCCGCCGCCATCGTGTCGGTCACGTCCTCCACCTGGTTCCGAATCGCGCCTGTCGTGCGGGCGACGTCCTCCGCCGCCCGGGCGGACTCGTCGGCCAGCTGCCGCACTTCTTCAGCCACCACCGCGAAGCCGGGGCCGTGCTCGCCCGCGCGTGCCGCTTCGATGGCGGCGTTGAGCGCGAGCAGGTTCGTCTGCGACGAGATCCGCTTGACCAGGTCCACGAAGTCGTCGATGGCGAGGCTCTGCTGCGCCAGCTGCGCGATGTGTCCCGACGCCGTCTGCACCACCTCGCGGACGCCGAGCAGCGCGCCGCGCGCCGCGGTCACGTCGCCCCGGTGGCGGTCGGCCACGCCGCGAATCTCCTCCCCCAGCTCGGCGACCCGGCCCGCCGCCAGCTCCATCTCGCCCATCGCCTCCCGCAGGCGCCCGAGCCCCTCCCCCACGGACTGTAGCTCACCACGCTGGGACTCGGCTCCCTGCGCGATGTCCTGCACGGCCGTCGCCACCTCGGACCCCGAGGCCGCCAGCTGCTCGCTCACGGCCGACAGGTCCCCCGCCGCGCCCGCGATCCGGTCGGCCTCCGCCGTCACCTCGATCACCAGCGCACGGAGGCGCTCCGCCATGGTGCGCAGCGCATGCGCCAGCAGGCGGAACTCCCCCGGCATCGGGCCGGTGGCCACGGGGCGCAGGTCGCCCGCCCCACACCGCTCCGCCAGCGTCGCGAGGGCGCTGAGCGGCGTGGCCAGCTCCTGCAGCGTCCACCGCGCCATCCCGACGCCGAGCAGCAAGACGACACCGGCCACGGTCCACAGCAGCAGCTCGCGGCTGGCCGCCTGCGACCGCAGCCGGTCCGCCGCCACCGCGGCCTTCTCGGCCTGGCGGCTCGCGAGCTGCCGCACGACTCCCAGCAGCGCGCTCGCCGGTGCCCCTACCGCTGCGGCGCGCGCCGCGGCGTCCGGGTCTCGCGCGAGATCGCGCAGCGCGTGCGCCAGCGCGTAGTCCGCCTGGATCTCGGCCTGGAGCTGCTTGATGCGAATGGCCATCAGATGCTCGGGCTCGGTGAGGCCGGGCAGCGCCGCCAGCCGTGCCTGCTGATCGAACGCCTCGTCGGCCGCCGTCTGAAACCGGTCGCGCGCCGCCGCCGCCGGCGCGACCAGGTACTGCTCCGCCGCGCGAATCTCGTCGAACACGGCGATCACCAGGCGGTTGCCGGCGTCCGCCGCGGCGCGCAGCGCCTGGAGCTCGCGGTCGACGTCGTGCCGCATCGTGCGCAGGGTCGCCGTCCCCCACCAGGCCACCACCACGAGTCCTCCGACCAGCACCGTGAGCCCGATCAGGATGCGACCGCGCAGCGATCCGAGCCATCCCTGCACGGTCATCGCTCGCTCACCAGCCGGCCGGCCCGCACGATGCCCATCGCCACCGCGCGACCCGGCATCTCACCCTGGTCGTCGAACGCGACTGCCCCCGTCACGCCGTCGAATGCCGGGTGCCGGGTGCCGAGGCCCGCCAGGTAGTCGCGCACCGCCCGCCGGTCGGGTCCGGTTTCCTCCAGCGCGTCGGCCAGGAGGTGGACGATGTCGTACGTGGCCGCGCCCCGGTGATCGGGCACGGCATCGCCCCCATACGCGCGAGCGTACGCCGCCACAAAGGCGCCGTTGCGCTCGCCCCGCTGGTCGGCCAGGTAGGCCGACGACACGCGCACGCCTTCGGCCGCCGACCCCAGTCGCTCGACGCCGCTCAATGCATCGCCCCCGATCACCGCCCAGCGCAAACCCAGGGCGGCACGATCGCGCAGCGCCAGCTCCGCGCCCTCGCGATGCGTCGCGAGGACCAGGACATCGACCCCCCCCGCAGCGCGCATCCGCGATAGAAACGGCTCCAGCGATCCGGTCCGCGGCAGGATGGGATCCTCTTCGAGCACGGTCCCGCCGAGTCGCGTGAACTCCGCCACGAAGCTGCGCCGCAGCCCGCGGCCGTAGTCGTCGTTGACGAAGATGACGGCCGCGCGCTGCGCGGCCAGCCGCTCGCGTGCGACCCGGGCGAGCTCAGCGCCGTGCGCCAGGTCGCTCGGGCAGGCGCGGAACACGTAGGGGCTGATCCCGCTGAGTGCGGGGCTGGACGCCGAGGGGGTGATCATCGCGAGCGGGCGGCGCGCGGTGCCGTAGCGACGCGCGGCCGCCAGCGAGGCGCCCGAGTTGAGGTGGCCGATCACCGCGACCACAGCCGGATCGGCCCCGAACTCGTCCGCCACCCGCACCGCGACCGAGTCGCTGGCGCTGTCGTCGGCGAACACGAGCTCGAGCGGGCGGCCCCGCACACCCCCCCGGGCGTTGATCTCCTCGGCGGCGAGCCGGGCGGACCGCTCCATGGAGACGCCGCGCGGCTGCGAGAACGGGCCGGCCACGCCGATGCGGATCGGCTCGTCGCCGCCGGCGCACGCCGCCAGCCCGAGGGCGACGGCCAGTGAACCAATCCTCGTCAGGGCTCCCCCCCCTCCCCCGCGGACACCGCGCGCAAGGTTACCGACCCCCGAATCGCCGCGCAACGCTCGTCGACAAGGCGGCGGACCGGGGTATGTTCCCACTCCATGAACCGGGTGCGACTGCTCGGCGCCTTCGCCGCCGGCCTCGAACGGCTGCTGGCCACGCGGGACGCCGGCGATTTCGAAGCGACCTGGACCGCCCTCGACATTCAGCAGGCGGGGTGGGAGGCGCTGGCGCAGGCCCGCCGCGCGAACACCGAACCGCTCGAGCCCGCCCTGGCGCAGATCGACCGGCGCCTGCGCGCGCTGCTCGAGCGCTGCCGGGCCATGCTCGACCCCCATCTGACGACGTTTCGCGTGCCCGAGCTGGAGCGCTGGCAGCACGCTGCCGCGGCCGCCCTGGTGGGCGCCCGCTGGGGCGCCGCGGGCCTGCGCACGGTCATCGCCGACACCGCGGCCCCCCTCGCCCGCCGCTATTTCGCCTTCCTCGCGCTCGCCGAGCGCCACCCCGTGGGCGCCTGGCCCGTGTTCGAGCGCTACCTCCTGGCCCCGGGCGCCCACCACGCCTTCGTCGCCGTGGCCGCCGAGGCGGCGCGCTACTACCCCGCCCGCGCCGGCGTCCTGGTCGGGCTGTTCGAGCGCATTCGCGGCGACCAGATGCTGCGCCGCTTCCTCGGTCCCAAGATCCTCGAATCCCTGTACGTGCTCGCGGACCCCGCCGCCCTGCCGTTGTTCGAGGAGCTCCTCGTCGCCGGTCACACCGACCCCGATATCGACCGCTGCGAGGTGACGCGCGCCCTCGTGGCGGTCCGCAAGCTCACGGGTCGGGTCGCCCCGAGCTCCAAGTTCCCGGATGGCGCCGCACCCGGGGTTCGGGAGACGCTGGACGAGGCCGAGCGGCGCTTCGACGCGGAGCGTGACCGGCTCGAGCCGGTCACGGTGATCTGAGCCCCACTCCCGCCCCGGCGCGCACGAACGCCGCGAGCCGGTCGCGGTAGGCAGGCCCGCCGCGGTCGTAGGTGTCGTTGTGTCCCGCTCCCTCGATCGCCACGAACTCGACCGGGCCCGGCACCGCCGCCGCGACGCGCCGTCCCATCTCGATCGGGACGAGCAGGTCGTCCGTACCGTGAAACACCAGCACCGGGCAGCGCACCCGCGCGATCGTCGCGAGGTTGTCGAGCCCCAGGCGGAGCACGAAGCGCGGGAAGAGGCGGTAGTGCTGTCGCGACATCTCGCGCGCGCTGGTGAACGGCGACTCGAGGATCAGGCCGGCGGTCTCGTGCCGCGTCGCCGTGCGCGTCGCCACCGCGCTGCCGAGCGAGCGGCCGTAGACGAAGATGCGCCGGGCATCCACGCCGGGGCGGCGCGCCAGGGCCTCGTAGGCGGCGTCGGCGGCGGCGTACAGCGCCGCCTCGCGGGCCCGTCCCCCGCTGCCGCCGTATCCCGGGTAATCGACGACGAGCAGCGCCACGCCCGGGGGCTGAAACTCGCGCAGCACGGGCCAGATGGCCGCGATCGTCTCGCCGTTGCCGTAGAACCACAGGAGGCCGGGGGCCGGTCCCCGGGGAGCCGCGGCGACCGGGGCCCGGGGCGCGAGGAACCAGCCCGCCAATCGCGTCCCGTCGCCGGACGTGAGTGCGATGCGCTCGCCTCCGGGGATCCCCACCGCGGCCGGGTCGGGCACGGCGGCGCGGGGCGCGGGGAACGCCAGGCGCTCCTGATAGCGCCACAGCAGCACCAGCAGGGCCGCGTAGCCCAGCGCCAGGCCGACGGCGAGCCGCAACACGAGCATGCCGAAAGCTAATCCGACTCGTGTTACTTTATGGTGCCCATGAACGCCGAGCTGTTCACTCGTGCCCGCGGCGCCTTGCTGGGCCTCGTGGCGGGCGCGCAGATCGGTCGGCGCACCGCCCATCTCGGGACGCCGGAGGCGATCAAGGCGCTCTTCCCCCACGGCGTGCGCGACCTCACGCCGCCACCGCCCGCGGCCCCCGCCGACGCGTGGCAGGCGGTCGAGGACGACGGTGCCGGGATGGCGCTGTGCCTGGCCGAGTCTGTGGTCGCCTGCGGCACCTTCGACGTCACCGACGTCGCGCGGCGCTGGGTCCAGTGGATGCAGGCGGACCACGGCCGCGTGAGCGCCACCACGCGCCGGGCGCTGGAGCGGATCGCCGCCGGTACCGAGCCGTTCGAGGCCGGCCGCCTGGCGCGCGGGGGACCGTCGTCCACCGGGACGGGCAGCGTCCTGCGCACGGTGCCGGTCGCGCTGCGGTTCCACAACAGCGTGGAGCGCCTCATCCGCGTCTCAGCCCAGCAGGCGGCCATCACGCATGCGGACGAGCGCTGTCTCTGGAGCGCCGCGGCGATGAGCGTCGCGGTGCGCGAGCTGCTCCAGGGCAATGCGTACTTCGTCGACGAGGTACTGCATCACCTGCGCGACCTGGCGCCCCGTGGGCTGACGGACGCCATCCACCGCGCCCCGCGCGAAGAGCAGGGCGAGCTCGTGATCGTCGCGGAGGGGCAGGGGGGCGATGTCGTGCGGAGCGTGGAGGTGGCGTTCTGGTTCGCGACGCATGGCCGCGCCTTCGAAGAGGCGCTGGTGTTTCTGGCCGAGGCAGGGGGCGACACCGAGGCGAACGCGGGGCTCGCCGGCGCGCTGCTGGGCGCGCGCGACGGCGAGGCCGGCATCCCGCCCCGCTGGCTCGATCAGCTGGCCGACGCGGCCCGGATCCGAACGCTCGCCGACGCCCTGGTGGGGGGGGCGGCCTGACGGCGCGGCGGCGGCGTCGCTACGGCTTCCCGGTGCTCGGGCGCCTGGCGTAGCGCCCGATACCGTCCAGGATGTCGCTGTCCCACAAGGCCACGTACAGCCAGCGGCGCTCGCCCCGCCCCCGCCAGTTGAGCCGCACGATCTGCCGTCCGAATTGCCACTCCCACGTGCCGAACCCCGTGACACGCGGCGCGCCGTAGCGCTCGGTCAGCTCGCGCTGCCGCCGCTCGACCAGCGCCGCATCGCCCGAATCTCCGAACGACAGCAGGGCGACCAGGCCCTCGAGCACGAACGCGCCGAGGTAGAACGAGGCGCTGTCCGCCGGATCGAGGATCCGCACGCCGCACTCCATCAGGTGCGCCGTGCGGCGCGACGTCGTGCAGACCAGCGCCTGGCGGCGTTGCAGCTGGCGGGCCCGATCCGCGAAGGCGGCGTAGGACATCCCGGGTGTGAATCCCCGGTATCCGGGCGCGGCGGCGGGCGGTGGGCTCTGGGCAGCGGCCGGGGAGCCGGCCAGCGCGGCGACGAGGAGGAGCGGGGAGCGGGCGGCCGCGCCGTGGGGCATGGCGCCAATATACCGAGAAACGCTCGGGCCCGACCTCAGACTGCGAAGGTCGGGCCCGTCCGGGAGCGGCGATCCCTGGCCGTCAGACTTTGCGGACGTTCTGCGCTTGCAGGCCCTTCGGCCCCTGGGCGACCTCGAACTCCACGCTGTCCCCTTCGGCGAGACTCCGGAAGCCGTCCGCCTGGATGGCCGTGTAGTGGACGAACACGTCCGGGCCTGACTCCTGCGCGATGAAGCCGAAGCCCTTCGCGTCGTTGAACCACTTCACCTTACCCTTTGGCATACTCTTGCAACCTCGAACGGAAAGCAGGGCACTGCCCCGGACCTGGATCGACCCTGGTCACCGCGACCGGGGTCGGGCTCAAACAAAAGCCGCGAGACTGACGGTCCTCGCGGGTGCGCAGTCTAACCGCATGACGTTGCCACTTTTGCTCAAGCCGCGGTAAAGCTAGGGTCCGCGGGGCGGGCACGCAATGCGGCCGCACCGGGCTACCTCCCGGCAATATGGACACCATCACGACACATTAACGACATCTTAACGACACATACAGCTCGCGCATCCTACCGCGCGTTCGGCGGCACCGCTAACCTCCCGGCCCCAGCCTCCGAGGTCGCCTCATGGTCCAGCCGCTCGTGCTCGTCGTCGCCCTCGCCCAGCAACCCGCGCTCCCCCAGCCCGTCGCCCGGATCGTCATTGAGCCCGCTCAACCGACGGTCCAGGCGGGCGACACGCTGCGCCTGCGGGCCACGGCGTACGACTCCGCGGGGCGCCGCCTGGACGATGCGGTGATCGGCTGGTTTACAGCGGGTCGCGGGTTCGAGGGGTCGGTGGACTCGACCGGGCTCGTTCACGGGGGCTCCACCGGCGCCCTGCGCGTCGCCGCCGTCGCCCGGATCCCGGGGCGCGCGGCACGATCGACCGTCGCCTTCGCCAGCGTCGCCATCGTCGCGCCACCCGCCACGCGGGTCGTCGTCGCTCCCCGCGTCGCGCGGCTCCTCGCCGGCACATCGGTGTCGCTCGAGGCCGTCCCGTACGCCGCGACCGGTGACCGGCGTTACGACCCGGTCATCTGGCGCTCGAGCGCGCCCGGGATCGCGCGGATCGACGCCGCGGGCCGCCTGACCGGCGTGGCCCCCGGACGGGCCACCATCGCGGCCGGCGCCGGGAGCGCGACGGACGCTTGGAGCGTGACGGTGGTGGCGAACGCGGTGACCCGGGTGGCGGTGACGCCGGTGGACACGGCCGTGCGGACCGGCGACGTGGTGCGCCTGGTTCTGCACGCGACCGATGCCGGCGGGCGGGCGGTCGCGGATGCGCGGCCGGAGTGGTCGCTCCTGGCGTCTCCCGGCGGGCGCGCCGCCGTCGATGGGGACGGGGGGTTCGTGGCCGACGAGCCGGGCACCTATCGCGTGTTGTGCCTGCTCGGGTCACGGCGCGCGGAGGCCGTGGTGCGCGTCGCGCCGCGCCTGGCGACCCGCCAGGCGCAGATCGTGGGGCGCCTGCCCCTGAAGGGAGCGCTGGCGGCCGAGCTGTGGGTCCATCCCGACGGCCGGCACGCCTACCTGTCGACCATCAGCGATCGGGTCTACGCGATCGACATCACGAATCCCGCGGCGCCGGTGATCACCGACTCGGTCGTCGTGGATGCGCGCGTGATCAACGACGTGATGACGACCGAAGACGGGCGCTACGGCGTGCTCACCCGGGAGAACGCGTCCACGCGCCGCAACGGCATCGTGATCCTCTCGTTCGAGGATCCGGCCCACCCACGACCGATCGCGGAGTTCACGGAGACGGTCACCGGGGGCGTGCACAGCGCTTTTGTGTCCCGCGGGTACGTCTATCTGACCGATGACGCCACGGGATCACTGCGGGTCATCGACATTCGCGATCCCTATCACCCGCGCCAGGTAGCGCGCTGGCAGACGCCGACCGAGGCGGGGCGCGTGCTGCACGACGTCGACGTCCGTGACGGCCTCGCGTATCTGTCGTACTGGAACGACGGGCTCGTCATCCTGGACGTCGGCGCGGGGATCACGGCCGGCAGCCCCGAGAGTCCGCAGCTGGTCTCCCAGCTCAAGTACGACCTCAACGCCCTGTACAAGCGCGTGGAGCTGGTCGGCGGGCCCGGCTTCATTCGCGGCACGCATACGGCGTGGCGGCACGGGCGCTACGTATTCGTGGGCGACGAGGTCTTCTCCGCCGCGCCGCCCGAGCCGGGCCAGGGGATCCCGTCCCTGGGGCTCGGCCGGGCCTACGGACGGCTGCACGTGATCGATGTCTCCGACCTCGCCCGGCCGCGCGCCGTGGCGTGGTTCGAGCCCCCCGACGGCGGCGCGCACAACGTGTGGGTGGCGGGCGACACCCTGTTCTTCGGCGACTACCAGGGGGGCCTGCGCGTGCTCGACATCTCCGGTGAGCTGCGGGGCGACCTGCTCGCGCAGGGCCGCGAGATCGCCCATGTCCATACCGGGGATCCGCAGGGCTTCGTTCCCAACGCGGCCCTGACGTGGGGCGCGGTTTACCGCGACGGGCTCATCTACGTCAACGACGTGAACAGCGGGCTCTGGATCGTGCGGCTGGCGCCCAATCCGCCGTTCTTGCCGTAGCCGCGGGGCGCTAGTTTTTCCCCGCGGCTGCCTGGAAGTCGCGCAGGGCGCTGTCGTAGCTCTTGAGCTTGGCCTCGAGCTCCGCGCTGACGGCGTGGGGCTGGCCGCGGGCCGACGCGGCGCAGGTCGGCATGTACTTGACGAGCGAGTCGACTTGCCCCGTCAGGCGCCGGGCCTTGAGGCGGACGGTGTCCTCGAAGGCCGTGGGTTGCATCCCCGCCCGCCCCCGCGACAGGAAGTCGCGCGCGGCCGTGCACAGCCCGGACAGGGTCTGCGCGGCGCGGCGCTGCGCTGACGTGTCGGCCCCCGCCCCCGCGCGGCGCACCTGGCCCACGCCGCTGCGCAGCTGCGCGACGCCGCGGCCCGCCGTGCGCAAGCCCTCGCGGAACCGCTCCTGCTCGGGGGTCGGCGGCGGTGGTGGTGCCGGAACGGTCGCCAGCGTGTCCTGTGGCGGCAGCGTGTCCCGCGGCACGGAGTCGCCGGCCTGGGCGGTCAGGGGCACCGCCCACAGGGCGGCGAGGGTGATCTGGGCGATTCGCGGGAGCGCCCGGCGCATGGGGGCCTCTATTTCGGGGTTTCTCACAGGGTTATAATCCCGGCATGGCCCTTCCCGCAACCTCACGCTCGACCCGCGCCTTCGAGGATCGCGCCGAAGCGCTGGCGCACTTCTTCCAGCGCGCCGGCGAAGCCCCCAGGCTCGTGGCGCTGGACGACAGCAGTGGGTGCCCCATGGCCCAGGCCCTCGGCGCGCTCGAGTGGACGGCGGCGGTGGGCATCCTGGCCGACGATGACCTCATTCACGCGGCCCGCCTCGGCGCCGACTCCGCCGCGGCCGTGGTCGAGCGACGCGATGGCGACCAGCGCATCTACGTGTATCTGGGCCCCCGCATGGACGCGCCGCCGGCTGACCCCTACGAAGGCACCCTGCTGTACGACGAGCCCGGCGTGCGCGCCTACATCTTCGCCCAGCGGGTCCACGCCGTCGCGCATTTTCTCCGCGCCACCCAGGGCCACGGCGCCCTGCTGGCGCTCCTGGGCCGGCGCGCCCCGGAATTGCGCCACATCCGCCGGTGGGTCGCGGCGCTCTTTGCCGAGCCGCTGCGCGGCTCGACGCAGCTCCTGGCCGGCTGGTTCGCCACCAGTGGCGCCGGGTGTTTGTTCCTCCCGCTCGAGCCCGATCAGCCCTTCGTCTACTCCGAAGTCGGCACCGACCTCTAGCGGGCCGTGATCCTCCGTCTTCTGCTGGCGCTCGCGGCGGCGAGTGCGCCACTCCCCGGGGCCGGGCGTCCGGCCGGCCTGCGCGCGCAGGCGCCGGATTCGGTCGCCCGCGCGCGCCTCGTCGCGGGGCGCACCGCCCTCGACGACTCGTTGAGCGCGGTGCGCCGGGCCGCCGTCCGGTTCGGCGCCGACCTGTCCGCCGCCTCGGGAGACCTGGTGGTGACCCGGGCCCGCGAGGTGCACCACCGCTGCCGCGCCGCCGTGCCCGCAGCCGACAGCCTCGCCGGTCTGCTCGGGGCCCGTACCTACGTCGCCGCCGCCGCCACGGAGCAGCAGGCCGCCCGCAGCGAAGTCCTGAGCCTGCGGCGCGCGCTCACCCGGTGCGCAGCCGAGTTCGATCCCGGCGCGCGATACACCACGCCCCTGGCCGACAGCCTGCGCGCCTGGGGGCCCTATCGCCTCAGCCAGCTCGACGCAGTCGTCCGCCGGTACGAGGCCGCCCTGGCCGCGTTCCGTCAGAAGAGCCGGATGATCTGATGCCGGGAGTCCGTGCGCATGTGGATTCACAACTCCACATCGTGTGGACGACGGCTGGAAACGGTGGGGCGGGGGACGTTTAGCGTCCACATTCCATGCACAGCGTAGGGAGGTAACCCGAAGAAACATCGGCACTTGCGCGGTTTTCGCGCACCCCTATATTGCTCTCCGCGTCGCGCAGGGAAGGGTTGGGACCTGGCGTCTCAGCCACGCCTGCACGGCGGGTTCGAGCGGGAATTCCGGGGAGAGCGCCGACGCAAACAAGGGCTCAGGCGTTCGTCGATCCGGGAGGTGCCTCTCCGGCTCGAATCGATGGGGCCAGTCGCGTGCCCCGTCCACGCCGACGTGGTGCTTCGGCGTGCAGTGCGGAAGGTCGGTCCGCGACCCGATCTGACCCGCAGCACTCACTTCGGTGAACCTTGCGGCCCGGCCAGGCCGCTTGGGGATGGAAGCCGGAGCTCCCGTTCGCCCTACCGAGCGACGAACCAGTCAACCGGCGGCGGCGGGAAGAAGAACGGTGGGAGGCAATCCCCCGACTCCGGGTAACCGATGTGCGAAGCCCCCGGGCGGCCTAACGTGCCGTCCCGGGGGCTTCGGCGTTTCTGAAAGCAGCAGGGAGCAGGGAGCAGGACCTCGCGGTGCACGCCGTGCGGACGGCCCTCACCGCACGGTACTGCTCCCTGCTCCCTGCTCCCTTCGGTAAACAGACCTTCCCCCGAGCACCGTCAGCACAACGCTGGTTTTCAGAATGTCTTCCGGCGCACACGTCATGATGTCCCGATCCAGTAGAACGAAGTCCGCGAGCTTGCCCGGTGAGAGCGAGCCCGATTCCGCTTCCATGAACGCGGCGAAGGCGGTCCACAGCGTCATCGAGAGCAGCGCTTCCTCCCGCGTCGTGCGCTGTGCGGGATACCACCCCGCCGCGGGGTAGTTGGCGGCGTCCTGGCGCGTCACGAAGGCGTGGAACGAGATCAGGGGGTTCACCGCCTCGACGGGGAAATCCGAGCCGTTCGGGATCACCACGCCCGTGTTCAACAGCGTCCGCCACGCGTAGGCGCCGCGCACCCGCTCCTCGCCGAGGCGATCCGCGGCCCAGTACATGTCGCTCGTCTGGTGGCTGCCCTGCATGGAGGGGATCACGCCCAGCCGCGCGAACCGCGGCACGTCGCGCCCGTCCAGCACCTGGGCGTGCTCGATCCGGAACCGGTGATCCGCCACCGGCACCGCCGCGAGCGCCGCCTCGAAGGCGTCGAGCACCAGGCGGTTCGCCCGGTCGCCGATCGCGTGCACGTTGAGCTGGAAGCCGGTCTGGAGGGCCCGGACCGCCACGCGCTGGATGCGCTCCGGCGTCGCGGTGACGAGTCCCGTGTTGCCGGAGTCGTCGTGGTACGGCGCGAGCAGCGCCGCGCCGCGACTGCCGAGCGCGCCGTCGGCCGAGATCTTGATCGCGGCGATCCACAGGCGGCCGCCGTACAGCGCGCGTCGTGGGCCCCGTCGAACGAAACCCTCCAGCGCGTCGTCGTCGGCCCGGATCATGACGTAGTTGCGCAGACTGTACCGGCCGGCCTTGGCGAGCTCTTCGTATACCATTATGGCTTGAGGGCTTACACCAGCATCGTGGATCCCCGTGAGGCCCCACCGGTTGGCCTCGGCAATGGCGGCGAGCGTGGCGTCGCGCAACTCCTCTTGTGACGCCGGCGGCAGGACCGCACCGACGATGCCCTGGGCTCGGTCGATCAGCACGCCGGTCGGCCCGCCGGCGGCGTCGCGCAGGAAGCGCCCACCCTCGGGATCGGGGGTCGCGGCCGTGACCCCGGCGAGCGCGAGCGCTCGGGCGTTCACGAGCGCCGCGTGGCCATCGACCCGCGTGAGATAGACGGGGTGGTCGGGGACCGCGCGCGACAGCGCTTCATGCGTGGGGAACGCCTGGTCGGGCCAGTCGTTCTGGTCCCAGCCGCGGCCGCGGATCCACGCGCCGGGGCGCGCCGTCTTCGCGCGCTCGACCACGCGCGCGATCACGGCGTCGTAGCTGGTCGTGCCCACGAGGTCGAGGGTGCGCAGCGCCTGGCCCAGGCCCACGAGGTGCGCATGGGCGTCCACCATCCCGGGGATCACCGTCGCGCCGCCGGCGTCGAGCCGCTCCGTGCGCGGTCCGGCGAGCGCCTCGACGCCGCGTCGGCTGCCGGCGAACAGGACGCGGCCGTCCCGCACGGCGAGCGCCTCGACCAGCGGGCGCACCGCGTCCGCCGTGTAGATGCGGGCGTTGGTGACGACGAGATCCGCGGGGGGCTGCTGCGCCCGTAGCCCTCTGGTCGGTGCCGCGAGCGCTAGAAGCGCCATGACGCCCCGTATCATGGGTTCTCCCTTTCGGAAGGGAGCAGGGAGCACGGAGCAGTACCCTCCGTTCATCCGCGGCGTTTGGAGGGCCGGAGGGTACTGCTCCCTGCTCCGTGCTCCCTCAGTTCACAGCTCCACCTGCGCCCCGACCTCGAACACCTGATTGGGCGGGATGCGGAAGAACGCCGTGGCCCGCAGCGCGTTGCGCGACATCACCGCGAAGAGCCGCTCACGCCACAGCGCCATCCCGGGGCGGTCGGTGGCGATGAGCGTCTCCCGCCCGAGGAAGAACGTCGCTCCCTCGATACGGATCTCGAGCCCCTTGGCCTTGCAGTGTGTCAGGATGTCGTCGATCGTCGGGTCCTCCATGAACCCGTAGCGGGCGCTCACGGTGTGGAACCCCTTGCCGATCCGCTTCACCGTGACGCGCTCGGCCGCCGGCACGTGCGGAATCTCCTCCGTGAGCACGGTAAGGAAGACGACCTTCTCGTGCAGCACCTTGTTGTGCGCCAGGTTGTGTACCAGCGCCGGCGGCGTGCCGTCGGCGCTGCCGTACATGTACACCGCCGTGCCGGGCACGCGGACGGGAGGCTCGGCCGCGAGGTCGGCCAGTAGGAGCTTCCACGGCACCGACTTCTCCTGCATCCGCTTCACCAGGATCTCGCGCCCCCGCTTCCAGGTGGTCATCAGGGCGTAGACCCCGGCCGCCACGGCGAGCGGGAACCACCCGCCGTGCGGGATCTTGAGGGCGTTGGCGCCCAGAAACGCGAGGTCGACGACCAGCAAGGAGCCGGTGAGCAGCCCCGCCTTGGTGGCACTCCACCCCCAGCCTTCTCGGGCCAGGACGTAGAGCAGCAGGGTGGTGATCACCATCTCGCTCGACACGGCCACGCCGTAGGCGCCGGCCATGTTGCTCGACGTGCGGAAGCCCAACACGAGCGCGGCCGTGACCAGCATGAGCAGCCAGTTCACGCCCGGCATGTAGATCTGGCCGATCTCCCTGGATGAGGTGTGCTCGATCTGTAACCGCGGGCTGTAGCCGAGCTGCACCGCCTGCCGGGTCAGCGAAAACGCGCCGGAGATCACGGCCTGGGAGGCGATGATCGCCGCGGCGGCGGCCAGGGCGATCAGGGGGTAGAGGGCCCAGGTTGGAGCGAGGCGGTAGAACGGGTTCTCGGCGGCGGATGGATCGTGGAGCAGGAGCGCTCCCTGGCCGAAGTAGTTGAGCAGCAGCCCCGGGAGCGCGGCGCCGAACCACGCGACCCGGATCGGCCGCAGGCCGAAGTGTCCCATGTCCGCGTACAAGGCCTCACCGCCGGTCACGACGAGAAACACTGCGCCGAGCACCAGCACCCCACCGCGTCCGTGCTCGGCGAAGAAGCGGGCGGCGTGGTGTGGGCTCAGCGCCTGGAGCACGTCGGGCTGGGCGAGGATCGCGGCCCCGCCCAGGACTCCGATCGTGGTGAACCAGAGCACCATCACCGGCCCGAACCACATGCCGACGCTGGCGGTGCCACGACTCTGGAAGAGGAACAGGCCGCCGAGAAGGACCAGCGTGAGGGGGATGACCCAGTGGTGCAGCGCAGGCGTCGCTACCCGCAAGCCTTCGACCGCGGAGAGCACCGAGATCGCCGGCGTGATCACGCTGTCGCCGTACATGAGCGCGGCCCCGAACAGGCCGAGCGTCGCGATGAGCCCGCTCGGCACCAGCTTGCGCGCCGCCCGGCCCCGCTGGATGAGCGCCATGAGCGCCAGGATGCCGCCCTCACCCCGGTTGTCCGCGCGCATGACGAACCGGACGTACTTGACCGAGATCACCACCACCAGCGACCAGAAGATCAGGGACAGCACGCCGAGTACGTTCCCCGTCGTGACCACCATGGCGTAGCGCCCGTGGAAGGCCTCGCGCAGCGCGTACAGGGGGCTTGTCCCGATGTCGCCATACACGACGCCCAGCGCTGCGAGCGACAGCCACGCGAGATAGCGACCGGCCGGTGCCGGTGCGGGGATCGGCGTCGCGGTTGGGAGTGGGGGAGGAGTCGAGCGGGGCGTGGGACGGGCCATGGGCCCCAGAATCTACAGCGCCGGAGCGGCCGTGGGGCTCAGCCCTTAACTACGCCCACCGGCTTGACTTGCGCCACTTTGCGGCCGATCCCCGCCCCATGGACCACGTCCACGACGCGGGCCACGTCCTTGTAGGCCTCGGGGATTTCCTCGTCCACCGTGGCCCGCGTGGCGGCGCGCACGAGAATCCCCTGCGCCTCGAGCTCGCGCGGGACGTTGCGCGCGCGGGCGACCTTCTTGGCCGCGTGGCGGCTCAGCCGCCGCCCGGCGCCGTGACAGCAGGAGCCGAACGTCTCCCGGAACGCCCGCTCGGTCCCGACCAGCACGTACGAATAGCGTCCCATGTCGCCGGGGATCAGCACCGGCTGGCCGGTGTCGCGAAACCGCGGCGCCAGCTCGGGATGGCCGGGTGGAAACGCGCGGGTCGCGCCCTTGCGGTGCACGCAGACCCGCCGCGTCCTGCCACCCACCTCATGGGTCTCGTGCTTGGCGATGTTGTGGCACACGTCGTAGACCAGCCGCGCCTGCGCACCCGCATCGGGGCCGAACACCCGGGCGAGCGCCGACCGGGCGTAGTGCGCCATCAGCTGCCGGTTGGCGAACGCGTAGTTGGCCGCCGCGTTCATGGCGCCCCAGTAATGGCGGGCTTCGGGGCTGCTCAACGGGGCGCAGCAGAGCTGGCGGTCGGGCAGCGCGATGCCGTACTTCGTCGCCGCGGCGAGCATCGTGTCGAGCGAGTCGTCGCACACCTGGTAGCCGAGCCCGCGCGACCCCGAGTGGATGAACACGGTGAGCCGGCCGGGCTCGAGCCCCAACCGGTCAGCCACCGTCTGGTCGTAGGTCTCGGCGACGAACCCGACCTCCACGAAGTGGTTCCCGCTCCCGACGGTGCCGAGCTGGCTTTTGCCACGGGCCTTGGCGCGCGCCGACACGAAGTCGGGATTTGCGTCGGGCAGCGCCCCGTTGGCCTCGATCGCTTCGAGGTCGGCGGCCTGACCGAAGCCCTGCTCCACCGCCCACCGCGCACCCTGGCGCAGCACGCGGTCGAGCGCCTGCGGGTCGAGTCGCACGTCGGAGCGCGAGGCGCCCACGCCCGCGGGGATGGTGGCGAACAGCGCATCGAGCAGCTGCGGCAGCCGCGGGCGGGCATCCACAATCGAGACGGGGGTGACCAGGAGCCGCACGCCGCAGTTGATGTCGTAGCCCACGCCGCCGGGCGAGATCACGCCCTCCTCCTCGTCGAACGCGGCGACGCCGCCGATCGGGAAGCCGTAGCCCCAGTGGATGTCGGGCATCGCGATGGAGGGCCCAACGATTCCCGGGAGGTGGGCGACGTTCGCCACCTGCTGCACCGCCTGATCGCCCTCCAGGTCCCGGATCAGCGCCTCGTCGGCGAAGATCAGCCCGTCGGTGCGCATCCCGCCCTGCCGCGGCACGCGCCAGCGGTAGGCGTCGATGCGCTCGAGGGTGAGTGTCATACGTCGAACACGATCGTCACGCGCAGCCCCGCGGCGTCGCGCCGCACGCCGGTGCCGTGGTGGGTCACGGCCTTCACCTCGCGCTCCGCGCGATGGCGCGCGGGGTCGAAGGGCTCGCCCAGCACACCGGCGCCGCCCGCCCGCGCCGGTACGAACCGCTCGGTGTCGTAGAGGTAGAGGACGTCGCCGAGGAAGCGGACCAGGCGGTCGCCGGGCTCGCCGGCCCCGGGCTCGATCGGCCGCTCCTCGAGCGCGCGGACGGTGCTGGTCCCGACCAGCAGCTCGCGCAGCGCCTCGATGCCCGCTTCCCGCAGCCCCGCCTCGTCGGCGGCCGACAGCTCCACGGCGATGTCCGCGGTATGGGGCACGAACCTGAAAGGCGTCAAGGCTCTCGGGTGTGGCCCCAGTCGCTCGCCCCGCGATACACCCGGCGCTGATCGAGCTGCCAGAATCGCCGCTGCGACACCAGCTCCTCGCCGAACGCCTCGCCCTCCTTGAGCGCATCGCCCATGCTCGCGGTCCGCGCGCTGGCGTTGTCGGCCCAGTGCAGCACCTCGGCCTCGAGCGTCATCGGTGTCACCGGACTGCCGTACTCGAGCCGGCCATGATGGGAGAGCATGAGATGTTGCAGCAGCAGACGCTCGTCGGCCGTGCACGCCGGGCCGCCGGGCTGCGCCAGCCGCTGCTCCAGCAGGAGCGCCCCCAGCACGACGTGCCCCACCAGGTGCCCCGCCGGCGTGGCCTCGAACAGCCGATCCCAGCGGTACGCCTCGATCTTGCCGATGTCGTGCAGCAGCACACCGGCCAGCACGAGATCCGCGTCGGCGCCCGCCACCCGGGCGATCACGCGGGCGATCGCCCCCACCTCGATCGTGTGCCGGAGCAGCCCGCCGAGCGCCGCGTGGTGCCCCCCGATGCTGGCCGGGCATTGGCCGTACCGCTCCCGGAAGTCGTCGTCCTCGTAGAACAGCGCCAGCACCTGTGCCAGCCGCGGCTTGCGCACTTCGCCGCGCCACTCGTCGAGCTTCGCCCAATAGGGGGCGATGTCCCCCACGGACGGCAGCAGCTCCCGGATGTCCACGCTCGCTGCCGGGAGCGCCCGCAGCGACGCGACCCGCAGCTGCCGCCGACCCCGGTACTCCGCCACTTCGCCAATGACCTGGACCACGTGGCCCTTGCGCACGCCCTCGACCTTGGCCTGGTCCTCGGCCCAGAACGGCGCGCTCGCGATGCGGCCGCTGGCGTTGCCCAGCGTCAGCACCGTGTACACGCCGCCCTCGAAGCTTCGCTGGTCCGCGTCGAGCACGAGCAGCGGATCCTGCACGCGCTCGCCGATCTGGAGGGCGGGGAGATCGAGCAGGCGGGACATGATCCGAAATATACGGGAAACGGGAAACGTGAAACGGGACCGGCCGGCCGGTCACGTTCCCCGTTTCCCGTTTCCCGGTTCCCGGTGATCCGACGGTCTTCCCCGCTCCGGTGGCGGGTGCAGATGCGGCAGCTCCGTCTCCCACTCGTGCGTCTTGTGGAACGGCAGGGCCCGCGCGACGGCCGGCAGCAGATGGGCGATCGAGTTCGCGTAGTACTCCAGCAGCGGCCGGCCGCGGGGGAAGACGATCAGCGTGTTCCCCTCGACCGCCACGAGGCGCCGCATCCGGAACGTCCGCCAGGCCCGGTCCCACAGGGCGTCGACGCGCGCCTCGCCGCGCACCACCGTGCCGTTCACCTCGAGCAGCCGGTCCCGCAGCTCGTCCAGTCGCTCGAGCAGCGCCGCCTTGGGCACGGCGGTCTGCTCGAACGACAGCAGCGCGGCCGCGGCGAGGGGCACCGGGGTCACGGGGATGATCGCGCCGATGCGGCGCATCAGCTCCTGTGCCAGCCCCTCGAGTGCCGCCAGGCGGCGCTCCTTGGGCCACGTCAGGACGCCCGGTGGCGCGCTCGCGAGCCACCCGCGCAGCGACATCGGGGTGCCGAACGTCACCGCCGCCCGACCGTATCGCTTGAGGCGCCGGGTCACGAGCCGCGCGATGTTGCCGGCGATGTAGCTCGCCACGGTCGTCAGCTGGGTCAGCCTGCTCGGCCGGTCGCGCTCGTCCACGAGCTCGCGAATCAGGCTCCGGTCCTCCAGCACGCGGTCGAAGTTCACCCCGACGGGGACGAACCAGATGTCACGCGCGAACTCGGGGTCCAGCAGGGTCCGGCAGATGTAGTCGAGCAGGCCGAGCTTCGGCGTCCCCAGGCGGCCGTCGCGACTCAGCCGGCCCTCCGGGAAAAAGCCCTGGGTGACGCCGTTCCTGGTGATCAGCTGCACGTAGCGCTCGAGCACGGCGTGGTACAGCGGCTCGCGAAACCGGCGCCGGATGAAGTAGGACCCGAACGACTTGAACACGTACTCGAGCGGCCACACGCGCGCCCACTCCCCCACGGCGTAGCTCACGTGCGCGCCGAAGGCCAGCACGTACGCCACCACGATGTAGTCGACGTTCGAGCGGTGGTTCATCAGGTAGATCACGACGTCGCGGCGGGGGATGCGGCTGAGGGCCGCCTCGTCCTGGTAGTCCACGCTCACCCGGTACAGCAGGTTGAGCAGCACCTTGGACACGTTGTAGCCGAGCTTGTAGTAGCTCAGGACGTTGAAGTGCGGAACGATCTCGTCGATGTAGGTCGCCACCCGCCGCCACACCGCGGCCGCTGGCAGGCCGGTCTCCGTGGCGTGCTGCCGCACGGCGGCGGCCACCGCCGCGTCGGCCATGAGGGCCTCACGGGCGAGCCGGTGCTGCTGCAGCTCGTAGCGTTGGAGACGAACGCGGAACCGATGGATCGCGGCGAGGGCCGCGCGGCGGATCGTGCGGCGGGTGAGCCACAGGATGGCGGTCGCGGTCGCCGCGAGCCCGGCGCCAAGCAGGATCCACTGGAGCGGGCGCACGCCGCTAAGCTACGCCCCCGCCCGCCCGGCGCTACGTTGGGGTGCTCGCCCCCGCCGGCGCGCCCGCCGCGGCCTCGCGGTCACGTTGCTCGTGCTTGAGCTGCGCGTACCCCATGCCCTTGAGTCGCGCGATGCGCATCGCGATCGGCGGATGCGTCGCGAACAGGTCGGCGACGAAGCCCTCGCGCTGGTCGAGGCGCCGTCCGAGGGGATCCACGATGCACAGGTGCGCCGCCCCCCGCTTGATCGCCGTCGTGGCGCCGTGAGCGCCCTCGAGCTTCCGGAGCGCGCTCGCCAGCGCCAGCGGATTGCGGGTGAACTGCGCGCTCATGGCGTCCGCCAGGTACTCGCGCTTGCGGCTCACGCCGATCGCCAGGAGCTGCGTGATGATCGGCGCCAGCATCCACGAGATGATCCACACGACGAACAGCATCAGCAGCAGCTGCGCCGGCGCCCCCTTCTTCCCGCCCCGTCCACCCCCGCCTCCTCCGCTTCCGCCCACGACGCGACCGCCCCGCAGCAGGCGGCCGAGGCCGTCGCTCATCAGGGCCACCGCCCCCACCAGCGCCGCCAGCGTCGTCATGAGTCGCACATCGAGGTTCTTCACGTGGCCCAGCTCGTGCGCGACCACGGCCTGCAGCTCGTCGCGGGTACACTGCTCGATCAGGCCCTGGGTGACGGCGACGTGGGCGCGGCTCGGGTCGACGCCCGTCGCGAACGCGTTCGGGTCGGCATCGGGGACGAGCCAGATGCGCGGCCGCGGCACGGCGGCCGCGATCGCCATTTCCTCCACGACGTTCACGAGCCGGCGCGCGGCGTCGGTGTCCGGCGTGAGCACCTCCCATGCCCCCGTGGACCACAGCACCTTCTCGGGCCCCGTGCGATAGGCATAGGCGGCGATCCCCGCCCCGAGCGCGGTCAGGAGCGCTCCCAGCCACGGGAAGGCGTGCCGGTAGGCGCCCGGCTCCGCATTCAGCGTGAGCTGCCAGAAGATCCAGTCGCCGCCGAATCCGAGCCACGCGAAGAACAGCACGAAGCCGAGCACGAGCCACGTCGTGCGCCGGCGGTTGAGCGCCTGCTGCTCGAACAGGTTCAGCGTCGCACCGTCGCTCACGGAGCCGCCGCGACCGTCAGGCCTTCCGCTTCATCGAGAGGTCGATCTGCGGCACGGCGCGGGCCGCCTGATCCTCGAGCTCCCACAGGTCCGCCACCGCGGCCCTGGCCAGGCCGGCCACGAGGAAGGTCGGGAATTGCTGCTGCTTGGTGTTGTACTGCGTCGCGGTGTCGTTGTACATCTGCCGCGCAAAGGCGATGCGGTTCTCCGTCGACGCCAGCTCTTCCTGCAGCTGGCCGATGTTGCCGGTCGCCTTGAGCTGGGGATACTGCTCCACCACCGCGAGCAGCCGCGTGAGCGCGCCCGAGAGCGCGTCCTCCGCCTTACCGATGCGCTTCATCACCTCGGGCCCGGTGTGCTCGACCCGGATCGCCTGGTTGCGCGCCTGGATCACCGCCTCGAGCGTCTCGCGCTCGAACTCCATCGCGCCTTTCACGGCGTTCACGAGATTCGGGATCAGATCGTGCCGCCGCTTCAGCTGAACGTCGATCTGCTTGAACGCGTTGACCGTCTGGTTCTTGAGGGCGATCAGTCCGTTGTAGGCCCCGATGACCCAGAAGACCACGATCGCCAAGACGGCCAGCAACAGAATCCCGGACATGGCACGACTCCTGGTTGCCGGTTGAAGGAGCAACGGCGTCGTCTTACGATGGCGTCTCCGGCAGGAGTTTCGCCAGCGCCTGCCGCACCATCTCGGCGACGCCGGCGTCATCGGGTCCGATCCGGGCGAGCGGATGGTTCGCGTCCACGTGGAGCTCGATGCCGCCGGCGACCGGAATCCGCCGCCACGTCGATGGCGCGCCGGCGTCCTGCCCGCCGTCGCGCGCCAGCCACGTCACCAGCGCGCGGCCCGAGCGGCCGCGCGGCATGGCACCGGCGCTGCGCAGCGACAGCCGGTCGGGCGGTGGCAGCGAGGCGCCCAGGGCCGTCGCGGCCCGCCGCTCCAGCACGTCACCCGTCAGCTCCTGCATCTCCTTGCGGATCGTGCCCAGCGTCCCGCCATCCATCTGCCGCAGCTTGATCCACAAGAGCTGCAGGAAATGTCGGTAGGAATAGGTCGCGGCCGTGCCGCGCCCGTCCGGCGGGCTGACGAGCTTCTTGGTCACGTAGAACCGGATGGTCCGCTCGCTCGGCGCGGTCCGGGCGGCGGCGTTGATGGGCGTGACCGCCGAGGCCTCGAGCAGCGCGCCCACGAGCACCGCGAGGTCGCGCAGATTCCACGGCGCCAGCGTGCGGTACTCCCGCAGCACGTGCAAGGGATCGATCTGCGGCGCGTTGGCCATCCGGTCGGAGGTGTCCTGGGTCACGGTGTCGCAGTGGTGCAACCAAAGTGCCGCTATCGCAACGCCCGGCACCGCTGAAAGATAGCTGCGTCGCACCCCGGCGGTGGCGCTGCAATTCTCCGCGCTAGATCGCATTTTTCCGCCGCAGGCGGGTGTGGCCCCGCTCACCAATCTTCGGGCCGTGCGGCGCGGGTTCACCCTCACCGAAATCGCGACGGTCTGTGCCGTTGTGGGACTCGTGTCCATGATCGCGCTCCCCCTCGGCCTGCGTGCCCTGGACCGGATCGCCGTGGATCGAGCCGCACGGGAGATCACCATGGCCCTGGCGGTCGCGCGTCACACCGCCGTGGCCCAGGGCACTCGCGTCCGACTGCGTATCGCCGGCGATTCAATTCGCCTCGACCAGTGGAACGGGCGCGGTTGGCTGGCCGGCGGGCGCTGGCCCGGACCGGCATCGCATCTGGTAACCCTGGACGCTTCCAACCACACCGTTGTGTACGGTCCCCACGGGATCGCCTGGGGTGCGTCCAATTCCCGGCTCACGCTCCGGCGCAGGTCGCAAACAGCAACGATTACGGTGTCGCGGGTGGGCCGGGTCAAGCGCTGGTGAGCGTGCAACGGTTCCGGGGGGCTGTGCGTCTAAGCTACCGGGAGACGGGAGACGGGCGACGGTATCACGGCAGGCTCCCGAAACCGGCGGCGAGGGCCAACGTAGTAGAGCATCGCAGTCCGCATGTTCGTTCCAAGAGTCGCGGCCGGAGTGTGACGGCCACTCCGCCCGACCGCCAGCCCGGGGAGCAATCGGCCCCGGGTTTGGTCTTTCCAGAGGCCGGGAGCAGGGAGCGGGGACCAGTACCTCCCGGCGTGGCGATCAGCGGTGGTGCCGTGCCGTCGCGTACGGCTCCCCTCCCGTGGTCCGTTTTGGCTCGTCAGAGTGCGCCCCGCGTTTCCCGTTTCCCGTGTCCCGTTTCCCGTGACAGGTAGCGCCGCAACCCCTCCTCGAACCCCAGCGGCCGGATCCCGAACACGCGCTCCAGGGCATTGGCCGGCGTGTCGCTCCCTTCCACCAGCATCTGGAGTTGATGGGTGGTGAGTGGGGCGGCCGGGCCCAGGAAATCGAAGGACCGCGCCAGCAGGCGGACCATGGGGAGCGGGACGTGGAGCAATGGGCGGGGGTGTCCAGACGCGCGGCCGATCGCCCGGACGAACTCCTCGTAGGTGATCGGCGCCGCACCCCCCAGCTCGAGCGTCCCCGCGCCGATGCCCTCCGCGGCGCGGGCAAAGGCGAGTGCGACGTCGCCGACCCATACGGGCTGGGTGGGAAAACGCGCGTCGCCGAACACCGGGACGACCGGCAGCCGGCGGTGCAGGCGCGCGAGGGTCGCGATGGGGACGTTGCCCGGACCGCTGATGAACGAGGGCCGCAGGATGGCGAACGGGACGCCCCCGGCCTCGACCGCCGCCTCGCCCTGACGCTTGGTCCGATGGTACGGCGTCGCGCCGGGCTCGTCGCGCGCGCCCACCGCGCTCATCTGGACGAAGCGGCGGCAGCCGGCGGCCGCCGCGGCGGCCACCACGGCATGCGTGCCCTCCACGTGCACGGCGCCGAACGTCTGCGACCCTCGCTCGGCGATAATCCCGACCAGATGGATCACCGCATCCGCACCGGCGACCAGGGCCCGCAGCGCTCCGGATTCCCCGAGCGCGCCCGTGACGGCCTCGGCGGTCGCGCGGGGACGCACGGACAGGCGGCGCGGGTCCCGCACCAGCGCCCGCACCCGGTGCCCGCGGTCGATCAGCACGTCGACGATGTGCCGGCCGACGAATCCCGTAGCGCCCGTGACTGCGACCAGCATGCGGGGGGCCGGCGCTAGGGCGCCGCCGTCACGAAGGTGAGCGCGGGCGGCTGCGGCACCAGTCCGGCGCGGTGCGCCCGGTCGAGCAGCTCCGTCACGGCCCGGCGCCCGATGGGCCCGTAGTCGATGGTGAACTCGTTCACGTACATCCCGACGAACCGGTCCGTGGCCGCCTCGTCCAGCCCCCGGCTGAAGCCCCTGGCGTGCGCCAGGGCTTCCTGCCGGTGAGCCAGACCGTACTCGATGCTGGCCTTGAGGTCGCGCGCGATCGCTCCCATCAACGCCGTTCCCAGGTCCCGGCGCACGACGTTGCCGCCGAGGGGCAGGGGGAGCCCGGTCTCGGCGTGCCACCACGCTCCGAGATCGGCCCAGAGCGGGAGCCCCTCGGCGACGTGCGTGAGCTGGCCCTCGTGAATCAGCACGCCGGCGTCCACTCGCCCGGCAGCCACCTCGGCGGCGATGCGGTCGAACGGGACGACGACCGGCTCGACCCGCGGCTGGTACAGCCGCAGCGCGAGGCACGCGGTGGTGAGCTCCCCCGGCACCGCCACGCGTCGCCCCGCAATGGCGCCGCGCGGGTCGTCAGGCGCCGGCTCGCGCGCCACGAGGCGCGGTCCGTAGCGGTTCCCCACGCTGGCCCCGTGGGCCAGGAGCGCGTAGCGATCCGCCAGATAGGCGTAGGCGTGCAGCGACACGGCCGTGACGTCGAGCTCGCCGCGCAGCGCGCGCCGGTTCAGCGTCTCGATGTCGGACAGCTCGTGGACGTAGCGACGGTCGCCCGTCTCGATCCGCCCCGCCGCGAGCGCCCAGAACATGAAGGCGTCATCGGCGTCGGGACTGTGGGCAAGGCGGATCGGCGGCACCGGAGGGGACGGGGGAAGCGGGACGGGTGACTACGGCGTCCCGGCTCCGGCCGAGGCCCGCGTTGCCTCCTCACGAAAGGCGTCGATGGCGCTCTGGTGCTCGGCGTACTCGGGTCGTTGCCGGGCGCGCTCGGCCGGCTCGTGGCGCAGAAACGCCGCCGCGGCCGCCCGCGCCCCGCGGGCGTCGTCCTTCAGCTCCAGGGCCCGGGTCCGCAGCATGAAGCCGTAGAGGTGCGTGGGCACCGCCCGGAGGATGGTATCGGCCTGCGCCAGGGCGCCGTCGGCGTCGTCGCCGGCCAGATAGAGCGCGCCCATGTCGTAGCGGGCGTCCAAGTCCAGGGCCGGCAGCTGCTGGTAGGCCCCGATCGCCATCGGCAGGAAGAACTGCACGCTGTCGCGTGCGCCGCGCTCGGACATGCGCATCACGCGGTCGAACAGGCGGCGCGCGCGCTCCTCGGGCGACATCTGGCTGATGTCGGTCGTGCCCATGGGGCCGCGGCCGCTGGCCGTGGGGGCGAAGGGGGCGGCCGGCTCCGCGGAGCCCGCACCGAGCCGCACGGCGGCCAGGGTGACGAGCGCGCCGAGGGCCATCCCCGCGATTCCCCAGGGAAGGCCGGCCCGCCATCCCAGGGCCGGCGCGATTCGGGCGCCGCACTTATGACAGAATCGGGCCGTGGCCGAGAGCTGTGTTCCGCAGGCGTGGCAGGTCATAGCGCAGGAATCTAACTGGCAGGATTCTCCACGGGAGCGCATAGTTAGCGCCATGAGTGACCCCTTCCCCGGCCAGGATCGCAGCCGTCACATGGGCGAGCTGACTCGCGGCGATCAACGCTGGGCGGTCTACCTCGAGACGCAGCCGGAAGCCGACCTGGGCGCGGTCCGCGGCCGGATCCACTTCGTCGGACGGGGGCGCCACAAGATGACCGGGTGGGTCTTCCTCGAGTGGCAGGAGCGGGAAATCCAGGAGCGGTTCGGGGAGTTCTCGGCCGTGGAGCTGTGGCACTTTCTGGAGGCGGTCGACGGGTAGGAGTGTCGTGCGGATTCTGCACATGTTGCACGTTTTCCACATCATTTGCGCATAGCGGGAGCTGTTTCGGAGCCAATACGAGCATTCGCCGTGCCGATCGTGCACGTTTGGCTTGACACTGCTACACCCGTCATCTACGTTTCCTGATGCCCGCCGAGCACGTTTCCTGCTTCCCCCGTTTCCCTGACTGCCGACCGCTTCCTGAACCGGAGGATCACCGTCCATGACCGCCACACTGGAACCCACCGTGACCCGAGGACCCAAGGCCGCGGCGGCTCCGTCGCCGGCCGACGTCATCCACCGCGCCCGGGAGGCCGGGGTGCAGATGGTGGACGTGCGCTTCGTCGACCTGCCGGGCACCTGGCAACACTTCTCGATGCCCGTGAAGGAGCTGAGCGAGGAGCTGTTCCGCGAGGGAATCGGGTTCGACGGCTCGTCGATCCGCGGGTTCCAGGCGATCCATGAGAGCGACATGCTGCTCGTCGCGGATCCGGCGACGGCGTTCGTGGACCCCTGCCTGCAGGTGCCGACCCTCGTGCTCACGTGCGACGTGGTGGACCCGTTGACGGGCGAACCCTACTCGCGTGACCCGCGCCACGTGGCGCGCAAGGCGGAGGCGTACCTCAAGCAGAGCGGTATCGCGACGACCGCGTACTTCGGTCCCGAGGCCGAGTTCTACATCTTCAACTCGGCGCGGTTCGATCAGAACGCGCACGAGGGTTACTACCACATCGATTCCGAGGAGGGGATCTGGAACTCGGGGTCCAACGGCACGCCCAACCTGGCGCACCGGCCGCGGCACAAGGAGGGATACTTCCCGGTCCCGCCGACGGACCGGCTCCAGGACCTGCGCTCGAAGATCGTGCTGGCGCTGCTCGCGGCGGGGGTCGACACCGAGGTACACCATCACGAGGTGGGAACCGCGGGGCAGACCGAGATCGACATGCGGTTCAAGACCCTGACCCGCATGGCCGACCAGATGATGATGTACAAGTACATCGTCAAGAACGTCTGCCACCAGCACGGCTACACGGCGACGTTCATGCCGAAGCCGCTGTTCGGTGACAACGGCTCGGGCATGCACGTGCACATGAGCCTGTGGCAGGAGGACACGAACCTGTTCTTCGATGCCAAGGGCTACGCGCTGCTGTCGGATGCGGCGCGCTGGTACATCGGCGGATTGATCAAGCACTCGCCGGCACTGCTGGCCTTCGCGGCGCCGACGACCAACAGCTACCGGCGGCTGGTGCCGGGCTTCGAGGCGCCGATCAACCTGGTTTACTCCCAGCGCAACCGCAGCGCGATCTGCCGGATTCCGATGTACTCCCGGTCCCCGAAGGCCAAGCGGGTCGAGTACCGCGCGCCGGATCCGTCGTGCAACCCGTACCTGACGTTCGCGGCGCTGCTCATGGCGGGCCTCGACGGCATCAAGCGCAAGATCGAGCCGCCCAAGCCGATGGACGTGGATCTCTACGAGCTGGAGCCGGAGGAGCGGCGCCATGTCAAGAGCACCCCGGGCTCGCTCGCGGAGTCGCTGGCCGCGCTCGAGGCCGACCACGCGTTCCTGCTGGAGGGCGGCGTGTTCACGCCCGACGTGCTGGAGACCTGGATGACGTACAAGCGCACGCGGGAGATCGATCCCGTGGCGCTGCGGCCGCATCCGTACGAGTTCTTCCTGTATTACGACGCGTAACTGAGGACGGAGGAGGGCGGCCCAGGACGGTCGAGGTTGTGGCTCCTTGGCCGTCCTGGGCCGTCTTAGGCCGTCTTCGGCCGTCCTCCATCTCCCATGACCACCTCCGCGCTCCTCACCGAGCTCCGTCGGCGCAAGGTCCGGTTCCTGCTGCTGCAGTTCACCGACCTGCTCGGCGTCAACAAGGCCGTGGAGGTCCCGGCCGCGCGCTTCGAGCGGGCCCTCGCGGGCGAAGTCCTGTTCGACGGCTCGGCCCTCGAGGGGTTCGCCCGGGTGGCCGAAGCCGACGCGCGGCTGTCGCCCGACCTCGAGACCTTTTGCGTGTTCCCGTGGAGCGCGGCGGCGGGAGCCGAGGGGGCAGTGGCGCGCCTCATTTGCGACATCCGCTACCCCGACGGCCGGTCCTTCGAAGGCTGTCCCCGCACGGCGCTCAAGCGGCAGGCGGAGCGCGCGGCGAAGCAGGGGCTCACCCCCCGCGTCGGCTGCGAGGTGGAGTTCTTCATCTTCGAGCAGGATGAGCGCGGGCGGCCGACGACTCGCACGCCCGACGCGGGGAGCTATTTCGACCTGGTGCCGGTGGACCGTGGGGAGCAGGCGCGTCGGGCCGTGGTGGCGGCGCTCGAAGAGATGCGGCTCGCCGCGGAGACGTCGCACCACGAGGTGGCGCACGGCCAGCACGAGATCGACCTCGGGAGCACCGACCCGCTCGCCCTCGCCGACCAGCTCGCCACGCTGCGCTTCGTGGCGCGCAGCATCGGGCTGCAGCACGGCCTGGCCGCCACGTTCATGCCGAAGCCGCTCGACGGCCAGAACGGCTCGGGCATGCACACGCACCACATCCTGCTCAAGGGCGGCCGGAACGCGCTCTTCGACGCCAAGGGGCCCGAGCAGCTGTCGGGCCTGGGCCGCTGGTATATCGGTGGCCTGCTGCGGCACGCGCGGGGGTACTGCGCCGTGACCAATCCGCTGGTCAACTCCTACAAACGGCTGATTCCCGGCTATGAGGCTCCCGTCAATGTCTCGTGGTCCACCCAGAACGTATCGCCGCTGATCCGGGTGCCCGCCGAGCGCGGCGAGGCGACCCGGTGTGAGAACCGGCTTCCCGACCCCTCCGCCAATCCCTACCTCGCCCTCGCCGTCCAGCTCGCGGCCGGGCTCGACGGGATCGCGCAGCGGATCGATCCCGGCGATCCGGTGAACAAGAACATCTCGCGCATGTCCTACCGGGAGCGCCGCAAGTTCCGCATCGACGACCTGCCGCGCGACCTGCACGAGGCGCTCGACTTCCTGGAGAAGGACGCGGTGATCCGCGACGCCCTGGGCGAGCACATCTACGAGCGCTACGTCGACGCCAAGCGCGAGGAGTGGCAAGGGTACCTCGGCAAGGTCTCGGAGTGGGAGCTCGAGCGATACCTCGGGCAATACTGACGGCGTCGAGGAGACAACGCGATATTGGACGGATGGCCTCCTGGGGCACGCGAATCACCTCGATGCTGCTTTTCTCGACCTCGTTGGTGTCGGCCTGCGAGCTCCTCCCCCGGCCCGGCGACACCGACGGCGTCCAGCGTTCCGCCATCTGGGAGCAACGGGGCCACCTGGTGGTCGAGGCCGACTCGGTGTTCACGCTCGTGCGCATGCGGGTCGAGACCCTCGGCGTCACCGCGCGACACGACGTCCTCCTCGCGCGCTTCGAGTTCGATCCGTCGGACGCCGTGGGCGACGAGCACGCCCTGACGCTCGCGCTCGACCTCGGGCGGGCCGATACGCTGCGGCCCAATCGGTCGTATCCCCTCGGGCCCGCCCCCGCCGGCCTCCCCGCCGCCGCCACGGTCGCCTGCCTGTGCGGACCGTTGCGCCCCGACTCGGTGCGGGGAGCCCTGGCGATCAGCACCCGCGGGCAACGCATGATTCAGGGGCGGGTGGACGCCGTCCTGTACTTCACGTCCTGGGGCGACACCGCGCGTCATGTCGTCTACCACCTGCGGCAGCGGATCTTCGGTGTCCGGCCGTAGCGCGGCGCTCCTCGCCCTCGTCTGGATCGCCGCGCCCGAGCGCCTGGCGGGCCAGGTCGTCGACACCGTCATCGTGGACAACGCCAGCGTGTTCGACGATGCCGACTCGGTCTGGTATGCCCGGCTCGCGAACCTGCTGCACATCCGCACCCGGTCGTGGCTCGTGCGCCGCACCCTGCTCGTCCGATCCGGCGAGCCCTACGACTCGGCCACGGTGGCCGAAAGCGAGCGCAATCTCCGAACGCTCGGCGTCTTCCGCCGCGTCGCCCTCGACACACTGCGGCTCGACGACGGACGGCTCGCCGTGCGCGCCGCCACGGGGGACGGATGGAGCACGAAGCCCGACATCGGGTTCTCGTTCGGGGGCGGCGACGGAGCCTGGTCGGTCGGCCTGCTCGAAGAGAACTTCCTCGGCACCGCGACTCTCGCGGCGATCACCTACGCCAGCACGCCTGACCGGCAGAGTCTCAATCTCGGCTACAAGAATCCGCACCTCTTCGCCCGGGGCGCGCCGCTCGAGCTCCTGTACAGTGATCTATCCGACGGGACGTTCGGGGCGTGGTACCTCGGCGTCCCGTTCACGTGGACCGGGGCACGGCACTCGCTCCTGACCGACGGCACGGCGGCCGATCGCCGGCTGCTGGTGTATCGCGACGGCCTGCTGGAGCAGACCTACCAGCAGAACCTGCTCCGCTTCGCCCTGCGCGGCGGTGTCGCCCTCGCGGCCACGAGCCGTGAGTACACCCGCCTGTGGGTCGGCGTCGAGGGGCGGCGCGAGGACTACGCACTCACGCCGGTGACCACGCTGCCCTACTCGACGTTCGCGACGGCGGGGCTGGGCGTAGAGCTGGGCCACGTGCGCTTCCGGGTGATGGAGCACTTCAACGCGTACGCCCGGGGGGAGGACGTGGATCTCTCCCAGATTCTGCGGCTCGGTGTCTGGGCGGCGCCGCGGGCGTGGGGCTATCCGGACGATCGGGCGGGTGTCGCCCCGGAGCTGTACGCGCAGCTGGCGAGTCGCTGGCACCAGGGGTTCGGCCGCCTCCAGCTGCTCGCGCGCGGCGTGTACGTGCCGAGCGCGGGGGCGGTGGACTCGGGGCGCGTGCGCGGCAACGTGACCGTGGTGAGCGCCGCGCTGCCGCGCCAGACGTGGATCGTGTTCGCCGAGGCAGGGCTCGCCAGGCGGCCCGCGCCGAATGGCGAGTTCGATCTCTGGCTCGAGGGCCGCGGCCCGCGCGGCTTCCCGGCCCACGCCTTCACCGGCACCCGCATGGTGTGGGGGACGATCGAGAACCGCATCCTCGTGATCGACGACCTGTGGGGTCTCTTCGGGATCGGCCTGGCGCCCTTCGTGGACTGGGGCGGCGCGTGGTACGACGACGAGCCGTCCCGCATCGGCGTCACGACGGGCCTCTCGCTGCGATTGGGCTCGACGCGCTCCACCCAGGGAGGGGCGGGCGAGCTCGCACTCGGCTATCGCTTCGGAGAGGGGTTCTCGGGGGGCGCCTGGGCACTGGCGATCCGGCGCGGGTTCGTGTTCTGAGCGGCGACCCGCTCGATCAGCTCGGCGGCCCGGGCCAGGAGCGCGAGGTCCTGGCCGCTGAGCGCTGCGAGCCGCTCGGCGAGGTCGGCGACGCGCCACTCGCGCCCGCGCCGCATGACGATGCGCCCCATCGAGGTCGGGCGCACGAGGGTCCGCCGGCGGTCGGCGCGATCCGTCTCCCGATTCACCAGGCCGTTGCGCTCGAGCGCCGCCACCAGCCGGCTCATGGTGGGGAGCGCCACCTGCTCCGCGGCCGCCAGCTCGCTGATCGTCCGCGGACCGCCGAAGACGAGCACGGAGAGCGCCGAGAGGCCCGTGGGACCGATGCCCAGGTGGGCGTCCTGGCGTCGCACGGCGCGGAGCAGGTGGATCGCGGCCGAGTGGAGCCGGTCGGCGGCGACCTCCTGGGGTGAGGGGGTGCGGGGTCGCAGGGCCCTTGCGCGCGGGGGCATGATCCGGCAATTTAGTTAGCATAGCTAACTAATTCAAGCGAGGGACCCCATGGGCGCCGCCCAGGACGTCTTCGACGTGATCCGCCAGGGAGATGCCGCGCGCCTGCGCGCCCTCCTCGCCGCCGACCCGGCCGTCGTCAACACGCGCAACGAGCGCGGCCATTCGCCCGTGCTGATCGCCCAGTACCACCACAAGCGCGACCTCGTGGCCCTGCTGCTCGACGCCGGCCCCGAGCTCGACGTCTTCGACGCCGCGTCGGTCGGGCGGACCGCCCGGGTCGCCGAGCTGCTCGACGGCGACCCGGGTCTGGTCCACCGCGCCTCCGGCGACGGCTTCTTCCCGCTCGGCCTCGCCGCCTTCTTCGGCCACGCCGACACGGTCCGGCTCCTCCTGGCCCGCGGGGCGGACGTCGCGGCCGTCGCGCGCAACCCGATGCGCGTGCAGGCGCTGCACTCGGCCGTCGCGAGCCGCAACGTCGAGACCGTGCAGCTGCTGCTCGAGGCGGGCGCGCCGGTGAACGACAAGCAGCAGGAGGGGTGGACGCCGCTGCACGCCGCCGTCCACGCCGGCCATGCCGAGCTGGTCCGGCTGCTCGTCGCCCACGGTGCCGATCCCGCGCTGCCCAACGATGCGGGGCAGACGCCGGCGGGGATGGCGGCCGAGCTGGGGAGCGGCGAGATTCTCGCGGCCCTCAAGCGATAGAGAGACCGATGCTCGCGACCCTCCTGCTGCTCCTCGCCGCCCAGGACACCGTCCGCTTCACCCCCACCGTCGGCCACCCGACCTTCGCCGTGCGGCCGCCGGTGATGCGCATCAAGCCGGGGACCGTGCTGGTCTCCAACACGATGTTCGGGCCCTACTACACGGAGCAGGGTGGCGCCTTCCCGGGGGAGGTCGGGCCGTTCTACATCGAGGGAGCGACCACGAACGACGTCCTGGTCGTGAAGATCATCAAGGTCCGCCCCAACACCGACCTCGCGGCCGCGCAGCTGTACTCCGACTTCGGCGGGCTCGCCAGCGACGCGCGCGTCCGCTTCCTCAACGACCCCATCCCGCCACGCCGCTACCTGTGGCGCCTGGACCGCCAGCAGATGACCGGCACCACCACGCTGCCCGACAGCCGCCAGAAACAGATCACGATCGAGCTGCGGCCCATGCTCGGTCGCGTCGCCGTGGCGCCGCGGGGAGAGGAGGCCTTCTCCGGCCTGTGGCCCGGCAACTTCGGCGGCAACATGGACGCCCAGGAAGTGCGCGAAGGCACCACCGTGTACCTGCCCATCTTCCACGACGGCGCCTACTTCTACTTCGGCGACGGGCACGCGCGGCAGGGGGAGGGCGAGGTGGCGGGCACCGGCCTCGAGACCTCGATGGACGTCGTCCTCCAGCTCGACCTCATCAAGGGCAAGACGATCGACTGGCCCCGGCTCGAAGACGCCGACTACCTGATGGTCGCGGGGAGCGGACGCCCGCTCATCGACGCGTTCCGCTTGGCCCACGTCGAGCTGATCGAATGGCTGGGAGAGTACGGCTTCGGCAAATGGGACGCCTACGCCCTGCTCGGCCAGCTCGCCGAATCGAGCGTCGCCAACATCGTGGACCCCAACTACACGGTGATCGCCAAGTTCCCCAAACGCTACCTGCCGTAGTGCGGCCGGCGGAACGCGAACATCACGCCCACCTCGGGCGCCCAGTCGGTGGCCTTGGAGGTGATCCCGAAGGCGTTGTTGAGCTTGAGGAAGACGTAGTCCGAGATGTGCCACTGCACTTCGGTGATCAGCTCCACTTCGTCCTCGACTCCCTCGACGCCGAGGTACACGCGCCAGGACGGCGACAGGCGCTTCAGGTACTCGACCGCATACTCGCCGAAGACGACCTTGGACTCTTCCCGCTCGTACTCGGCTTCCGTTCGCAGCGTCACCGTCCCCCAAGAAAAGCCCTTGGTCGCGCCGACGCCGAGCTTGAACTCCCAGTCCGGTGTCCCGATCAGCAATTTGTCGGGCTGCGTCGGGAACACCACCTCGAGGAGACCGAACAGCTCGGGCCGGCCGGCCGTCTCCGTCAGAACCCGCGCGCGCAGCTGCCCCTCGACATCCCCCAGGCCCGACTCCTCGATCTTGGCAGGCGCCTGTGAGGTGTCGTTGGGTGATTTTTCGAGGGTGGCCGTGATGACCGCCGCCTCGAATTCGATCGCGAGCCAGTCGGTCAGCCCGTAGCCGACAAAGAGCAAACCCTCGGAGGCCCGGTACTTGCCCCGGTAGTCCACATCCAGCCCGTAGCCCAGCTCGGCCGGCTTGTACTCGTAGTCATTGTCGTGGTAGTACTCGAAGAACGGGTAGAGCAGCACCTGCCCGCGCTGGATGAAGGTTCCGAACATCGACGAGGGCAGCCCGTGGCCCCGGTCCCGCAGATACGGCGGCAGGTCGCTCTGCTGTCCCGCGGCATCGCTGGGGAGGCCGGTCCCTGCGATGGCTAGGGCGAAGGCGAGAAGGCGGGTGACTGGCAGAGTCGGGTTCATGGATGACGGTCTCCTGTCTGGTGGAATGCTCGCGTGCGGTGCTTGAGCGCGCGGAGCACGCCGCACAGCAGCGCAGTCGTCACGAAGGCGGCCACCCATACCGGGTCGAGCGCCAGTTTTCCCGTATGCTCGAAATCACCGGCGAGCTCCAACACGGTAAATGACAAGATCAGCGCGAACAAACCCGAATACTCACGCTGTAACACGGTGCGCAACGAGAAGGCTCGGCTCGGCGGCTGCCACTGCAAGCGACGCGGGATTATCGCTGGCGTGCGCGCCGCCCAGTCCATGAACGTCGCGCCGAACGTGCGCCGCAGGAACTCCTCTTCGGCGAACATGATGCGCTCGTAATAGAGGCCGAACGCGAGGCTGACGAGCACCGGCGACCACCACACGCGCGGCAGCATCGCTACGCCCAGCCACATGAAATAGTTGCCGAGGTACAGGGGGTGCCGCACCAGGGAGTACATCCCCGTCGTGTTGAGAGAAGCCGCCGTTTGCTCGTGCCGATTCCGCCCCGATGTGCCCGGTGGCGCGAACCCCACGGTCGCTACACGCACAGCCAACCCCAACAAGGAGAGGGCGAGACACACACCCTCCCACAGCAGGTCGAGTCGGTGGCTGCTGGCGGGGTACCGGAAGCTGCCCAGGGCGGCGAAGAGGCCGGGGAGGAGGAGCAGGGGAACAAAGCCACGACGGCGGAAGAGCCAGTTGCCGGCTGCTTCGAAGTCTTCCCGCAGCGCCATCCGGCCCCCCAGGTAGTACTTGCCCAACGGCGGCCAATCCGGATCCTGCATGAGGAGCATGCCGCCGGGGTGTTTGTGACAGCCCTCTTCGATGTAGCCACGATTGTGCTCGCGGTCCAGGCGGCGACGGCCTCCATCGCCGGGACCGTGCGGGACGAGACGAGCGACGAGCCCGTCCCAGGGGCCGTGGTGTCGCTCTCCGACCTCGAGTGGAGCGTCGTCACCGACACAGAGGGTCGCTACGTTTTCCGCGGGGTCCCGGCCGGGCCGCATCACGTAAGCGTGCGCCGGATCGGCTACGCCATGCGCTCGCTTCACGAGCTCGTGCCGCGCGATGGAGCGATCGAGATCAACATCGGCGTGCGCGCGTACCCGATCACGCTGGAGCCGATCGCCGCGCGAATCGCCATCCCGGTCCGCGGCCTCGACGTCGGCGACAGCACGGGCTTTCCGGACGGGGTCCTTGTCGCTGGCGGCCGTGCGCGACCATCCGCTGCTGGCGGAGCCGGATGTGCTCCAGGCGCCGGGGGGCGGCGAGGTGGCGTTGCGCCCCGAGGCGCCCAGCGGGATTCACGTTCGCGGCGGGGCGTCGGACCAGGTCGCCTACCTACTCGACGGCATTCCCGTCTTCAGCCCCTACCACGCCGCCGGAACTTCAGCGCCTGGAATCCCGACGCGCTCTCGCGGTTGTACCTCACGACTTCGGCACCCGCATCGGCGTCGCCCGACGCGCTCTCGGGCGCCGTCTCGGCGACGACTCGCGCACCAGAACCTACTACGACCTCGCGAGCGAAAGCGGCTCGCTCGCACTGCACGCCGCCACGCCCGTGGCGGCCGCGTTCGTGCAGCATGCCCGCTCCCTCAGCGGCCGTACCGGGGTGGAGCTGGGCCTCGGGGGCGCCCTGGCCGCCGGGGCAGGCCGCTGCCCGCCAACGCGACGAGGACGAGAAGGCGGGCGATCCACGCGGCTCGGTTCATGTGAGGGTTCTCCCGCTCAGGGTGTTCGACTCGTGAGGCGGACCACGTCGTCCACGACCTGCCCCACATCACGCGCGTAGACCTTCGTCGACTTGGCCCCCGGCTCGAGCGGCGTCGTTTCGAGGAACCTCACGGTAGCGGTGAACGTCCCGGCCGGTGTGGTCGTGGATTCGTTCACCGCCTGGATCTGCACCCGGTCCTCGGCCACGCCGGGCGCGACTTCCTGCCGGAAGGCCATGCCGACCGCGGGCGACGCCGGCATGAAGATTCCCGGGAGTGCGCCGCCGACGCCCGCCCGCCACGCCCCATCGTGGCTCACGATGACTCCACCCTCGTAGATGTCGACGTCCTCTCCGAAATAGCACACCGCGCCGTCGGGCGCCTGCACGAAGAAGTTCCGCGAGATCTCGATCAGGTCACCGTTCACGGTCTCCCGCTCCTCCAGGACGCGGGTCGCGACGCCGGCCACCACCTCGGTATCGGGCAGCACGGTGATCACGAGGCCGATCACGTCCCCCTCGTCCTGGCCATCGAACACCCACCGGGAGCCCACCGCCAGCGGGAAGAAGCGGTTGGTCACATCGAGCGCAAACGGCCCGGCCGCCGGGGCGCACACGGCGATGTCGAGGGTCTCCTGGAAGGACGCCTCGGTCGGACTGCTGTCGCAACCGCCCATTGCGGTGGACAGTGTGCTCAGCCACAGTACGCGCGCAAGCTCTCGTCTCGTCATGGCTACCTCCTGATGATGCCGAGGAACAGGCGAGCCTGCGGGTTTGTGACGCGGGAGCTATGTTAGATGAGCCATGGCAGTCGGGCTCTGGGGTGTCACCAGCATTCTGTTGGCGGCCCAGGCGGGCGTCGCGTCCGTCGCCGGGAGCGTGCGAGACGGCGCCAGCGGCGAGCCGGTCGCCGGGGCCATCGTGTCGCTCAACGACCTCGAGCGCAGCGTCGCGACGGACGAGGCGGGCCGCTACGTCTTCGATGGGGTGCCCGCCGGCCCACACCACGTGACGGTACGGCGCATCGGTTATACGATGCGCACGCTGCACGCACTGGTGCCGGCCGATGGTGCCATCGAGATCAACATCGCCCTGCGTCCCGAGCCGATCACGCTCGAGGCGATCGCCGCCCGCGTCGCCGTCCCCGTTCGTGGGCTCGATGACGGCGACCACACGGTGTTCCCCGATCGCAGCCTGTCCCTGGGTGCCGTTCGCAACAACCCCCTCTTGTCCGAGCCGGACGTGCTCCAGGCCCTGAGCGGCGGCGAGGTCGCCGTGCGTCCCGAGGCCCCAGCCGGATTGCACGTCCGCGGCGGGGCGTCCGACCAGGTCGCCTACCTGCTGGACGGCATTCCGGTGTTCAGCCCCTACCACGCCGCCGGCACGTTCAGCGCCTGGAATCCCGACGCGCTCTCCCACCTGCAATTGGCCGCTCCCGCGTCGGCAGGCCACGTCGACGCCCTGTCGGGCGTCGTGGCGGCAACCACGCGCGCGCCGGGCTCTCAGCTCCGCACGCAGGGGAGCTTCAGCACCACCCAGACGCGCGTGACCGTGGACGGGCCCCTCGGGGGGGCGGGCGCGGGGTTCCTGTTGAGCATGCGCTCCGGCTTTCCGGGATATCCGGCGCCCAAGCGCGAGTCGTCATACCTGCTCGGTGAGACAGGCGACTGGCTGGCCACGCTCGAGTCGCCACTGCTCGGCGGGCACGCCCGCCTGCTCGGCTACGGGAGCGAGCGGGAGATGGGCGCCGCGGCCGTCGCGGCGGAGTCGGCGAGCGCGTCCCCGGCGGAGCGGGCGCGAAACACGTTCACGTGGCTGAGCGGGTCTATCGGTGCCGCATGGGTGCGCCCGGTCGCGGGCGCGACCCTCGACGTCCGGGCCTGGCGCGCCGATGGGACTGCGGGCGCCCTGTGGAGCGCTCAGGATTCGTTGCCGGACCGCCTGACGTCGGGACGCCGTGACGAAGGACTGCTCGTCACCATCCGGCGGACCGGTGCCGGCGGCACGACCGCGGGCGGGATTCGCGTCCAGCGGAGCCGCACTTGGTACCGCGCCACGGGCGACGATCGCTCGCTGGCGTTGAGCGGTCGGACGCCGGTCGCGGCGGCCTTCGTCGAGCTTGGCCGCTCGCTCACCGGACGCACCGAGCTGGAGGTCGGCCTGAGCGGTGCCTGGGCGGCTGGCGGCTTTTATCTCAGCCCCCGTGCCGGGCTGCGCTGGAGGCCTGCGAGCGCCTGGTCCATATCCGGCGGCTACGCCCGCGTGCACCAGTTCGCCCAGTCGCTCCGCAACGCGGAGTCCGTCGTCGGCGGCATTTTCCCGGCCGACCTCTACGTCGGTGCTGGCACGCCGGGCGTGCCGGTCGCCCGTAGCGACCAGGGGATCGTCGCTGCCGAGTACCGCCCCACGGCGGGGATTCGCCTGGCGGCGCAGGCCTACGCCCGGGCCTTCGACGGTCTGGTCCTGGTTGCGCCGCACGACGCCGATCCCTTTGCCACCCGCGGCTTCGTGGTCGGGTCGGGCGCCGCGCGCGGCGCCTCGTTCGATGTTGCCGCGAACGGCGCGCGGTACGGCCTGATCGCAAGCTACGGCGTGCAGCACGTGCGGCTGCGCTACGGTGACACGAGCTACACACCGGACCATGGTGCGACGCACGCGATCGACGCCGGCGTGATCATCTACCCCTCGGCCACCTTCTCCGTCCGTCTCGGCGGCAGCGGCGTGCTGGGACGCCGGACGACGGCAGTCGGAGGGCCGTTCGAGTGGGAAGCCTGCAACCTGCTCGATCGGGGCTGCGAGTTCGCCGGGAGCCCGCGGGACCGGCCCGAGCCACTCGGCGCGACGTCACTCCCGGCGTACGTCCGCGTGGACCTTGGCCTGCGGAAACATTGGCACGTGCGCCTCGGGGGCCGGGACGGCCAGATCGCCGTGTTCGGCACGGTGACCAACGTCTTCGGCCGGAGGAACGTGCTCACCGTCGCCGCCGATCCGGTGACCGGCGAGCGCAGCGGCGTGGAGATGCGGCCCCGGGCTCCGCTCGTCGTGGGTATCGACTGGCGCTTCTGATCGCTCCGCGTCACAAATCCGGCCCCTCCCCGGTTCGTAGTAGTGGCGACGATCGATGACACCGTCGTTCCACGACGAATTCGTGACGCTGTTCCACGCGCATTTCGACCGGCTGTACCGGTACCTGGAGCGCCTCTCGGGTGAGCCGGACGTGGCCGCCGACCTGGCGCAGGAGGCGTTCGTGCGGCTGTACCGGCGGGGGTCGCCTCCCGACGCGCCGGTGGCATGGCTGATCAGCGTGGCGACGAACCTGTTCCGCAACGCCCGGTCGACCGAGGTCCGGCGGCTGCGCCTGTTGGCCGGCGCGCGCGGCGAGGCGGCCCTGGGCGATCCCCCGTCGTCCCCGGCGGACGCCGTGGATGAGGCCGAGTCCCGCCAGCGGGTGCGGCTGGCGATCGACCGGCTGCCGGCGCGGGAGCGGCAGCTGCTGTTGCTCCGGGCGGAGGGGTACAGCTACCGGGACCTCGCCGCCGCACTCGATCTCCATGAGGCGAGCGTCGGCACGCTGCTCGCCCGGGCCAAGCGCGCGTTCCGCGATCTCTACGAGGGTGGATCTGATGCACCTTGAGGTCGAGCAGATCCAGCGGCTGCTGCATGGCGAGCTCGATGCCACGGGACGGGACGCGGCGCGGGGTCACCTCGCGTCCTGCTCCGGTTGCCGGGAACAGCTGGCCGAGGCCGAGCGAGAGGAGACGCTGATTCTCGGGCTGCTCCGCCAGCTGGACCACGCGCCGCCGGCTGTGCGGGCCGACGCGCTGATCGCGCGTGCGCGGCGGGGGACGCCGCGGTGGGCGCGCTGGGCGGCGGGCGTGCTGCTCTCCATCGCCGTCGCGGGGGTGGCATATGCCGCGCCCGGCTCCCCCCTGCCGGCGTGGGTGGATCGCGTGGTGGCCTGGGTAGCCGGACCTGCGCCAGCACCGGCCGAGCCGGGCCCGGCGGGCGTGGTCGTCGAGGCGGGCGCGCGGTTCACGATCGTGTTCGAGGCCGAGCAGGAGCGGGGCATGGTGGTGGTGTCACTCACGGACGGTGCGAGCGTCGTCGTGCGCCGACTCGGCGGCGCGGCGACGTTCACCAGCGGCGTCGATCACCTCGCGATCGCGAACGGCGGCTCGACGGCCGACTACGAGATCGCGCTGCCGCGCGGCGCGCCGTGGGTGGAGATCCGGGTCGGGGAGCGACGCGTGCTGCTCAAGGACGGCCCACGCGTCGTCACCGACGCGCCGGTGGATGCCCAGGGCCGTTATCTCCTGCCGTTGAGATAGACGAACCGCGCGGCGCGGGCTACACTGACGCGCCGGCCATGCACAACGCCCACGAGTTCCTCCGCGCCCTGACGATCGTGCTGGGTGTGGCGGCGGTCACCACCGTCGTGTTTCAGCGTCTGCGCCAGCCCGTCGTCCTCGGCTACATCATCGCGGGGCTCATCGTCGGGCCGCACGTGCCGATCCCGCTCGTCGCCGACCCCGAGATCGTCGAGATCCTTTCCGAGCTCGGCGTCATCCTCCTGATGTTCTCGCTCGGGCTCGAGTTCAGCATCCGCAAGCTGGTGCAGGTCGGCCCCACGGCGGGCGTCACGGCCGTGCTCCAGAGCAGCATCATGATATGGCTGGGCTTCCTGGTCGGGCGCCTGTTCGGCTGGACCACGCTGGAGAGCCTGTTCACGGGCGCCGTGATCGCGATCTCGAGCACGACCATCATCGCGAAAGCGTTCGACGAGCAGCGCATCACGGGCACGCTGCGCGAGGCAGTGGTGGGCGTGCTGATCGTCGAAGACCTGATCGGCATCCTGCTGATCGCCCTGCTGACCGCGGTCGCGTCCGGGACCGGTCTCACCGCCGGCCCGCTGGTGGTGACAACCGGCCGCCTGGCGGTGTTCCTGGTCGGGCTGGTCGGGCTGGGCCTGCTGCTCGTGCCGCGGACCATGCGCCTCGTCGCGCGGCTGAACCGGCGCGAGACGACGCTGGTGGCGAGCATCGGGATCTGCTTCGGCATCGCGCTGCTGGCGCAGGCCTTCGGCTATTCGGTCGCCCTGGGGGCGTTCATCGCGGGCTCGCTCGTCGCCGAGTCGGGCGAGGAGAAGCAGGTGGAGCAGCTCGTCGAGCCGGTTCGGGACATATTCGCGGCCGTGTTCTTCGTCTCGGTGGGCATGCTCATCAATCCGGCGTTGATCGCGCAGTACTGGCCGGCGGTGCTCGTGCTGACCGCCGTCGTCGTGCTGGGCAAGGTGTTCGGGGTCACGCTGGGGAGCTTTCTGGCGGGCAACGGCATGCGGACGTCGGTGCAGGCCGGCATGAGCCTCGCCCAGATCGGCGAGTTCTCGTTCATCATCGCCGCGGTGGGCCTGTCGCTCGGGGCCACGCGGGAGTTCCTGTACCCGGTCGCCGTGGCGGTCTCGGCGTTGACGACCCTGTTCACGCCCTGGCTGATCCGCGCGGCCGAGCCCGCGGCCAACTGGGTGGATCGCAAGCTGCCCCGGCCGCTGCAGACCTTCGCGGCGCTTTACGGGAGCTGGGTCGAGGGCCTGCGTGCTGCGCCGGCGGCGAGACCCGCGCGCGCCGGTCTGCGCCGCCTCCTCGCCCTGCTGGTGCTCGATGCGGGGATCATCGTCGCCATCGTGGTGGCGACCTCGGCGTTTCAGGAGCGCATCGTCGCCTTCGCCGGCGGGCGCCTCGGCGTGTCCGACGTCGTGGCTCGCGTGTTCGTCGTGGCCGCCGCCATGGCGGCGTGTGTCCCCTTCGGCGTGGGCATCGTGCGCGTGAGCCAGCGCCTCGGCGTTACGCTCGCCCGACTCGCGTTGCCGGCGACGGGCGTGCGCCGGGTCGAGTTCGCCGCCGCGCCCCGGCGGATGCTGGTCGTGACCTTCCAGCTGGCCACCGTGCTGCTCGTGGGCCTCACGCTGCTGGCGCTCACCCAGCCGTTTCTGCCGGGAGGAGTGGCCGCCGCGGCGCTGGCCGCGGCGATCGCCGTGCTCGGCGTCGCCTTCTGGCGCAGCGCGACGAACCTCGAAGACCACGTCCGGGCCGGCGCCGAGGTGGTGCTCGAAGCACTCGCGGCGCAGACGCGTGGGCCGGCGCCCCAGCCGGCGCCGGCGCCCGACGCCCTCGATCAGGTCCAGCACCTGCTGCCCGGCTTGGGCGACCTGGCCGCGGTGCGGCTCGAGGCCGGCAGCCCGGCCGCCGGCAAGACCCTGGCCGAGCTCAACCTGCGTGGCCGCACGGGCGCCACGGTGCTCGCCATCACCCGCGCCCAGGGCAGCGTGGTCGTTCCGACCGCGAAGGAGAAGCTGCGCGCGGGAGACGTGCTGGCCCTTGCCGGCAGTCGCCGCGCGATCGCCGCGGCCCGGGCGCTGCTCGGGTCCTGAAGTGCCCCGCGGGCTCCCGCGTGTCGATCGGGCCCGGTCTCGTTCGTCGCGAATTTGCAGGGAGGCCAAAGCCGTGCCGGCGACCCTGCAAACCCCACAGGAGAGCCACCATGCGCGTGTTGGTCATCGTCAAGGCGACCGCGACCTCCGAGACCGGCATCTTGCCGGGTGATCCGAGGGCGCCGGCCGGCTATGACACGCTGTTCGAGCAAATGGGGAAGTTCAACGAAGAGCTGGTGAAGGCAGGTGTGATGCTCGCGGGCGAGGGGCTGCACCCGAGCTCGAAAGGCAAGCGCGTGGTATTCTCGGGCAAGAAGAGGACCGTCATCGATGGCCCGTTCACCGAGACGAAGGAGCTGATCGCCGGCTTCTGGCTGTGGCGGGTCAAGTCGATGGAGGAGGCGATCGAGTGGGTCAAGCGCTGCCCGGCGCCGATGCCCGGTGAGGAGTCCGTGATCGAGATCCGGCCCGTGTACGAGGATGAAGACTTCGGCGAAGCGTTCACACCCGAGCTGCGAGCGCGGGAGCGGCGCCTCCGCGCGGAGATCGAGCGGCGGCGCAAGGCGTGAGCGATCGCGGCACCCGATTCTGGCGTCGAAGCTCAGCGCCCCGTTCGCCAGGCCACGCAGCAGAGGCCCGGCTGCGGATCGAGCTCGGCTTTGATGCCGCGCACACGGAGACCGGAGACGACTCCTTCCATCAGCGACAGGTTCATGCCGCAGACCAGCGCGCGATGGTCCCGGGCGAGCGCGTCGAACGGGCAGTTGCGCAGCCGTATCACTGACCCATCGCGCACCGGCTCGAACCCGTGGGCGTGGAGTACCCGCTCGGCGCTCGCGAGCAGGCGTGCGCGGCTCGGGCGCGGCCCGGCGTGCCGTCGCGCCGCCTGCCCCAGGCGGCCACCGAACCGGCGAGCGGCATCGCGCAACGCGCCGACCGTAACCGGTCCGGGGGCCCCGGCCAGGCTCTCGGCGAACAGCCGCGCCGCCAGCTCATAGCGCCGCGGCGGCAGGCTGAGCTCGAGCTGCCGGCTCGCGCGGCGGTACAGCTTCGCCGGGCGGCCTGCCCCCGGTCCGCGACGCCCGGAGAGTCGTCGATAGGAAGCCTCGAGCAATCCCCCGGCCACGAGCTTGTCCAGGTGGAACGCCGCGAGGGCCCGCGACACGCGGATCGCCCGTGCCGCCTGGTCCCGGCTAACGGGGGCGCCTCGGCCGGAGACATACGCGTACAGGGCCCGTCGCACCGGCTCGTCGAGCAGCGCGATGGCTTCAATTTGCGGGCCGAGGTCCGGGGTAGTCATCGTTGTCAAATCTAAAGATTATCTTCGCTTGCGAAAGTGGCCGTCGTTTCCTGGCCGATTCCGGCGGAGCCCGACCCGGGCGCCTCTGCTTGAACATCCGCTGGAACCCAAACTAGCGTATACTTGTTTTAGAAAGCACCAGGCACGGTGCCTGACCGAGCGACACGAGGTCGCTCGACTCCATATCCACCCGGAGAGACCCATGTCGCATCCATCGA
>Ga0187892_10001267_pt1 | contig 58908 bp, 62 predicted proteins | sample MA1701073metaG_FD_139345 | JGI IMG/M metagenome (GOLD analysis project Ga0187892, IMG submission 139345) | Bio-ooze microbial communities from a basaltic lava cave in the Kipuka Kanohina Cave System on the Island of Hawaii, USA - MA170107-3 metaG ...
CGTCATGACACGACCCGAGAGGCTGCCGGTAAGCCGTGTGCGGGAAAACCGCACGCACGGTTTGAAAGGGGGTCTCACGGAAACCCGCCCGCAAGGCGGGAGAAAGTAGATCTACCAATGCGAGGCATCGAGGGACGCATCCTCGTCGTGCTGCTCGCCATCGCCGCGGCGTTCTGCGCTCTTCAGCTCCCGCGGTTGCGGTTCGACCACAACACGCGTTCGCTCCTCAGGGAGGATCGCGACGCCGACGCGCGGGAAGAGACGCTCGTGTCGTCCTTCGGCTCGGAGGACGTCCTGCTCGTCGCCTGGGAGGCGGACGTCCTCGACGTCGCGGCATTCGAGGAGCTCACGCGGATCTACGCGGAGCTGGCCCGGATCCAGGGGCTCGAGGAGACCTACTGCCTCGCGAGCGAGTCGATCCGGTTCCCGCTCGGGGGGATGCTGCGCGCCCTCGCACCCGCGGATCTGGAGACCGAGGAGGGGCGCCGAGCCGCGCGGGAGGCGCTGCTCGCCGCGGCCCCGTACGTGGGCACGATCTACAGCAGGGCGCTCGACGTCGTGGCCGTCGCGGGGACCCTCAAGCCCGGCCCCCGGGAGGCGCGGGAGGGCACCGTCCGCGCCGTCCGGGAGGTCGCGGCTCGCCACGAGAGGCCCGAGCGCCCCGTGTATGTCGCGGGAGTGACCGCGCTCGCGATGGACGCCGGCGAGTTCGCCGTGGAGGACATGAAGCGGATCGGCGCGATCGCGCTCGCGGTCTCCGTGGCGGTCCTGCTCGCCCTTTGCCGCTCGATCCCCGAGACGATCATCGCGGTCGCGGCGACCGGCCTGCCGCCGCTCTTCGCGCTCACCTGCGCGATCGAATTCGATCTGCCGGTCACCGCGCTTTCCGCCGCGCTCTTCCCCGTGATGGCCGTGGTCGGCATCACCGGCAGCGTCCACGTGCTGAGCGCCTACGGCGAGGCGCGCCGAGCAGGGCTCGCGGCCGACGAGGCGGCCAGGAACGCGGCTCGGCGCCTCCTCGGCCCGGTCGTCCTGAGCTTCGTCACGACCGCGGCCGGGTTCGAGACGCTCCAGACGACCGGCGTCCCCGCGTTCCGCGCAGGGGGCCATGTCGTCGCGCTCGGGATGCTCTTCGCGATCCCGGTGCTGCTCCTTGGGATCCCGTCGGCGCTCGCGTGGGCGCAACCGACGGCGCGCGACCGACCGAGCCGGCTCGCACGGCCGCTCGGCGCGCTCGCGGCGTGGGCCGCGCGACGGCGCGTCGCCGTCGTGGCCTCGAGCACGCTCCTCTGCGCGGCCGCGGCGGCGTTCCTGCCGCTTGCCCGCCTGCGTGTCGATGTCCTCCAGGCGTTCCAGCCGGAGAGCCGCATCGCGCGCACGTACGCGTTCCTCGAGGGCCGCCTCACCGCCACGATCCCGGTCGACGCGGTGCTCGCGACACGGGAGAGCGTGGAGGAGACGGCCGTGCTGCGCGACCTCGACGACTTCTCCCGGCGGGCGGTCGAGGCAGGCGCGGACAACGCGATGAGCCTCGCGACGCTCGTCGAGTTCGGGCGGCGCGCGAGCCCGGTCCCGATCGACGAGGCCGGAGCGCTCCTCTTCCTCCGGACGTTCTTCCCGGCGATCACGAACCGGTTCGAGGACCCGGGCGCGCGCCGCTACCGGGTGAAGATGCGGGTCAAGGACGGCTCCCCGCCGGAGGTGCTCGACCGGTTCGACGCGCTCGCCCGGGCGCGCGGGACCGGGAAGATGGAGCTGACCGGCCTCTACGTGCGGGCGGTGGGGACCACGCGGGCACTCGTGCGCAACTTCCTCCAGAGCGCGCTCCTGATGGGAGGGATCGTGCTCCTGACGGTGGCTCTCGCCCTCCGGTCCCTGAGGCTCGGGTTCGCGGCGATCGTGCCGAACCTCCTCCCGCCCCTCCTCGTCTTCGGAGCCGCATCCGTGTTGCGAGTGCCGCTCGACGTCTCCGCGGTGGCGGTGGGCGCCGTGTCGATCGGCCTCGCCGTGGACAACACTCTTCACGTCGTCTTCCGCCTCGCGGAGGAGCGCCGGAAGGGACGCCCGCTCGACGAGGCGCTGGCGCAGGCGGTCGGGGCGGTCGGCCGCGCGCTCGTTCTCTCCACGGTCGTCCTCGCGGCGGGCCTTGCCTGCCTCGCGCTCTCCGCCTTCCTGCCCACGGCGCACTTCGGCCTCTTTGCCGGGGCGGCGACGCTGGTCGCGCTGCCCGGCGACCTCGTGGTCTTCCCCGCCTTCGTGAGGCTCCTCAGGGCAGCGTGAAAACCGCGAGTACAATCTGCCCGATGCGCCGCGCTCTCCCCCTGATCCTGCTCCTCCCGCTCGCCTGCGACCAGGAGGCGAAGCCCAAGGTCGCCGTGGGCCGGGCGAACAACGCCCCCCCGAAGCCCCCTCAACTCCCGACGACCGGCCACCCGAAGATCCGCGAGGCGCGCGAGAGCATCCTCGAGGAGGTGGAGCGGGCCGAGAAGGGCCTCGAGGGCGGGACGAAGCCGCCCGCGCATCTGGTCGCGAACTGGAAGAAGGCCGTCGACAACCTCATCGCGGCCACGGAGCTCGCGATCAGGAACGAGGTGGCGGAGACGGCGCGCCGGAGCCTCGCGACGCTGCGCGAGCAGCAGGCCGTCCTCGACAAGCGCCGGAACGACCTCGCGGAGGGGATGCTCGAGATCCAGCGGTACCTGGACGAGATCGCGCGCGGCATCGGGAAGCCGCCGGAGGGCTTCACGGAGGACGAGTTGAAGGACCGTCTCGGGGAACGGCAGGAGGAGGCGCGCGCGCTGGAGAAGGAGGAGGACGAGATCCGCACGAGGATGCAGGAGCAGGAGGAGCTCCTCGTGAAGGGGGACTTCACCCCGAAAGGGGAGACGCTCCACACGCACGAGCTCGCGGCGCTGAAGGAGCTCAGGGCGCGGGTCGAGGTTCTCGCGTCTCGCTAGACCCGGGCCGCGCCTCGAGCTCGCGGTGCGGGATCGGACGGGGCAAGGGTTCGTCGGGCTTGCTGTCCTCGCGCCCGGCGGCGTACTCGGACTTGAGCACCTCGAGGCTCTGCGCGGCGCGGCGGACGTTCCGGTCCCCGAACAGCTCCCGCAGGGCCCTCAGGAACCCGCGGCCGGCCTTGCGGGAGAGGGAGGGACGCGGGGTATTCTGGGGCAACGCTTGGAGTCTACCCGAGGCTTGCCCGCGAGACGCCGCGGGGACACGCGGCGGCGTTGCGGATAGACTCTGATCAGGACCGAAGGGAGCGAACGCATGACTGAGCGCCCCGACCGCAGGCGAGCGGCCCGCATCCCGGAGCGGTGCCGCGTCGCGTTCCGCGCCATCCGCGAGGGCGCGAGGGACGCCAAGACGACCGCCGCGCAGACGCTGAACCTGAGCGCGTCGGGCCTCTGCCTCGTCGCCCCGAGCCGCCTCGAACGGGATCAGCATCTCGCGCTGGAGCTGTCGCTCGAGGGGCGGAAGGACCCGGTCGTGGCCGTCGGGCGCGTCGTCTGGTGCGACGAGGACGGCGGTTCCTACCGCGTCGGGATCTGCTTCACCTGGCTCCGCGAGGAGGACCGGCGCGCGCTCGAAGTGATCTCCGAGTACGTGCGCGACCGGCTCTAGGATGGTCGCGAACTTCTCGTGGATCATCGAGGGGCGCGTAGGGGGGATGGCACGGCCTTGGCCGCGCGACGTGCCTTGGCTCCGCGAGCAGGGCGTGACCGCGATCCTGAGCCTCACCGAGGTCGGGCCCGAGCTCCCCGGCTTCGAGGTCCTGCGGCTTCCCGTCGTGGACATGACGAGCCCAACGCTGGAGCAGCTCCACACGGCGGTCGGGTTCATGCGGGAAGTGGTCGCGAAAGGCGGCGCCGTGGTCGCCCACTGCACCGCGGGGATGGGGCGTACCGGGACGATGCTCGCCGCGTACCTCGTGAGCGAGGGGCTTCCCGTCGACGAGGCGCTGCGTCGCGTCCGTGAGATGAGGCCCGGATCCGTCGAGACGCCGGAGCAGGAGGACATGCTCGCGGCCTACGCGACCTCGCTCCTGGAGGCTGGGCCGTGAAGCGCGTGCTCGTGGTCGGCGCCAAGGGGCGGGTCGGCTCGCTCGTGGCGAAGGCCGTGAAGGCGGCGAAGGACCTGGAGGCGGCCGGCGCCATCGACCTCGGCGACGACCTCGAGGCGGCGCTGGCCAAGGGTCGGCCGGACGTCGCCGTCGACTTCACGACGCCGGTCTGCGTCTTCGACAACGTCTCCGCGATCCTGCGTCATCGCGTCCACGCCGTCGTCGGGACGACCGGGATGGACGAGGACCAGCTCGCGCGACTCGACGGCCTCGCGAAGGGCCACGGGGTCGCGTGCCTCGTCGCCCCGAACTTCGCGCTCGGGGCCGTCCTGATGATGCGGTTCGCGGAGGAGGCGGCGAAGTTCTACCCGTCGGTCGAGGTCATGGAGCGCCACCACGAGAGGAAGCTCGACGCCCCGAGCGGCACCGCGGCAGAGACCGCGCGCCGGATCGCTCGGGTCCGGAAGACACCCCCGACGCCGGCCGCCGAGCGCGAGAGCGCGCCCGGCGCGCGGGGCGGGCGCGTCGACGACGTGGCGGTGCACTCGATGCGCCTCCCGGGCTCGATCGCCCACCAGGAGGTCTGGTTCGGCGGTCCCGGCGAGACGCTGGTCATCCGGCACGACACGATGGAGCGCGAGGTGTTCGTGCCCGGCGTGCTCCTTGCCGTGCGTAAGATCGACGGCTTCAAGGGGCTCGTGCGCGGACTGGAGCCTTTGCTGTGGCCGCGCGCCTGAGCGCCGTCTGCGTCACCGAGCCCGAAGGCGACCTCCGGCGCACGCTCGACGTGGTCGCCCGCGCGCTCTCGGGCGGCGCGACCGCGATCATGGTCCGGCGCCCCCACGCGACCGCGTTCGAACTCTTCGCGCTCGTCCGCCAGCTGCGGCCGTCGACGCGCGCCGCGCACTGCCTTCTCCTCGTGAGCGACCGCGCGGACGTGGCGGTCGCGGCCGACGCCGACGGAGTCCACCTGGGTGCGCGCTCGCTCCCGGTCGTCGCCGCGCGTCGCGCGGTCGGCCCGGGCCTCCTCGTCGGCCGGTCCGTGCACAACCTCGACGAGGCAGGACAGGCGGAGGAGGAGGGGGCGAGCTACGTCCTCGTCGGCCCCGTCTTCCCGACGCCCTCGCACCCGGGCGAGCCCGCGCTCGGCCTCGGCCCGTATCGGGAGGCCGCGCTCAGGGCGCGCATCCCGGTCGTCGCGATCGGCGGCATCACGAGCGACAACGTGCGCCTCGTCGCGCAGGCGGGTGGCCACGGCGCCGCGGCGATCGGCGCGTTCTACGGGGTCGCCGATCCCGCGGAGAGTGCCCGCGCCTTCCGCGCCGCGTTTCCCTCATGATCCGCCCGGCCGTCGTGCAGCGCGCGACGCGCGCCCTGATCCTCCTCGGGGTCGTCGTCGCGGCCGCGATGTTCCTGCGCAGCCACGAGAAGCTGAAGATCCCGGCGGCGGACCAGTCGATGGACCCCACCTACCCGGGCGGGACGACGGTCTTCGTCGAGGATCTGGCCCCCGACGCCCCCCTCGCTCGCGGACAGGACGTCGTGTACACGGTCGAGCACGACGGCACCACGTACGCCCGCTTCGGCCGCGTCCGGGGCCTTCCGGGGGACGAGGTCGGCGCGAAGGACGGCCGTTTGACCGTGAACGGCGAGCCGTTGGGGCCGGCATCCATCCCGGGCGAGCCGATGGGGAGGGTTCGGGAGGGAACCGTGCTGATTCTCGCGATCAACCCCGCGGAGAGCCGTTACCCGGACTCGAGGGTGCTCGGGTTCATCCCGCGCGGGAACGTCGTGGCCCGGATTCTCGCCTCCATGCGCTGACGCGGCGTGGCCGCGTCCTGCCCGCCCTGCGCGAAACGTCGGCCCGGCGGCGTCTGTGGCGGCAGCCCGCTGCAGGCGTTAGCTTGGGCCGCCGGATGGTCCGCGAACTCGAGCTTGTCCGCTGGATCAGGGAGCGCGTCGAGGCGACCGGCGATGATTGCGCCGTCCTCGATTGCGATCCGTGGGGCACGCTGCTCGTGACCACGGATTCCGTGATCGACGGGGTGCACGCGCGATGGCACGTCGATGGCCCCGCCGCGTTCGGCTACAAGGCGATCGCGCGCGGCCTCTCGGATGTCGCGGCCATGGCGGGGGAGCCCAAGTGGGCGCTGCTTGCGGCGTGCCTGCCCCAGGATGTGACCGAGGAAGAGGCCCATGCCCTCTTTCAGGGCGCGGAGCAGGCGGGCTGCCCTCTCGTGGGCGGGGACACGGCCTTCGGGCCGACGCCGTACGCGGTCGGCACCGTCCTCGGGATCGCTCATCGAAAGGGGCCCGTCCTCCGCTCCGGCGCGCGCGTGGGCGACTGGATCGTCGTCACGGGCCCGCTCGGCGGCTCGGTCGCGAGCGGGAGGCACAAGACGTTCGTTCCGCGCGTCCGCGAGGCACGCGAGCTTCACGAGACATGCGATCTCGGCGCGATGATCGACATCAGCGACGGGCTGTCGACCGACCTCCACCACATCCTCGAGGCGTCCGGCGTGGGCTGCCGGCTTGACGCGGCGGCGATCCCGCGCAACGACGTCCCGCTGGAGAACGCGCTCAACGACGGCGAGGACTACGAGCTTCTCGCGACCGCGAGGCCGGGCAAGCTTCCGGCCTTCGCGACGCGGATCGGCGTCGTCACGGGGAAGGGCGCGATCCTCGTCCACCCGGACGGGCGCGAGGAGCCGCTCGTCGCCCGGGGCTATGAGCACGGTCGTTAGCCGTTCGGCCGACGAGACGCGACGGCTCGGGCGGGAGTTCGGCATGACGCTCCGTGCGGGCGATGTCGTCCTGCTCGAGGGCGAGCTCGGCGCCGGGAAGACGACGTTCGTGAAGGGGATCGCCGAGGCCTGCGGCGTGACCGCGCTCGTGCGAAGCCCGACGTTCGCGCTCATGCACCGGTACCGGGGCAAGCCGGACCTGATTCACGTGGACCTCTACCGCGAGACGAGTCCTCAAGCCCTCGACGATCTCGCGCTCGACGAGGCTTCGGAAGGGGCGATCATCGTGGTCGAGTGGCCGAAGGACCTCGCGGCATCGGCCTGGCCGGCCGCACGGCGCGTGCGGTTCGAGCACGTCGACGAGGCCACGCGCCGGATCGCGACCTGACGCGTGCTAGGCGCCCGTGAGGGCTGGGGCGTTCCGGCCCGGCCCTTCGCGCTTCCGCCCGAGATCCACGGGTTCCCCGTGCCCCCCCCGCTCCCTGCCCGGGGGAGTCTGCTAGGGTGTGTCTCAGAAGCCGGCCGTAAAGGACCGAGGCTGAGCGAGCCGTCGCCCAGACGAGGAAGGCCGACGAGCCGGACCGCAGAAATACGGCGAGGAGGCCTGACGACGTATGGCGGCGGCGCAGCCAGCCGAATCCAGGACGGCTTCTCGGACACACCCTAGAATCGAACCGTCCCCCGCGAACCCCGTTCAACGACCTTAGTGCGCGCATGCCCCGCTCAGACGGCGAGCTCATGGTCGCCTTCCAGGAAGGCGACCAAGAGGCCTTTGCGCTTCTCTATGACCGGCACGCACGTGCGCTCATAAACTTCTTCTACAAAATGTGTTACGACCGCGCGCTGGCGGAGGACTTGACGCAGGACGCGTTCGTGAAGCTGCTCCGTCACCGCGGCAAATACCGGCCCGAGGCCTCTTTCAGGACCTTCCTCTACACCGTGGCAAAGAACCTCTGGATCGACCGCCACCGCAGCCAGAAGGCGGCGCCGAAGACCGTCTCGGCCGAGATCCGCGTCCAGGAGGACGGGATGACGCTCGGGGAGCTGGTCGAGGCGGCCACGGAGAACCCGGCCGACCGGCTCGCCGACCGCGAGGCCGCCGAGCTCGTGCAGCGCGCGCTCCTCGACCTGCCCGAGGCGCAGCGGCTCGTATTCGTCATGGCGGAAGCGCAGGGGCTCAGGTACCGCGAGATCTCGCGCATCCTCGAGATCCCGGTCGGCACCGTGAAGTCTCGGATGAACGCGGCGGTCACGCGGCTGCGGGGGCTCCTGGGACGGGTGCTCCAGTGAGGCAGGAGCTGATCGATCTCCTCCTTGGCGAGCTCGAGCCCGCCGAAGCGGACGCGCTCAAGGCGCGGCTGCACGCGGAGCCCGAGCTGCGCCGCGAGCTCGCGGATCTGGAGTCGCTCTTCGGCCTCATGCGTCGGAGCGCGGAGGTGGAGCCGTCGCCCGGGATCCGGGAGGCGGTTGTCGCCGCGGCGACGCGCGTGCGCCCGTCGCCGCTCGTCCGGCTCCGTGCGCTGCCCGGCCTCGTCGCGTACCGCTTCAGGAGCTCGTTCCGGTTCCGCGTGGCGACGATCTCCCTTTGCGCGCACATCGTCGTGATCGCGGTCTTGGCGCAGATCCTCCTCGCGCCGGGCGACGAGTCCCTCCAGGCCCCCCCCGAGCTCGTCGCGAGCGAGGCGCCGGCCGAGCCGGTCGAGCCCGAACGCTCCTTCGTGATGCGTCTCTCGCAGCGGCGCGTCTGGCAGTCGAGCCGGCTCCGGCAGTACGGCGTGGCCGGCCAGGAGGAACACGTCGCCGCGGGCCTCGAGACGTTGCTGAAGACGCAGCGCCCGGACGGCAGCTTCGGCGACGCCGCCGAGACGGGCTACGCCGCGATGGCTTTCCTCGCGCAGGGCGACTGCTCCGCGCAGCGGACGCCTCGCGGCCGCGCGATCCGGCTGGCTTGCGCCCGCATCCTCGCGGATGCGCGGCGGGGAGAGGTCCACGGCGCCATGCTGGCGGCGCTGGTCGAGGACTACAGCCTCGCGTACCCCATCCTCGACGCGATGGAGCGGATGGACTACCAGGTCGCGATCCGGAAGCTGATCCTCGGTGTTCCCGACGATGACATCTCCCGGGAGGCCCTGCTCCTCGCCTCCCTTGCCGGGTTCACGATCCCCTCGGACCGGCTCGGCGAGGCCCAGCTGGCGCTCTCGGGGGACCGGGTTCCGCTCCTCGGCCTCGAACCGACGAGACTCCGCGCCACGGTGGTCCTGGCTCGGGGCAGATCGAGCCTCGACCCGGAGCAAGTCCGGGCTTGGGCCGCGCCGCTCTTCGAGCGCGCGGTAAGCGATCTCCGCGCCGGGCGAGGTTCGGCGCTAGTGCTCGTGACGCTCCAATCCCCCTATCGCTTGTAGCCCGGTGTGCGGCCTCCGCGCGCCACATCGAGCGATCTGGTGACATTCTCGATCCGGGGGGATTGATCGACCTTTGACAGCCGCCAAGCGGCTTGTCGCCGTAACGTGTTATGGATAGGCATGTTGCGGGTGCGGACTTGACAAATCACGGCAGAGCCCGGCGTCGCGGCCTCCGATTTGCGTGGATTCCTGCCGACCTATGGAGAGGTGTGGGCGGCCCTTTGGCGTCCCGTGCGCAGGACCGCTGACGCAGGAGAGCGTGGTCATGGAAATCCGGTTTTACTGCGTGCACAACGGAAAGAAGTTCTACAGGGTGATCCTCCACGGGGAGGAGATCTTCTGCGGGACGAAGGGCGAGTGCCAACGCTTCATCAAGATCCACAACGACAAGGTGCAGCGGAGCGTCGCCGACGGCGGGAGCGCCCGCCCGAGGCCTGGCAACGTCCGCGTGTATCGCCGCCGGACGGCCGCCCCGGGCGTCTAGGGTCCGTCCGAAGAGTCGTCCTGGATTCGGCTGGCCTGGCCGACGGTGCAGCCACCCTAGGCCCGAAGCGCGCTCTCAAGCCGCCGCGGCCCTTCGGACCGCCGGATGACGCCCTCGTGACAGGTTGGCCGCATATCATGGGCGACCTTGTTCCGATGCGCGCCCTCCTGCTGCTCGCGATCGCCACCGCTGCCGGCGCGGAGCCGGGCCACGCCTACGCGACCGAGCTGGGGCGCCGGGTGCTCGCCCGGTCGGATCTGATCGTCGAGGCGCGGGTCGGAAGCGTCGCCCCGCCGTTCCGCGGCGTCTCGACCGCCCGGCTCGACGTTTCCGAGCGGCTGAGCGGGTACGACCGCGAGAAGGCGCTGGTGCTGCTTTGCATCGAGGACTACGTCGCACCCGACGCCTTCACCGCGACGCTCGACAATTCCTCGATCCAATACGAGCGCGCGCAGCGGTCGGCGTTCGAGAAGGGGCTGAGGGACCTTGCCGGCCTCCCGTCCACGCGCGGCGGGGAGCGGCTGACCGGCGGACGCGAGGTCGATGCCGGCACCGAACGGGTGCAGGGACCGGGGCGCGGCATTCCCGGCGTGCGGCTGGCGGAAGGCGAGGAGGGGATCTTCTTCCTTCGCCGCCAGTCGAGCTCGTACTGTCTCGTGGGCCTCGTCCCGCGGCGCGACCCCTGCTACGAGGCGAAGCGAGCCCGACTGAAGGACGTGCTCGCGCTGGAGCTGATCCCGGTCCTCGACCGGCGCGCGGAGAACGCGAAGCACCTGTTTCTCGCCGCGATCGACGCCGACGACCCGTGGCTGCGGGCGAACAGCGCCCGTGAGACGGCCGCCCTCGCGCTGCGATACCCGCAGGTGTTCGCGGAGTCCGACGTCGAGCGCCTCGCCGGGCTCCTCCTGGACGAGCGGGATCCCGCGGTCCGGGCGTCGCTCGAACGCGCGGCGGGCGCCGTGGACAGGAAGCTCGCGGCCCGGTACGCGCGCGAGGCCGAGGACCAAGGCCGGGCCCGGCACGAGGCCTCGCTCGAGGCGGAGAGGAAGCTGCTCGAGGCGACGCGCATACCCGAGCTGCGCGCGACGGACCTCACGCGGGTGGCCCGGACCTACGGCCGCGCTTCGACGCAGCTCCTCGCCTCCTTCCTCCGCGACCCCGACGCGGTCGTGCGCGAGTACGCCGCCCATGCTCTCGCGGAGCAGGGCGCGCCGTCCGCCGATCCCCTCCTGCGGGACGCGCTTCGGAAGGAGCAGGATCCGGATGCCGCGATGGCGATGATCTACGCGCTCGGCGTCCATGCGGACCCCGAATCCGTCACCGTTCTCGCCGAGCGGCTCCGGGACGTGGCGCTCGAGCGGGCGGCCGTCCATGCGCTGGCGCGGCTGGGTACGCCGGAGGCGCGGGTCGCGCTGGAGGCGCATGCGCGGACGGCGTCCGCGGAGACCCAGGACCTGATCGCGAGCCTGATCAAGGAAGAGTTCGCGGAGCGACGGTGAGGGCGCTCCTCCTCTTCTGGGCGCTCGCCGCCGGCGGGGAAGCGCAGGAGGGCGCGCCCGCGCCGTCGCCGGGACCGGCGCGCGCGAAGGGCGGCGACGAGGGCACGGCCACGATGCTCCCGGACGGGACAGCGCCGCCGGAGGCGGAAGCGAAGGCGCCGGCGGGCGCGGCCGCGCCCGTCCGCCAGCTGACCTTCGAGGAAGCGGTGGAGCTGGGACTCGCCTACAACCTCGGCCTCAAGTCGAGGCGGTTCGACGCCTTGATCGCGCGGATGGACGTGGAGGAGCACGACGCCGCATGGGACGCGATGCTCGGCGGGGACGTCGGGGGCGGCGAGACGCGCATCCCGACCCGGTCGGAGCTCGAGGGGGCGCAGACGCTCGAGACGGACGCGTTCGGCTACGGCCTCGGCGTCACGAAGCCGCTCCGCATCGGCCCGACGCTCGGCCTCGACTGGCGCACCGACCGGCTCTTCACGAACTCCTCCTTCTCGACGATCAACCCCTCCTACGACACCGCGCTCGAGCTGTCGCTCACCGTGCCATTGCTGCGGGGACGCGGGCGGCAGGCGCAGGAGTCGAACCTGCGCGCGAGCCGCGCCGGCGCGCAGGGCGCCCGCTTCACGCTGCTCTCCGAGGCGGAAGTGCTCATCGAGTCGATCGCCGTCGCGTACTGGAACCTCGTCTACCTCGAGGACCGCGTGCGCGTCCTCCAGAAGTCGCTCGAGGTCGCGCGCGAGATCGAGGAGGCGGAGAGGAAGAAGCTGCGGCCCGAGATCGGCCGCTCGACCCCGCTCGACGTGACGACCGCGCACGCGGAGACGAAGGCGCGCGAGACGAACCTCATCGCGGGGAAGCTCGACGCGGCGAACGCCTCGGACGACCTCCGCCTCCTGATCCTCCCGTTCACCGGGGGCCCCGACGACCGGATCGCGCTCCGCGCCGCCCAGAAGCCGGAGGAACCGGGCAACGTGCCCGACCTCGACCAGCTCGTCTCGGACGCGCTCGCGACGCGCAACGACCTGCGCGCGACGGAGGCGCGGATCGAACAGCTCCGGGAGGGCGTGGTCGGCGCGGAGAACCAGGTACGGATCCAGCTCGACCTCGAAGGCGCGCTCACCTTCCGCGGCGTGGACGGCGACATCGGCGGCGCATCCACCCAGGCGCTCGGGGGCGACTACCCCTCGGCCAACGCGCTGCTGACGCTCTCGTGGCCGCTCGGCCGCCGCGCGGCGAAGGCGGCCCTGCGTCGCGCCCAGCTCGCGCTCGAGCAGGCGGAGGTGCAGCGCAACGACCAGGTGAACGGGATCGTCGTCGAAGTGCGCAAGGCCCACCGCGGCCTCCAGGCCGCCCTCGAGGGGATCGTCTCGCTCCGCGAGGAGGTGGTAGCCGCGGACGCTTCGCTCAAGGGCGAACGCCTTCGCCTCGCGCGCGGCAGCTCGACGATCATCGATGTGGCGCAGCTGGAGGAGGGCCTCACCACCGCGGAGCTGCGGCTCCTCGAGACCCGGACCAAGGTGGAGCAGGCGCGCGTCCGCCTCCAGCGGGCCACGGGGGGGCTCCTTCCTCGCTTCGGCGTCGACCTCTCGCCCGACGACGAGGTCCGCAAGAAATGAGCCGCCTGACTCGTTGGATCGTGCTTGCGCTCGCGCTGGGCGGCGTCTCCCTGCTGCTCCTCCCGGTCCTCTCCGGCCCCCACGCCCCCCCTGCTTCCGCGCCGCAGCGGCCTGCGCCCGCGATCCCCGCGCCGACGCTCGAGGAGAAGATCCACTACTTCCACCGCGTCCTCCAGAGCGGGAAGACGCTGACCCTCGGCGCCCCGGCCGCGATCGAGGTCCCCATCTGGCTCCGGATCGGCGGCGAGGCGCTCCTGCGCCTCGGGGAACCCGCGCTCGACTTCCTGACCTCGCCCGACCGCTACCCTGAATACGTCGTCGCGCCGAACCTCCTCGTCACGGTGCTCGACCTCCTCGCCGAGGCGCCCGCGTGGCCCGGCGCCTTCCCGTTCCTTGTCCACTGGTCCGACGAGCGCAACTGCCCGCCGGCGGTGTCCGGCTCCGACTGGCCGGACGAGATCCGCGTTCGCATCTTCGCCGCGCTCCGGGCGCACCCGGTCCCCGAAGCCGCGCCGCTCTGCCTCGCGGAGTTCGAGCGACCCAGGCGGGCGCACGACCTGCGCGCGATCGCGGTCGACATCCTGCTCATCGTCGGCCAGGCGGACGCGCTGAACGAGATCTACCGCACGCTCCCGCCGACCCCCGAGGCGCCATCGCCCGACCTGCGCGCCGGCGTGCTCGAGCGCCTCTTCCGGATGGCTGCGCCCGCGGCCGGGGACCGCAACCGCCGGCAGGTCGCGACGCTCACGCCGCTCCTGGAAGAGGCCTTGAAGAGCCCGCGCCCGATCGAGCGGATGAACGCGATGGCGATCCTCCTCCGGGTCGCGCGGCTCGCCGCCGAGCGGGGCCTCCCCGCACCGCCCGGCCGGTCTGCCGAGGACTTGGAGAAGGAGCTGGAGAGGTTCTTCGAGGAGTACCGCGCGGAGGAGATCCTCGCCTGGAGCGCGCTGAAGCTCCTCGCGGCGGATCGCGCGGTCCCCTTCGTGCGCGAGGCCTGTCTCGCGCGCGTGCAGCGGCCCGAGACGGCCGTCGGCTTCCCGACCGCCGTCGCGCTGCTCGCGCAGTGGTGGCCCGAGGAGATCGTGCCCCATTTCGCGGAGTGGGTCGGCCTCGGCGTCATCGACGCCTACATGGTCCTCCCGGCATTGCTCCGCGTGGACCGTGAGGGCACGGTGCGGTGGCTGCGCGACGAGCTGCGCGCGAGCGACACGACCCGGCTCCTCCGCGCCGTCCGCTTCGTCGCGGGCGAGCAGGTGGCCGAACTCGTGCCCGACCTCCTCGGGCTCGCGCGCAACCTGGACCCCGCGGGGCGGCCGCCGATCTACGAGGCGCTGGTCGCGATGCGCGCCCCCGGCGTGGAGGCGCTTCTGCTCGCGGAGCTCTCCGGGTCGATCCCCGACCACCTCCGCGACGGGGCCGCCGTCGAGCTCCTGAACCTGGGCGGCGACGAGGGCCACGCGCGGCTCGCGGAACTCCTCGCGGAAGGGGACGGCGTGGCCCTCTCGGTGGTCCTGCGGCGGGCCATGAAGCTCGGCGAGCAGGGCGTCCCGGCGGTCCTCGCGCCCGCCGTGCTCAGGGCGCTCCGCACGATGCCCGGCGAGGACGGCCGCCGAGCGGCGCTCCTCGCCCTCCGCTTCCGGGGGCGTTTCGACGACGTCCGCGACGGTCTCATCGAAGCGTATCGATTCGAGCCGAGCCGGAAGGTCGCCGCCGACATCGGCGAGGGGATCACGGAGTTAGCGCACCGTTAGGGAGGGGGCCTCGGGGGCCGACTGGCCTCCCCTTTGCGCCAGCCGCCCTCCGGTGCGCCGAGTGATGAATTCTGCGAACATGGACGTGGCCGAACCCGCCATGATGGACCTCGTCCACGAGCGCCGCACGGGGATCGACCGCCGCGAGCGGGCGACGGGGTTCCTCTCCCGGCACTGGCTCACGGGCCGCCGCCGGGTCGGCCGGCGCGACGGCGAACGCGACAACATCTACGTGGACCGCTACGGCACCTGGGATTGGGTGCTCGTCGGCGGCGTCCTCGGCCTCTCGCTGCTCGACATGGTCTTCACGCTCATCCACCTGAACGCGGGCGGCACCGAGGCGAACCCGGTGATGGCCTGGGCGCTCGCGTGGGGGGGTCACGGCGCCTTCAAGGCCGTGAAGACCATCACCACGGTCGTGGGGCTGCTTGTCCTTCTCGTGCACGTCCGGTTTCGCCGGGTTCGCACGCTGCTCTCCATCGCCTTCCTCGTCTACGCGGGCGTGTTCGTGTTCCACCTCTACCTGAGCTGGATCCGGATGGCCGCCGAGACGGTCAGCTGATCGCGTCGATCGCCCGCTGGGCGGCGGCGGCCAGCTCGGGCTCCCGCGCAAGCGCGGCCTTCCGGAGCGCTTCGAGCGCGGCCCGCGCCTCCAGCCTGCCGAGCAGCTCGCACGCGCGGATCTTCTCCTCGACGACCACGCGCGCGGGCAGGTCGGCGCCGGCCGGGTGTCGCGTTCGCGACAGCATGCCGACGAGCACGCTCACGCCGGCGTCGTCGCCGACGGCCTGGACGACCCGGCGGATCGCGACGCTCAGCATCCCCTTCTCGCCAGGCAGGAGCAGCCGGTCGCCCTTGACGACGACGCGCTCCACGCGCTCGCGGCGGCCGTCGAGCCAGACGACTTCGGCGGCTGCGGCGGCGGCCGCGAGAACCAGGAGCGCGCCGAGGCCGCGGCTCATGCCTTGGGGAACGAAGGCCCGGTCCGGATTGTTGCGCCGCGGGGCGGGGCATTCCTCGGGCCCCGAGGCCCCCTCCCTCTAGGCGGTCGCCTGCCGCGTGGCCACGGCATCCGCGAAGCCCGGCTCCCGCCGGCGCCGCGCGGTCACGAGGATCATCACCCCGGCCGCGGCGACGCCGACCGAGATCCACTGCGAGGTGGAGACGTAGCCGGGGGGCTTCGGGAGGTCGCTCTTGTACGCGCGCACGTTCTGGGCCCTGACCGTGACGCCCTCGACCCCCTCGATCCGGTCCACGGGCCACTGGAGCCTGTGGAATGCCTCGATGTCCTTCGTCGCGACCGGGCCGTCGGAGATCGCCCAGCACCGCGCGTACGTCTCGCCGGCGGCGAGGGTCAAGTCGATCGGCGAGACGAGGACGTTCTTCTCGCCCTTCGCCGCGACCGCGCCCGGTTCCTTCGCGCCGAGGATGCGGCCGGTGCGCCCGCCTCCCGACACGACCGCGCCGCGCTCGATCGTGATCGCGGGGCCGCCAGCGGCCCGCTCGACGAGCAGCTCCGCCGCCACGTGCTTCGCGTAGGACGGGTTGCGCTCGACGAAGTCGCCGCGGAACGGCTCGATCAGGAAGGCGCGGGTGCCCGCGTAGAGGATGAGCAGGAACGCGAACGCCTGGCCCGCGTACCGCGCGCGGCGGCGGATCACGTCGAGGACGAAGAAGAGCCAGAACGCGTTCAGGCTCATGTAGAGCTGCGTCGGGTGGAGCGGGACGCCGTAGAGCTCCCTCGGGACGAGCCCGCTGTAGAACCGGATGCCGAACCACGCTTCGGTCGGCTTCCCGTAGTCGTCGCCCGCGAGCAGGCAGGCCCACCGGCCGATGCCGAGCGAGAGCATGAGCGCCGCGGCGGCCGCGTCGCAGATCGGGAGGACCGGGAGCCGCCACCGGACGAGGAGCAGGACGGCCACGACCACCGCGGGGATCAGGCCCCCGTACCAGACGAGACCGCCGTTCCAGATCGCGAAGATGGAGAGCTTGTTCCGTTCGAACTCCTCCGCGTTCAGGAGCACGTAGAGGAGGCGCGATCCGATGATCCCGCTCAGCAGGAGCCAGAATCCCCAGTCGAAGATCTTCTGCGAGGGGATTCCGAGGCGGTCGGTCTGCTTCGTGAGGAACCGGACGCCTGCGAGGAAGCCGACGATGATGACGACCCCGAACGTGTAGATCTTGATCGGCTCCCCCTTCATGAACCAGCTCAGGAGGAGGTGGAGGCCCACGAGGATCGCCGCCGTCGAGAGCGCGGTCGCGGCCCAGCCGCCCGGGGCGCGCGCGCGGAGCCCGAGCCAGGCGAGGAGGCAGACGACGCCGACCACGACCTCCACCACGAGGGCCTCGGTCGACATCGTGGCGCGGTTCGGGATCGGGAACAGGATCGGGTGCACGGCGTTCCTTGGCCGGGCCTAGCCCGCGTCGGCGTTCTCCAGGTGCTTCTCGTACGCCGCGAGATCGAGGAGCTTCTCGAGGCCGGACGCGTCCTTCACTTTGATCTTCACGAGCCAACCCTTCCCGTAGGGGTCGGCCGCGAGCGACGCCGGATCGTCCGCGAGCGTCGCATTCACCTCGGCGACGGTGCCCTCGACGGGGCTGTACACCTCGCCGACCGCCTTCACGGACTCGATCTCGCACGCGGTGTCGCCCGGCTCGAGCTTCGTGCCCGGATCGGGGAGGTCGACGTACACGAGATCGCCCAGGTGCTCGACGGCCCAGTCCGTGACGCCCATGGTGAGGACATCCCCCTTGAGGATGGCCCACTCGTGGGTCTCGCTGTAGCGCGCGTTCGCCGGTCGCTTCATCGCTCTCTATCCTCCCACCGTCTTCTTCTTGCGCTTGCGGCTGTAGAACGGGAGTCCCTCGACCTTCACCGCGACGTCGCGGCCGCGCAGGTCCACGGCAAGCTCGGCCCCCTCTCGCGCGAGGTCGCTCCGGACCAGCGCCATCGCGATCGGGCGGTCGAGGGTGGGGCTGAACGTGCCACTCGTCACGAACCCCGCGTCCTCGGCGCCGGCCTTCACGCGGCACCCCTCGCGCGGCACGCGGCGACCCTCGACGCCGAGGCCCACGAGGCGGCGCGGGACGCCCGTCGCCTCCTGCGCCCGCAGCGCCGCGACGCCGACGAACTCCTTGGACAGGTCGATGCCGAACCGCAGCTCCGCCTCGAGCGGCGTGATCTCGCGGTTGATCTCGTGTCCGTAGAGCGGCATCCCCGCCTCGGTGCGGCAGACGTCCCGCGCGCCGAGACCGATCGGCTGCCCGCCTGCCGCGACGAGCGCCTCCCAGACCGTGACCGCGGCCTCGGGCGGGAAGAAGAGCTCAAAACCGTCCTCGCCCGTGTAGCCGGTCCGGCTGACGAGCGCCTCGTGGCGGCCCAGCAGCCGGCCGCGGGTGAACCGGTAGTACTTGAGCGAGCCGAGGTCGAAGTCGCAGACCTTCGGGAGGATCTCGGCGGAGCGCGGCCCCTGGAGCGCGAGCATCGCCTGCCGGTCTGAGACGTCGTCGATCTCGACCTTCCGTCCGCGGAGGTGCCCGCGGAACCAGGCCGGATCGGCCTCCCGGCCCGACGCGTTGATGACGACGTGGACGGCGTCCCGGTCGCGGTAGACGAGCACGTCGTCCACGACCGTGCCCTCCGGCGTGCAGATGAGGGAGTACCGGATCGCGCCCTCGGGGATCTGCGCGACGTTCTGGGAAAGCACGTGGTCGGCCGCGGCGAGCCGGTCGGCCCCGCGCAGGACGAGCCGTCCCATGTGGCAGAGGTCGAAGAGGCCGCACTCGTTGCGGACGAGTCCGACCTCCTCCTGGATTCCCTTCTCGTACTGCACGGGCATCTCGAAGCCCGCGAACGGCACCATGCGCGCGCCGTGCGCGGCGTGCCACGACGTCAAGGGGGTCTTGCGCAGCTCGCCGCCCATGAAAGGGCGGGCATCCTAGCACCGCGCCGCCGCGCGTCTCCAGATTCGCGGCGGCCCGGGGACCCCTCGTACAATGCCGTCGTGCCGGCCGATTCCGTACGCCGCGCCCTCTATGTCCTCTTCGGCCGGCTGCTCGCGGGGCCGCCGGACGCGGACCTCTACCGCCGCCTCAGGGCCGGCGGGCTCAAGGCCTTGGCGGAGGTGCAAGGGATCGACCTCTCCTCCGATCTGCTCGACGAGAACGACGCCGAGGCGAGCGCCTCGGAACTCACCGCCGAGTACGCGCGGCTCCAGGACCTCGTCTCGCTGCGCGCGTCGGACTACGCGGGCGACGGCGAGGACGCGGTGATCGCGCTCTCCCGCTTCCTCGCCGACCACCAGCTGCGCGCGACGAGAGACCTCCCGTGCGACCACCTCTCGGTGACCCTCGGCATCATGGGGGAGTTGGCCGAGGCGGCCGAGGCGCGCGGCGACGCGCCGAGCCGGAAGACAGCCCGCGACTTCTTCCGGCGCCACATCGCCCCGTGGGCCCTCGCCGCGCTCGCGGAGGTGTCGGCGAAGGCCGAGCGCCGCTACTACCGGGGCGTCGCGGCGATGGCGAGCGCGTTCCTCGAGAGCGAGCGGCGGCAGTACGAGGCCGCATGAGGGTCTTCGCGCTCGCGGACCTCCACCTGGGCGACGCCGTCAACAAGCCGATGGACATCTTCGGCCCGCTCTGGGAGCGCCACGCGGAGCGGATCGACCGCAACTGGCGCGCGCGCGTCGCCCCGGACGACTGGGTCCTCGTGCCCGGCGACATCTCCTGGGCGATGAAGCTCGAGGAGGCGCTCCCGGACCTCCGGTTCATCGACGCGCTCCCTGGCCGGAAGATCCTCCTCAAGGGAAACCACGACTACTGGTGGGTGTCGCGCGGGAAGGTGGAGGCGGTCCTCCCCCCCTCCCTCCGCCTCCTCCAGAACGACGCCCTCGACCTCGGGGAGGGGATCGGGGTCGCGGGCACGCGCGGCTGGTCTCCCCCCGAGGCCCCCCGCTCCACGCCGGAAGACCGGAAGATCTACGACCGCGAGCTGCTCCGCCTCGAGCTCTCGCTCAAGGCGGCGGCCGGGCGCTTCGACCGGCTGGTCGCGATGCTCCACTACCCGCCGGTCTATCGCGGCCTCGGGGACACCGGGTTCGTCCCGCTCCTGCGGGCGGCCGGCGTCCGGGTCTGCGTCTACGGCCACCTGCACGGCGGCGACCATCGCTACGCGGTGTCCGGGGAGCGCGATGGGATCCGCTACTGCTTCGTCGCGGCCGACGCGGTCGACTTCACGCCGGTCGAGCTCCCTCTTTGAGGCGGAGTCCGAGGGGGCGCGGGGGCCGGTGAAGTTGACGACAAGGGGGGGCGGCCGTAGTCTCCGCGGACCGATGAACCCCGACGATCCGGTCCTCCTCGAGCTCCGCCAGAGCCATCTGAACACCGGGCTCCGGGGGATCCCGATCGGGACCTGCCGCACGAGCGCGGTCAGCCCGGACAAGGGGGTCTCGTACGGCGGCTATCCGATCGCGGAGCTCGCGCCGCTCCCGCCGGAGGACGTGATCCATCTGCTCCTCCTCAAGCGGCTCCCGACCGCTGCGGAGGGTCGCGCCTTCTCCGACGATCTCCGCCGCCGGGCGGCGGTCCCGCCGAAGGTGTTCGACCTGCTCGCGGCGCTCCCGCGCGAGGGCCACCCGATGGAGTGGTTCATCGCGGGCCTCCTCTACCTCGGGATGACGGGGAAGACCGGCGACTGGATGGAGGACTCGCTCAACTGCATCGCCCGGATCAACCCCGTGACGGCCGCGATCTTCCGGATCCGGGGCGGATGGGGGAAGCCGATCGCGCCCCGCACGGACCTCGGCTACGCGGGGAACTTCGCGCACATGCTCGGCGCGCCGCGCGCGCACGCGCAGCTCCCCGAGCTGCTGCGGCTCTTCCATGTCCTCCACATGGACCACGGCGGCGGCAACCTCTCGACGTTCACGGGCAAGGCCGTCGCGTCGAGCCACGCGGACGTCTACGTGTCGCTCGCGGCGTCGATGGCCGCGCTCTACGGTCCGCTCCACGGCCGCGCGAACCAAGAGTGCCTTAAATTCGTACGGGACGTGGGCACGTCCGACCGGAAGCAGGTCGAGGCGTTCGTCCGGAAGCTCCTTGCCGGCGGCGGCAAGGTCTTCGGATTCGGCCACGCCGTCCTCCGCAAGGAGGATCCGCGCGCGAAGGTGCAGTACGCGTTCGCGGAGAAGCACTTCGCGAACGATCCGCTCGTGAAGACCGCGCTCGCGTTGCGCGATGTCGTGCCGCCGATCCTCATGGAGAACCCGAAGATCAGCAACCCGTACCCGAACGTGGACGCGGTCTCCGGGTCGCTCATGCACGCGGCTGGACTCACCGACGACGACTACTACACGGTCCTCTTCGGCTGGTCGCGCGTCGTCGGCATCGCGGCGCAGATCGTGGACGAGCGCATCCACCTTCGCGACGGCAAGGGCGTCCCCATCTACCGCCCGCGGTACGTCGCGGAGGGGCAGCCCGAAAAGCACCTGGGCTAGGAGAGGGCTAGGAGCAATGGCAGGGACTCTCCCTGCCATTGGGGCTAGGAGCTTGTGAACAAACCCCTGCTGGCTTCACGGTCCAGGGCCCGGAGGGCCACGCGGCACGGCCTTGGGGCTTATCGCCCCGCACCTGCCGTCAAAAAAAATGCAGTGGCGGTGGAAACCTCGTATGTGGTAAGTTCGTATCCGCATGCGCGGGGCGGCTCTCGGAGCCATCTGCACCCTGTTGCTCGGGGCCTGCGGGGACCGCGTCGAAGTCAGGATCGACGCGGTGCGGGCGAGCGGGCGCCGGTTTGCCCACGGTGAGGGCCTGATCCGCTTTGATGAGGGTCCCAAGGGACGCAGCATCGGGAGCCGCCTGCGCGAGGACCCGGACGGTCGCGCTCTCCTCGACGCAGGAGAGCGCGCCGTCCCTCCCCTGATCCGGCTCCTGGACGACCCCGAGCGACGCACGCTCGCGGCCGTGTTCCTCGCGGAGATCGGGGGCGACGCGGCCGCGCGCGAGCTCCTGAAGACGTGGCGCGGGCTCCGGGACGCCGCGAAGGAGAAACGGATCCTCCTGCCCGTCGGGAACGGCTCGTTCGGCCTCGGCTACCGCTACGAGGACGTGGACGACGGCTTCTACGGCGAGGTGATCATGGCGCTCGGCTACGCCGGGCGGCCGGTCTCCTCCGAGATCGCGAAGGACACCGAGGCGGCGATGGCCGAGAGCGAACGCCTCGCGGCGAGCGGCGAGAGACTCGTGTTCCGCGAGGAGCGCGTCGAGGACGGCCGCAAGGTCGAGCTGCGCTGGTCGGCCGCGCCCGTCGAAACGGCGTGCGAGGGGCTGAGGATCCTCGCCATGCTCGCGGCCCCCGAGGCCCCCTCTCTCTTCACGAGAGCGCTGCGCTCCCCCGTCGGCTCCCTCAAGAGCACCGCCGTGCAGGAGCTTGCCTTCCTCGGCGACGCCGCGAACGGCCTCCTTCCCGACCTTGGCCCGCTGCTCGACGACCCCGACCTGCGTGCCGACGCGACGGAGCAGGTCACGTTCCTGCTCGAACAGGGCGCCACGACGGAAGCCGTGCCCGTCCACCACCTCTCGGGCGAGCAGCAGGCCGCGCTCGCGGTCCGCTGCAAGCAGCGCCTCCGGGAACTCGGGCATCTGCGGTAGCGCCTCGGCCCCGGCGGGACGACGCCGACGACGGCTGGGGGCACGAGCCTTGCCCCTGTTTTCGGAGCGGGGCTGCTCGCGCGCGGCTGCGCGAAGGACGCGGCGCGGGGCCGAGCGGACGGACCGCCTACGCCCGTGTGATCTTGACCGCGCGCTTGAACTTCGCGACGGCGGAGGGGGTGGGCATCTCGTACGCGAGCGACTCGTCCAACGAGACGAGACACGCGGGCCCGTAGATCCCCGACCCCTTGCCGGTGCCCGCCTGGCCCCCCTTGAGCGTGAGGGTAGCGCCGCCGGCGCGGATCGATCCGCCGTCGCTCTCGACGATCGTGGTCCAGGCGCGGTTCACGTACCCGCCGCCGGGCATCTTCGCCGGGGTCTCCTGCGTCACCTTGGTCTGCTCCGCGAGATGACAGCCGGCCACCGCGTTCCCGAGCGGGCAGATGATCCCGTAGCTCGCGCAGCGCGTCCCGGGCAGCCGGAACAGCCTCACCACGACCTCGCCGAGCAGCGCGTGGGCGATCAGCTGGTGGCGATCGGCGCCCTCCGCGAGGAAGTCCCCGGGCCTCGGCACCCCCGGCAGGCCGCCCTCGACTTGCTTCACCTCGCCGGCGCTCGAGACGGCGACGGTCGTCGTCTTGCCCGCGACCTCGGCGAACCCCTTGACCTCCGCGGACGGCGCGGCGGGCGCTTTCGCGGAATCGAAGACGTGCTTCTTGCCGGCTACGGTGCGGGTCACCTTCACGCCCGTCCACTCGAGCTGGAACGTGGCGTCGCCTTCGGCCGAGACTTCCTTGAGCGTCACCCGCAACGCGACGTCGAGCAGCACGACGTCCGCGCCCTTGCCCTCCTCGTGCTGGAGGCGCACCTGGTACGCGAGGGGCGGCTGGTCCTTGTCGAACTTCCAGGCCGGACCTTGCGCGTTCGCCACGGCGGCGAACGCCCCGATCGCGACCGTGAGGAAACCGATGGCTCGGGGCATCCCGCCGATGCTAGTCGACGCGCCGCGGGTTCTCAATGCTCCGGGCGACGATCGGGGGGGCCGGGGGGGACCTACCGCGCGACGCGCTCGCCGCGAAGCGCCGCCGCGATCACCTGCGACACGACGGCGGCGCGGTACGGTTTCTGCGCGAACCCGATCGCGCCCTCGTCGAGGATCGTCTGCGCCGCCTCGTTGAGCCCGAAGCCGGTGGACAGGACCACCTTCACCTTCGGATCGATCTCGCGCAGCGCCTTCAGGCACTCCCGCCCGCCCATCTTCGGCATCACCATGTCGAGGAGCACGAGGTCGATCCGGTCGCCGAAGTGGCGGTAGTAGAGGGCGGCCTCTTCGCCGTCCGCCAGCGCGACCACGTCGTAGCCGAGGTGGCGGAGCATCGCCGCGGCCGCCCCGCGCACGACCTCCTCGTCGTCCACGACGAGAATCCGGCCCGTGCCGCGCACGACCTCGCTCGGCTCCGCCGGGGCGACGGCCGCCGAGGCCTCCTCCGCGTCGCACGGAAGGTAGACGTTGAACGCGGTGCCGCGGCCCTGCTCGCTGTAGACGCCGATGCTGCCGCCGTGGTTCTTCACGATCCCGTAGGTCATCGAGAGGCCGAGGCCCGTTCCCTCGCCGCGCGGCTTCGTCGTGAAGAACGGCTCGAAAATGCGCGCCTGCACCTCCCGCGGCATCCCGCAGCCGTTGTCGGTCACGGTGACGAGCAGGCACGGGCCCGGCTTCAGGCCCGGATGGCGCGCGCACGAGTCTTTGTCCATGACGATGGTGCGCGTCTCCATGACGATCTCGCCCCCCTTCCTGCCGGCGAGCGCGTCGCGGGCGTTGAGCGCGAGGTTCATGAGCGACTGCTCGATCTGCGACGGGTCGCCGCGGACGGTCGAGGGGTTCGCGCCGAGACGGGCGACGAGGCGGATCTCCCCCGCGACGGAGCGGCTGAGGAGGTGGGCGACGCGCTCGACCGTCTCGTTGAGGTCGACCGGAACGTTCCGGTTCTTGCCGCGCCGCGCGAAGCCGAGGAGCTCCTTCGTGAGCTGCGCGCACCGCTCCGCGCTCGCCTCGATCACCTTGGCCATCTTGCCCATCTCGGCGTCGGGGGCGAGCGTCGTGATGAGGTTCGCGTAGCCGAGGATGCCCGTGAGCAGGTTGTTGAAGTCGTGCGCGATGCCGCCCGCCAGCGTGCCGATCGCCTCCATCTTCTGGGCCTGGCGGAGCGCGTCCTCGAGCTCCTCCTCCGAGGTCACGTCCTGCTCCACGCCCACGTAATAGGCGACCCGGTTGCTCTCGTCACGCACCGGCGAGACCGTGCCCGCGCTCACGTACACCCGGCCGTCCTTGCGCCTGCGGCGCATCCGGCCGCGCCAGCTCGAGCCGCGCGCGACCGTCGCGAGGACCTCTCGCCACGCCGACTCGTCCTCGCCGCGGAGGATGTCGATCGACCCGCCGATCGCCTCCTCGCGGGCGTATCCTGTGATGTACTCGAACGCCGGGTTCACGTACCGGATCCGGCCGTCGATGCCCGCGACCACGATCATCTCGCCCGCCTGCTGGACCGCGGCGGCGAGCAGCGCGCGCTCTTTGCCGGCCCGGCGCTGCGCGCCGATGTCGCGGGCGACGCAGAGGATCGCCTGTCCCTCCTTGAGCGTGACCACGCTCTCGGTGGCCTCCACGTCGATCCGGCGCCCGTCCGGGGTCACGAAAGCGGTCTCGTACCTCCGCGGCTCCCGCGCGTCGAGGCGGGGCAGCTGGTCCGCGAACCCCGCGCGCAGCTCGGGCGCGATGAGCAGCCGCACGTCCATGCCGATCAGCTCCGCGTGGTCGCGCTCGAGCGCGACCGCGGCCGCAGGGTTGGCCTGGAGGATGCGGCCCTCGCGGTCGAAGAGGAGGAGCGTCTCGGGGAACGCGCGGAAGATCGCGCGCAGGCGGCGCTCCGCCTCGCGCAGGCGCATCGTGCGCTCCTCGAGCAGCTCCTCGACGCGCAGGAGCGCGCGCTGGCGGCGGGCGCGCTCGGCAAGCGCAACCACGAACTCGGGCTCGTAGCTCTCCTGCACGTAGGCGTCCGCCCCGAGCCTCGCGAACTCGAGCGCCGCGCGCGGGTCATGCTGCGGCGCGGTCACGAGCGCCACGGCCGGGGCGCCCGGGCGCTTGGCGAGCGCTAGCATCTCGGTGGCGGCCGTGTTGTCCACAACCACGATGCCCGGGTCGTGGAGGCGGAGGAGGTCGAGGGCGGGTCCGACGGCGTCGGTGGCGTGGACCTCGTAGCCGTGAGCGGCGAACGCCCGGGCGAGACGCCCCGCGCGCTCGGCGTCGGGCTGCACGAGGAGGATGGGGGGGGCGGCGGGGGGGATGCGCCCGTCGAGCATCGCCCCCACGTGCCGGACCAGCGCCGCCGGCTTGTAGGGGGCCGGCAGGAAGGCGTTCGCGCCCAGGTCCTTCGTGATGCGTTCCGCGTCCTCGCCCGAGAAGGTCGCAGAGAGGACGAGGATCGGCAGCCGGTTGAAGTCGGCGTAGGCGGGGGAGCGCAGCAGGCGGCAGAGGCGCCAGCCGTCGATCTCGGGCATGTGGAGGTCGGTCACGATGCCAAGGACCGCCGAGTGTTGCTCGAGCAGGCGGAGCGCCTCCGCGGCCCCGGTCGCGGGGTGGACGCGATAGCCCTGCCGCTCGAGCAGCGCGCAGGCCAGCCGGAGCTGGGTCGCGTCGTCGTTGACGACGACGAGCGCCCCCCGCGTGCTGGTCATGCGTGACCCCGCCCGGCCCTGGTGGCCTTCGCGAGGCACTCGTCGCAGAGCCCGTGGCTGAACTCGACGTCGGCGTGCTCCTCGAGGTAGCTCTCGAGCCGCTCCCAGACGTCCTCCTCGTTGCGGATCTTCTTGCAGTGCATGCAGATCGGGAGGAGCCCCTGGAGGGTGCGCACGTGGCGCAGCGCCGCGTCGAGGTCCGCGATCCGGCGGCGCAGGGCGCGTTCGAGCGCGATCGTGCGCACGCCGACGCGGAGCCTGGCGCGCAGCTCCTCGTGCCGGAAGGGCTTCGCGAGGTAGTCGTCCGCGCCGGCGTCGAGCGCGGTGACGAGGTCTTCGACGCCCGCGCGGGCGGTGCAGACGATCACGTACAGCGAGCGCCCGGGGAGCTCGTTGCGGATACGGTGCACGAGGTCGACGCCGTCGACCTCCGGCATCATCCAGTCGAGGACGGCCATCTCGATGTCCGGCTGCTGCTGCAGCTGGACCCACGCCTCGGCGCCGTCGCGCGCGCCGATGACCTTGAATCCCCACTTGTCGAGGTGGACCTCCATGAGGCGGCGCGACACCGCCTCGTCTTCCGCGAGAAGCACTTTCATGACGGTTGACCCCCTTGCGCGGCCGCGGAGGCGGGAGCCGGTGCGGACGCGATCCGATCGAGGAGCGCGAGCAGGTCGGGGCGGCGGACGGGCTTGCTCAGATAGTCGTCCATCCCGGCCTCGAGGCACCGCTCGCGATACCCCTGCATGGCGTGCGCGGTCAGGGCGACGATGAAGGCGCGTCGGCCGTCCTTGCGGTCGAGCTCCCGGATGGCGGCCGTCGCCTCGAAGCCGCTCATCACCGGCATCTGCACGTCCATCAGCACCACGTCGAACCGCTCCCGGGCGTAGGCCTCGACCGCCGCCCTCCCGTCGTCCACGACGACGCAGGTGTGGCCGAGGCGCTCAAGCAGGCGCTGGGCGAGGCGCTGGTTCACGGGAGTGTCCTCGGCCACGAGGATGTGGAGCGCCCGCGCGGCCGCCGGGAGCCCGGACGACGCCACGGGCGCGCCCTCCGGCTCGGCGCGGCCCGTCGCCTCGAGGAGCGCCGCGCGCAGCTCATCCTCGCGCACCGGCTTCAGGAGCGCGCCCGCGGCACCGAACGAGCGGCAGCGACGCAGGTCCTCCTGCTGCTCCGACGCGTCGATGAGGAAGATCGTGCGGGCCACGGCGCCGGCATCCCGGAGCGCGCTCGCGACCGCGAAGCCGTTCTCGTCGCCGAGCTTCGAGTCGATGAGCGCCACGGCGAACGGGGTCGGCCCGGCCGCGGCGGCCGCCCCGTCGCCGGTCGCGGCCACGGCCGCCGCGCCCCAGCCCGCGAGCGTGCGCACGAGGACCTGGCGGCACGTGTCGTTGTCGTCCACGACGAGGACCGGGAGCCCGTCGAACCGCTGTGCGGGCTCGGGCGCGGCCTCGCCCCGGCCGAAGCGGGCCGTGAAGTAGAACGTCGAACCCTCGCCGGGCTCGCTCTCGACCCAGAGCCGGCCCCGCATCAGCCGCACGAGCTGCGCCGAGATCGCGAGGCCGAGCCCGGTGCCGCCGTAGCGCCGTGTCGTCGACCCGTCGGCCTGGACGAACGCGCCGAAGATGTGCCGGCGCTTCTCCTTCGGGATGCCGATCCCCGTGTCCCGCACCGCGAAGAGGAGGCAGGTGTCGGGGCCAGGAATCTCCGCGATGCGGACGGCCACCGCGACCTCGCCCTGCTCGGTGAACTTGATCGCGTTGCCGACGAGGTTGAGGATGATCTGCCGCAGCCGGTGCGGGTCGCCGACGATCCGGTCCGGCACGTCCGTGGGGATGTCCGAGACCACCTCGAGCCTCTTCTTGTGCGCCCGGATCGCCAGGGTCTTCAGCGTGCTCTCGACCGTCTCCCGGAGCGGGAACTCGATCCGCTCGAGGCGCAACCGGCCTGCCTCGATCTTCGAGAAGTCGAGGATGTCGTCGATGATCGCCAGCAGCGAGTCGGTCGCCTGGTGGACGGTGGTCAGGTACTCCCGCTGCTCCGCGGTCAGCTGCGTGTCGAGCGCGAGCTCCGTCATCCCGAGGATCGCATTCATGGGGGTGCGGATCTCGTGGCTCATGTTGGCGAGGAAGTCGCTCTTCATCCGGTTGGCCAGCTCGGCCACCTCGCGCGCCTTCTTGCTCGCCGCGTCCGCCGCCTTGCGGTCGGTGATGTCGGTGCAGCTCCCGACCCACTCGCGCACGCCGCCGTCGCGGTCCCGCACCGGCACGCCGCGCATCTGGAAGTCGCGGGTGCCGTGGTCCCGGTGTCGCAGCCGGCACTCGACATCGAGGACGCTCCCCGCCGCGACCGCAGCCGCCCACGCGTCGCGCACGCGGTCGCGGTCCGCGGAGTGCACGGCGTCGAGCCAGCCGTCGCCGAGGAGCTCCACCTCGCCCTGGCCGGTGAAGGCGCGCCACGCGAGGAGGTCCGTGGAAACGCGGCCGTCCGCGTCCGTCGTCCAGATGATCTGCGAGCTCGCGAGGCCGAGCGACCGGTACCGCTCCTCGCTCTGGCGCAGGGCCTCCTCGACCGCCTTCCGCGCGTGCAGGTAGTCCGCGAGGTCCCGGTTCGCCTTGGCGAGCTCGGCGGTGCGGCGGCCGAGGAGCTTCTGGCCGCGCGACACGTGGCCGAGGCCGACGACCATGCAGGCGGTGAGCAGGAGCCCGCCCCCTAGGACCCCCTCGGGAATCCAGCGCGGGCGCTTGGGTTCGAAGCGCGGGGTGGCGACGCATGCGACGGGCAGCGCGTAGCCGCCGAGCTTCACCGTCTTCGTCAGCTCGAGCGGCCCCCGCGCGTCCGCCTCGCCGCTCGTCGGCGCGACCCTCAACTCGAGGCCGTCGGCCGTGCCGCGGTCGCTCGCCAGCGCCGAGAGATCGAACCGCGTGAGCACGAAGCCGAGCACGGTGCGTCCCGACGCGCCGGGCTGGTGGACGGGCCAGACGAGCCCGACGTCGGGGCCGATCCGGTCCAGCTTCGTGATCACGTCCTTCGGCAGCGTGGCCGGGTCTCCCGTCGCGCGCGCCTGCTCGAGCGTCGCGCGGAACGCCCCCTCCGAGCCGAGGTCGAACCCGAGGCAGCTCGAGTCGTCCGGCGCCGGGTAGACGTAGCAGAGCGGGTAGTACTCCTGCCGCTCCCCCGCGCGGACGAGCGCCCCGTCGGCCGCGCGCTCGCGCACCTCGACGCCCGCCATCCCCTCGCCGCGGACGTGCTCTTCCCAGGCGGCGCGCTCCCACTGGCTGATGCGCGGGATCCAGGCGACGCGCAGGAATCCGCGGCGGCGCGCGGACCGCACCAGCTCGGAGAACCGGTCGCGGCCGAGGCTGGGCGTCTCGCCGAGAAGGACCGCGAGCGATTCGGCCTTGGCGAACTGGCGGTCGATGGCGCCCTGCAGCTCCGCGATGCGCGCGCCGGCCTGTTCGTTGAACTCGGTCGCGGCGAGCCGCTCTTCGAGGGAGAGCACGAGCAGATACCCGGCGACGGTCAAGACGAGGCCCGCGGTGGGCAGGACCGCCATCGCGAGCCCGCTCCCCGGCTCGGCCGCGCGTTCGCGGAGCCGCGCGAGATACCGCCCGAGGCGCGTCATGGGCGCGGCTCAGCCGACGAGCAGCTCCTTGAGCACCGGGACGAGCCGCTCCACCTCTGCCTCGACCCGCGCGAAGGCGGCGGCCGCGGCGGAGAGGTTCCCGGCGCGCGCGTGCTGCTCGACCTCCTTCGCCGCAGCCGCGACCGCGTTGGCGCCGAGGACCGCGACCGACCCCTTGAGGGTGTGGGCGGCGCGTCGCGAGGCTTCGCTGTTCGAGGAGGCGATCGCCTTGCGCAGGTCCCCGATCATGCGGGGGCAGTCCTCGAGGAAGATCCCGACGATCTCCCGGAGCAGCTCCGGATCGCCGCAGGTGGCGTCCACAGCCTGCCGGCGGTCGAAGACCTCGGGGCTCTCCGTCTGCCTTTCGTGCACGGTTCCCTTTCCCTTCCCGACGTTCCGCGGGGAGCGGATGCCCGGCGGAGGGCGCCGGAGCGGTAACTCCTTGTCGTCCAACGGGAACGGGCGGCTTTAGGCGCCCCGGACGGGGGTGGGAGGGGGCTTGGGGGAGGGGCCTGACCCCCGGCCGCGAGCCGCGGCCGGGCGGTGGTGGAGGCGCCGGGAATCGAACCCGCTGTTGGAACGCGGTCGGAAGCCGACCACCGCACGGCAAGCCGACTATCGGCGTCCATAGGCGACACACGACGACAAACTCCCGCACGAAACGGGATCCAAACGGGGAGTGAGGCCTCAGACCCCACGCACACTCTCAGCACGTCGGTCCTCTCGTCCTGAACGCAAGGAAGGAAACAACCGTCCCGACCGTCCGACCGTCCGAAACCCGCCCGTAGAGCACCCCTCTTTGCGGACGGTATGAGGACGGTTCGGACGGTCGGGAAGCAGCCGGGATGGGGTGGGGTGGGTGAAATCGTGCCGGCGCGACCCCTCCAGACCGAGGCGACCAACCGCGTAGGTTTCTGCACGGGTTGCGCTGCGGTCGAGGCCGTCCCAGGGCGGCCGTAGGCTGGCTCCGTGGTCGAGACCCGCCGGACCCGTCGTGCGCGGATCGTGGCGCAGAGGCGCGCCGGGGCCCGGTACTGCGTCGCCTGCGGCGGCCGGGTGCACCGGGTCAAGCGGCGGTCGGCGCGGTGCTGCTCGCGGCGTTGCAGACGTGTCCAGAAGCTCCGGCTCAGGGCGCTCTACCTCGCGAGGACGAGGTGCCGGCTCGAGGAGCGGACCTGCCCGACGTGCGAGACGCGCTTCACGCCGCTCCGGGCGAATCGGTCGCACTGCTCGGACGGGTGCGCGCTGCGCGCGGGGTGGTCGCGCCAGGCGGCGAGGCGCGCCCGGGCAAACCGTCTGCTCGTCGCGGCGGAGGAGGCGGTACGGACCCCCGTGTGACCCGCCGGCAAGTCGATCGCCGGATGCTGCTCGCGATGGTGCGCCGCGGCCCGGCGAGGCGGCCGTCGGCCGAGACGGAGCGTCGCGCGGCGTGGCTCGCGGAGCTCGTGGAGCGCGGCGCGTTCGACCGCGCGTCGGGGCTCCTGAAGCGCGACGTGGTGGATCCCGACGGCCGCGCGATCGCGGCGGAGATCCGCCTCGAGGGGCGCCTCGCGCGGGCGGGGTAGGACGGGGGGCGAATGCCGCGTGGCGGGTGCTGGTAGAGCGGAACCGGACATGGCGGCTCGGCGGAAGAAGGCGAGGACGAGGGCGGGTCTCCGGCGCGACTCCGGCGACCCGCTGCTGCCGGCGGTGCTCGCGGCGACGGAGGACATCGTGTCCGCGCCCGCGGGCATCGGGGCCGCTACCGGTGGTGGGGCGGTCGCGGTTGTCTCACGAGCGGGTCCGCGCTTTGTCAAATCCGAGGTGGTCGCGTGAGCGAAGCGAAGGACCTCGCGCTGATCGACAAGGCCGAGCGGGACATCGTGCAGGCGACGACGGTCGCGGAGGTCCTCGAATTCCGCGACCGGTCGCTCGCGCTGAAGCACTACGCGAAGGGGAAGAAGGGCGGCGAGGCGCTCGTGCAGAAGGCGAACGCCTACTACCTGCTCACGCTCAGGAGGCTCGGGGAGATCACGAAGGAAGTGAAACCCGCTCCGCCGACGGCGGGGCCGGGACGCGGGAAAAAGAAACCGCGTCCGAGCGTGGACCCGGTTTTGTCTCGCTCCGAATCTCTCGCCGAAGCGGGGATCACGAAACAGGATGCCTCTCGTTTCGAGGTGCTCACCTTCATCCCCCCGAAGCAGTTCAACGAGGAGCGCTCGAAGCCCGACGCATCCGTCGCAAAGCTCGTCAAGCTCGGACGCGAGGAGAAGGCGAAGCAGAACGGCAACCCGAAGCCCCGCGCGAAGCCGGAGCCGCCCCCCTTCGAGCCCCTCGTCGCCGCGAGCCAGCTCGCCGGCTCCATAGAGGAGCACCTTGAGAAATGGCCCGCTGATGTCTCCAAGCGCGATGCGCTCGCGGTGCTCGAACAGTACGCGAATCGCATCCGCGAGGAGGAGAAGGAGCGCAAGTGTCGGAGCAGGTAGACCTCACCCCCCTCGGATCGGTGCTCCACGCGCTCTGCGCGCAGAACGTCGGGTGGCGCAACGCGCTGGTCAAGGACAACGGCGTCGGTGCCGCGGACCTCATCCCGTTCGTGCGGCTCGGGGACCACCAACGGCGCGAATCGACTCGCCTCGGCCGCTACGGCATCGGGGCGAAGGATGCCGCGCTCTGGGCCGGTGGCGAGTCGTCGCGGTTCACCGTAACGAGCGTGTACGGCGGCAAGAAGCGCGTTCTCGTAGTGCAGTGGGCAACGCTCGCGCGCAACAACTGGCGCGCTGACGGTGCCACGGAGTTCGACGCGGAGCCCGGCGACGCCGGCACCACGCTCGTCGTGCAGCCGACACGCCCGCCGCCGCACGGCTCGGAGTGGGACCGGCTCGTCTCCAATCTCGGATACCTCTACTCGCCCGCGCTCAAGCGCGGCGTGCAGATCACGCTCGAACGCAAGACGCGCGGCTCGGAACCTGAGCCCGTACCCCAATGGAAGCTACCGGCCTTCGACGGCGAGGTTATCGACCGCACGCTCGAAGTTGCGGGCAAGAAGGTCCACGTCCATTGCGGGGTCGTCCCGCACGGCGTCGAGAACCCCCGCCCCGGTCTCACGTACTTCCACGGGTTCCGCGTCATTCTGACGAACTGCCTGCGCGGATGCGGCAGCTACACCGCGACGCAGGTCTGCGGATACGTCGGGCTCGATTCGGGGTGGAAGCTCGCGAAGAACAAGGACGAGATCATCGACGACTGCGAAGCGCTCTATGCGGCCGTCGAGTTGGCGTGCAAACCAGTGCTTGAGCGCGCCCACAAGCTCGGGATGCAGATGCAGTCGTCCGCCTTCGAGGCCAAGGTCTCGGACGCACTCACCGCAGCGCTCGGGGGGATGGCGAAGGCGAAGCGAGAGCCGGCAAGCGCGGACGGATCGAAGAAGCCGACGGGATGCGGCGGCAAGCACAAGCGAGCCGCCAAGGAGCAGGACGGGGACAAGTTCCGACGCAGGCTCGGTGCGAACATTCGCGTCGTTCACCAGAACCTCGGCGGACTCTGGGCGAGGCAGCGGCGGGCGATCGAACTCGAAGAGAACCTCCGGCGGAAGGACCTCACGCCTTACGAGCGGTCGAAGTTCACGGTCGAGAGGGCGGGGGCGGCGAAGGACGCCGAGGCCGAGGAATTACGGTCGAAGTCCGACCATAAAAAGAACGGTCGCGGCAGGCCCAAGGCCGCGTCCCAGCGTGCCGCTGCTGCGCGCACGGGGACGCCCAAGACGACGATTCAGAACGCCGAGCGGCACGTCGAGATCGCCGACCGCTTCACGTTCATGCAGGCCCCCGACTGGACGCAGGCGGCGTTTCCGAAAACCTGTTGAGCCGCTGGCGTCCGGGGGGTAGGGTGGCGCGAAGCGGCCGCCGGCCGGTGCACAGGGCACCGAACCGACGGCCTGACCGGAGGAGACGTGCTACCGTCCCGAACCGGCTGGCGCGCAAGGTACACGACCCCGCCCCCCGCTCAAGGGCGTGCCGCGCCTCCTCCCCGATGCCCCGTCCGGGGCAGGAGACCGTTCGATGCGGAAGAAGCGCAGGAAGTCGAAGCCCGAGAACGGCCGCGACACCGAGGCCGAGCGGAGGAAGCTGCTCGAGCACATCGAGGGCAGCGTGTTCTGGGAGGACCGCGAGGACGACGAGGTCGACGCCCGTCGCGGGCTGCGCGTGGCCGTTGGCCTTGCCTCGCACCACCTGGGCGGCGCGCACGGCGCGGTGACGCCGGGCGATCTGCGCGAGGTGGTCGCCGCGGCGCAGCGGCTCGGCTACGTCCGCGGTCGCGCGGACAAGCTCGCCGAGCTCCACGGCGGCTTCTGCGGCGTCGGCGGGCTGGACCCGAAGGAGGACCGGCCGTGAGAACCACGATCGAGAAGCCCTACCGCAGAGCTATCAGAAAGCACATGGTGCGGGCGGTGCGCGCGTCCGGCCTCGATGAGCGCGAAGTCGCCGCGAGGGCCGGCTTCAAGGAGCCGCAGCTGCGGCGCTACCTGGCCGGACCGGTGCCCGACGCGGGGCCGTGGCGCTTCGGCGCCGACCGCCTCGTGGCGTTCTGCAACGCCACGGGCGCGTCACCGTCCGAGATCCTCTTGCCGGTCGTCCGGAGGCGGTCGTGAGGGCCAAGAGGAGCGGCCCGCGCAGCCGCGGCATCAACGGCCTGGGCGAGCTGGACGGGATGCTCGACCGTCTCGACGAGATGCTCGGCGAGCTGGACACGTGGGATCGTTCGCACGACGAGGAGGCCGGGGTCAAGCTCCGGCAGCGCCTCTCCGGAGTCTCCTACGTGATGCTGAAGTGCGGCTGCTCCGCGAACAACCTCGCGCAGCTCCGCGACCTCGTGCGGATCGCGCAGCGCGTCGGATACCGCCGCGGGGCGATCGAGACGCACGAGCAGCTCTATGCGCAGTTCCTGGGCGTCTCCGGTCTCGACGACCCGGAGGACCGGTCATGATGGGTTCCCGCTGGACCATCGAGGACGGTGCCCGCGTGGCCCGCCTTCGCGCCGATCGTGGTCTCACGCGCAAGGCGCTCGGCGCCCTCGCGGGAATCCCGACGAGCCGGATCGCCAGCCTCGAGCTGGCATGGTGCCGCCCGACCGCCACGGAGATCGAGTCCCTCTCGCTCGTGCTCGGCGTCAGCCAGACGCGGGTCGCTGGGCCGGGACGCGGCAGGATCCTGAAGATGCCGGCGCCGGACCGTGCGGCGAAGTAGAACTTCCAGTGGCCCCGGCGCCCTCGGCCGGGGCCGTTTCGTCTCAGTGTCCGGGCCCCGCGGTAGACCTGCGGAACCGCGCCGGGGGCGTACCCGGTGCGCCGGCGCCGGCGCGTTGCCGGGCTTCGATAATCAGCCTCGTGCGCGCGCCGCGCCGCTCTAGGCGCCTGGGGGGGGGTGCCAGAAAAAAAACGCGCGCGGGTTGACAACCGGAACAACCCGCTAGCGTTGGTCGCAGATGACCACCACAGCGGGCCTCGCCGACCTCCTGACGCTGGACGAGGCGAGGCGTTCCTTGCCAGGCAAGCCGAGCCTGTCGTGCATCCTCCGGTGGGTCAAGCTCGGACTCTCGGGCCGTGACGGCACGCGCATCAAGCTCCGTGCGTTCCGGATCGGGCGGCGGACCTACGTGAAGCCCGTGGACATCCTCGAGTTCGGCGCCGCGCTCGCGCGCGCGCACGAGATCGACGAGCTGGATGCTTGCGGGTCGTCGCGCTCCAGGCGTGGCGCTGGGGGAGCGTAGCGATGCGAGAGTACGGGGCCGGGAGCCGAGGCGGAACGCGAGGCTTTATCGAGGCCGCGCTCGAGCGCCAGATCGACGCGGCGACGGCCGCCCGGCGCGAGCAGCGCCGCCTCGAGGAGATCGGCGTGCCCGCGACAAACACGATGGCCGAGGCCGCGCGCGACCGCGAGGCGAGCGCCGAGGAGTCCGCGACGGCACTCCGCCAGCTGTTCCGCCGCATGGAGAGTGCGGCTGCGAGTCGGGATCAGTTCCTTGAAGCGAGGATCACACGATGATGAAGACGATCGCAATGAAACGGCCGACGGCGGCCGAGGCGCGGAAGAACCGCGACGGCCTGCTGCGGCGGCGCCGCGAGGTAACGGAAGAGCTCGCCGCGGCGCGGAGGGATCTCGCGGTTCTCGACGAGCAGCTCGTCCGCCACGAGGGCGGCGCGCTCGTCGTCGGCGCCGAGGCCCCGCCCGCCCCGGACGCGAAGAGGATCGAGGCGCTCCGGGAGTCGGTCTCGGAGCTCGAACGCGACACGCGCCGACTCGACGCGGCACTTCACGAGCAGGACGGCGTCCTGATGCGCCTCGACGCGGAGGACGACGAACGCGAGACGGCGCGGCAGCGCAAGGAGTTCGCGCGCCTCCTCGCGGCGTCGAAGAAGGCGGCGCGCGAGCTTCTCGATGCGACGTCTGAGATCTACGAGCTCGAGGGTCGCCGCATCGGTGCGCAGTACCAGGATCGGCTCACCGCGGACGTGGTGAGCCTGCTCCGCGAGTTCGTCGCGGGGAAGATGTAGGTGAGCAACTCCTTGCGGGTGTCCCGCTCGTTCACGTGTGTAGTGCGCGGGCCCCGAGTCACGGCTTCTGGGGCCGGTGTGTGCCGGCCCCCTCCTTTTCAGCCTGCGGAAACTGAAGCATGAGCTCCCAGCCCTCGACCTCGCTGCTCTACGGCGCCGGCATGATCGCGGCGGCGGCGACGCTCGGCCCTCTCGGGTTCGTCGGGGCGATGCTCGTCTACAGCATCGCGACGCGGCCGAACGGGAAGGACCGGCGTTCGCAGGGCTCGACATTCCTCCTCCGCGAGAACCCGACCGACCCGAACGAGCCGATCGGGCTCGGCTACGGGATGCCGACGATCGTCCCGCCGGTCCTGTTCCGCTACCTGAAGGCGAGCACGCTCAACTCGCTGAAGGCGGACGAGAGCAAGTCGTTCGTGATGGGCCTGAGCCTCGGTGGCGGCCCGATCGACGGTCGCGACCTCATGGCGTGGATGAACGACGAGCCGCTGTTGGAGGGACAGTTCGACGACGAGCTCGACAAACGAGACACCTCCGGCAAGCGGTTCAGGTTCCGGCACCGCGACGTGGTGCCGGACTCCATCGTGATCTACCGATGAGCGCCCTTGCCGCTGCCGTCCTCCCGCACGGTGCCGTGATCGTCGCCGATCGTCGCATGATCGACGGCAACACGCTCGCGCGGAAGTCCGACGCCCTCAAGATCGCGACGGTCGCGCCGCGCGCGTGCATGACGGGCAACGGCGCGCTGGCCGTGGCCGGCGCGTCGGCGCTCGCGGTCGCGCGGTTCCTCCGCGAGCGCGAGGCGCTCCCCTCCGGCAAGGGTTGGGCGCACGACCTCGCGATCAAGCTCAACCACCTGCGCGACGTGCTGCACGGGAACGGCGTGCTCCAGCGCGCCGACATCCTCGCCCTCGGCGGCGTGGACGACGAGGGCGCGGGCACGCTCGCGGCCTTCTACGCGTCCGACCGCGAGATCGGGTCCACGCTCAAGCCCGACGTGATGCGCGGCCGGCAACACATCGCGACCGTGGCCGGCGCCGATCGCGTGATGGAGGAAGCCCGCGACCTGGAGGGCCGCGAGGCGCTCCTGCACATCGCGTCCGGTTTCGCGGCGTGCGTGCGCGCCCGTGCCGGAATGATCTTCCGGGACGGCATCGACCCCTGGTCGGCGGTGTCGTCGGAATGCGACGCCGCGCTGATCGACGCCGGGGGTGCGACGTTCCTCGGCTTCGACGCCGCGGGCAACTGCACCGAGGAGACCATGCGCGGCGTCGCGTCGCGCGAGGTCATGCTCGACGGACGGAGCGGCCGCCCGCCCAGGGTCGAGCTGGTGGACTGAGAAGGGCATGGGGGCAACGTGTCGATCGTAGGGGTCCTCGAGACGCAGGTCCGCGCCTCGACGCAGGACTTCGAGCGCGGGATGCAGCGCGCCTCGGGCGAGGCGTCGAAGTTCGGCAGCCAGATCGCGCGGGTCGGGACGCGCTCCGCGGCGGCGTTCGGCCAGGCCATGACCGCGGTCGCCGCGTCCAGCGCGGCGGCGGAGAAGAACTGGACGACGCTGGGGGCGACCGTCCTCTCGTCCTTCGCGATGGGCGGACCGGTGATGGGCGCCGTCACGGCCGCCGGGGCGCTCGTGGGGCTGCTGACCGCGGAGTTCAAGGAGTCCGGCAGGGCCGCCGAGGAGGCCGCGAAGAAGTGGCAGAAGGAGTTCGAGGCGCGGGAGGCGGCGATCGGGAAGATCGCGGACGAGACCGCGAGGATCAATCGCGAGACACGGCGGAGGCTGCTCGGGCTCTCTCCCGAGGAGATGGACGTCAGGGACGCGCAGAAGGCGCTGGTGGAGTCCTGGGGGCGCATCGCCGACATCCGCGAACAGCTCGAGGGCCGTCAGCTCACAACGATCCCCCGCGAGATGCTCCTCGAGGACCTCGAACGGGAGAAGAAGACGCGCGGGCAGCTCGTGCGCTCCATGGAGGAAGCACAGAAACACGCGGAAGCCGTCGCGAGGTCGCAGCGGGTGACCGCCCAGGAAGCCGAGGAGGAGCTGGGCGCTCGCGAGCGCATGAAGGCGCTCGAGACCGCGCCGCTACCCTCCGGCCTCGGCGGGATCCACCGCGGCACGCGCATGGACTGGGCCGAGGCCGAGTCGCGCAGGTTCCGGTCGATGTTCACGCGCGCGGAGCCCGACGACCCCGTGCCCTTCGCCGACCTCCTCGGTTCCGACCTGTTGCCCTTTCCCGAGGACGACCGGCAGGCGCGGTGGGACGCCGATCTGAAGCGCATCGAGGAGGCCGAGCGCGCAGCCAGGGACCGCGAGCGCAAGTTCAGGGAGGCGATGGAGTCGGCCGAGCGTCAGGCGCAGGAGAACGCAGATCGTTGGGCGGCCCCCTTCCACGACGCCTTCGCGTCCGCGATCGTGGACGGCGCCCGGACCGGCTTCAAGAATCTCGAGGACATTGGGGAGAGCCTGTTCGCGGACTGGCTCGGGATGGCGTCCCGGGCCCTGTCGCAGAGGCTGTTCGGCGGCGCGTTCGATGCGCTGTTCGGCGCAGGAGCGCCGGGCGGTGCGCAGACGATCGTTTTGCAGCCGGTCGTCCCGTCAACAACGATCCAATCCGGGATCGCGAGCAGCAGCGCGCTCCAGGGCACCGTACACCACCTCGGCGCCGAGATCACCTCGCTCGAGGAGTACCGGAGGAGCCCTTGACGGACGCCGAGCGGAAGGACACGGAGTCCCGCTTCGTCGCGCTCGGCGCGTTCGTCGGCGAGATCGGCGGCACGGCCGTCGAGCGGGCGCTCGCGACCGGCGACGGGGATCCCGTCGTGGTCTCCGGCGTCGTCCCGATGAACGCGCGCATCCCGCTCATCGAGGAGTGCGAGATAACGTTCAAGCTCTCGCGGGGGCGCGCGTGCGTCCTCGAGGTCCGGCGCGCCGCGCCCCAACAGGGCGGGAGGGTGCCGTGACGGCCGTCCGGGAGAGCGTGTCGGACGAACGGGCGCGCGCGCTCGTCGAGGCGATCGCGAGGGCCGGCCAGGAGGCCGCCATGCTCGGGCGCGAGCACCGCGGCAGGCCGATCGTCGTGCGCGCCGAGATCCGCGAAGGGGAGTGTCTCGACGAGCTCGCCGGCCTCGGCCTGCGCTTGCAGCTTCTGCGCGGGACGACGATCGTTGTGGAGGCGGTTATCGCCGTCAAGGACGGAAAGTGAATCTGGAAACAAGGAGGCGGACAGTGGCGACCATCGCAGAACACGGCTTCGCGCTCGGCGAGAAGTTCATCGCCGCGCGAGCGAAGCTCGACGACCTCGTCGAGCAGAACCAGAAGTCGCAGGAGGAGCTGGATGCCGCGCGCTCGCGCTTTCGCGAGCTGCGCGAGCGGCGCGTCGTGCCCGCCGACCGCGACGTCGTCGGCCTCCTCGGCACGACGGCGGCACCCGAGGCCGTCGAGGTTGGCGAGCTGCCGGAGAGGATCCGCTCCATGGAGCGGAAGGCCAGCGCGTACGAGCGGGCGATCGAGATCCAGCGGGGGGCCGTGGAGCGCGAACGCGGCGCGGAGAGCTGCCGGGCGGCCGAGGAGCTGCGCGACGCCTACGCGAAGGCGATGCAGGCGATCGTCGATCGCGCGCGCAAGCTCGAGCAGAGCTTCGCCGAGGCCTTCCGGATCCGCGACCAGGTCGAGCGCGAGGGCCTGCGCCTGACCGGCCCGCTCGCCGTCCTGCCGTCGCACCGCGGCCGCCCGGGGACCGGAAGCGCCGACCCGACCGAGGACGGCGGATGGCTGGCCGCCTTCCTCACGGAGCTCCGGCGGGCCGGCCTGTCCGGAAAGGAGTGAACCATGAAGGAACACGCGACAAGACATCGTGATCCCAGAGACTTCATGCTCGACAGCCGCCGCCGGGCGCGCGAGAAGGTCCGCTCGGCGATGGTCGCCGAGATGGAGGCCGAAGCCTACCCGCGCTCGATGCGCGCGCGCGAGGCGTTCCTCGCCCGGGCCGAGGCGCAGCAGTCGCTCGCCGTCGTCGACGCCGCGCTCGAGGAGCTCCGGGGGTAGGACCGAGGACCTGTCCGGGTCTCAGGCGACACTATTGGCTGACAAGTAGGCCGGTCTCGCCCTCGCCGGAAACGGCAGAGGCTCGCGCGATCAACGCGAGCCTCGTCAGGGCGGGCAACCGGAAGGAGACGTTCGATGAAAAACTCAACCTCCGGCTTTCGTAATGTAGCACCCGGCGACGGACATTCCAGCGACCCGTTGTCTGGCCTGCGGGGCGTCGGCCTGCGGCTGCCCCGCGAGGTGGGCGTGATCGGCGTCTTCGTGAACTTCCTGTGTCGCGAGGATGGCGACTACGAGCCGTGGGAGGTCCTCGTCGTCCGGGGCGAGGACGGTGGCGAGGATTTCATCGACAATCGGCCGCTCACGCAAGGGGAATACGAGGACGCCGAGCGGCGAGACCCTCGGCTCAGGCAGGATCGCTTGATCCGGGAGCAGGTCGGCATCTGGGAACCTGCGCCCGCTGCGGTGCCCGTGCCGGTCGCGGTGCAGGTTCCTCGCGGGCGTCGCCAGCGCTCGCGGGCCGTCTCCGTCGTCTCGGCCGCGGGTCCGCCCGATCCAGCACCAGAAGCGCCAAGCGTTCCAAGAGGCACTCTCGACCACGGCCGCGCGCGCGTCGCGGGCTGGCTCGCTCGTTCGCTCGTCGGCGTGGGCGCCGGCGGCGCCGCCCTCCCTTCCGCGGGATGGGAGGAGCCCGAGCCGCATCGTCTCGTCGTGACGCTCGTCCTGGGCGACGGGTGGGCGGGCGCGTGCGAGCGCGGCGCGCGCGTGGCGTCCGCCTTCGCGCTCCTCGCGACGCGGTTGCTCCACGACGACTACGTGCGCCGTCACGGCCGCGAGGCCGCGGTCCTCGAGACGGCGATCGAGATGCCGGCCGGGCTGCGGCGCCGGCTCCGGCGCGTCCTCGTCGACGCGGCCGTTCCGGTGTCGCGCGCGAGGGCCTGCGGCGCCTGCGCGAGCGGCGTGTGGAGCCGTCGCGACGGCGATCGGGCGACCGTCGGCTGGGCCGTGCGCGATCGCGCGGAAGGCGGTGCCGCGTGAGCGACCGCGAGAAGGACCTCCTCGTCTGCGGAGGTGCCTTACCCGCGAGGCCGGAACGGCTCCCCCTCGCGCTCGACTCGCGCGACGTCGCCGCCGTGCTGAGGGTCTCCGAACGCACCGCACAGCGCCTCATCCGCTCGGGATCGCTCGGCCCGTTCACCGAGTTCGCAGGCCGCCTCCGTGTGAGGCGGGATCACTTCTGGCGCTCGCTTGCCGGGCAGGCCCGGAGGAAGAAATAGGACCATGAGCCCGAGACCCAGCCCCGCCCAGGCCTTCGGCGACGAGATGCGACACGTCGCCGAGGAAGTCGAGCACGCAGTCCTTGAGAGGGGCGGCGAGCGCCGCGGAAGCGAGATCCGCTTCCTGTGCCCGGTGCACGAGCACGGCGGCGGCGAACATACGCCGAGTGCCGACTACAACGCCGAGAAGCACGTCTGGAAGTGCCGGGCGTGTGGCGCCGGCGGCGGGGTACTCGATCTTGCGAGGCGCCTCGGCGTGCGGCCCTCCTGGAGCGACAGCTCGCGCGGTGCAGCGCGGCCAGGAGGCGAGAAGAGGCGGGCCACAGGGCCGCGGGCAAAGACGACAAAGACGACGCGCTACCGGATCTGCGACGAGCGCGGCGAGCTCGTCGCGGTCCACGTCCGCCACGACCGCGCCGACGGGACCAAGTCGATGCCGTGGGAGACGCCCGACGGGAAGAGCGGCCTCGGCGGCCGCGCCCTCGAGAGCCTCCCGCTCTACGGATGCGAGGATCTCGGATCAATTCCCGAGGGCCGCGTGGTCCTCACCGAAGGGGAAAAGGCGAGGGACGCGCTCGCCGAGTGTGGCTTTCTCGCGCTCGGGACCGTGACCGGCGCCGAGTGCACACCGTCGCTCGAGGCGTTCGCGTGCCTGAAGGGTCGCCACGTGCTCGCATGGGCCGACAACGACGACAAGGGCCGCGCGCACATGGACCGCTGCGCAGCGCGCGCGATCGAGGCCGGTGCCACCGAGGTCCGTCTCGTCGTGTGGCCCGACGCCCCGGACTCCGGCGACGCCGCGGACCTCTGCGCGCAGCTCTCGGCCGATAGGAGAGCGATGCCAGCTGCCGCGTCCGAGCTGCGCGGGCGCATCGAGGCCGTGCTGTCGACGGCGAAGGCGTGGACGCCGCCCGAACAGGAGGAGCCCGAGGACGAGTGGGAGGACGTGCCCGAGGACGGGCCTCCGTCGCCCGACGGCGACGGACAGAGGACCTCGCAGGCCGACAGGCTCGTGAAGCTCGTGCTCGGCTCCGGGGCCGAGCTCTGGCACACGCCCGACGGCGAGTGCTACGCCACGGTCTTGGAGAGGGACCACGACGAGCACCTCCGCATCCGCGGGCGGGAATTCCGGCACTGGATCGCGGTCAAGGCCGCGGCCGAGACGAGGAAGGTGCCGTCGCGCAGCGCGATCGAGGACGCGCTCTCCGCGCTCGGAGGCTACGCCCTGTACGCGGGGAAGGAGCGCGCCGTACACATCCGCCTCGCCGAGCACGGCGACACGGTGCTCCTCGACCTCGGGGACGCCGGGCGCAGCGTCGTCGAGATATCCGCGCACAGGTGGAACATCGTCGCCGATCGCGGCCGCAAGCTCCCGGTGCGGTTCCGCCGCCCGCCCGGTGCGCTCGCGCTGCCGATGCCCGAGGCGGGGGGGGCGATCGACCTCCTGCGCCCGCTCCTCAACGTGGACGAGGGCGACTTCGACCTCGTCGTCGCCTGGCTCCTCGGCGCGCTGCATCCCTCCGGGCCGTACCCGGCGCTCGCCGTCGCCGGCGAGCACGGCACGGGGAAGAGCACGACGTGCGCGATGCTCGTCGGCCTCGTGGACCCGAAGGACGTGCCTCTCCGTCGCCCGCCGAAGGACGAGCGGGACCTGTTCGTCGCCGCGAGCTGCTCGCACGTCGTCGCGTACAACAACATCTCGAGCCTCTCGGCGGACCTGTCGGACGCGCTCTCCGCGCTCGCGACCGAGGGGGGGTTCGCGTGTCGCAAGCTCTACGAGGACGACGAGGAGGCGCGGTTCCGGGGCCGCCGCCCGCTGATCCTGAACGGCATCGAGGACGTCGCCGTGCGCGGCGACCTCGGCGACCGGTGCATCCGGCTCGTGCTCCCGCGGGTGAACGAGCGGAAGACCGAGCGCGAGATCCTCGATCAGTTCCGCACGATCCGGCCGCGGCTCATCGGCGCGCTGCTCGACGGGGTCTCGTGCGCGCTGCGTCGGCGAACCGAGGTCAGGCTCAAGCGCCTTCCGCGCCTCGCCGACTTCGCGCTCTGGATCGAGGCCTCCGCGCCCGCGCTCGGACGCGAGGCCGGCGCGCTCGCGAGCCGCTACATGGACTCGATCGAGCGGGCGGCCTCGTCGCGCATCGATGACGACGTCGTCGCATCCGCGATCGTGCGCTTCATGGAGATCCAGGAGGACTGGGAGGGGACGGCCGCTGTCCTCCTCGAGGCGCTCGGCAAGGTCGCCGGGTTCCTCGACGCGATCGGTGCCGCGACGAAGAAGCCGAGGCCTCGGGGCTGGCCGGAGACGCCGAGGGGGCTCTCGAGCGCGCTGACGCGGCTCGCCCCCGACCTCCGTGCCGTCGGCCTTGACGTGGACCGCCCGCCAAGGGCGCCTGGACGGTCGAGAGCCCGGCTCTGGACCCTCCGTAGAACGGAGACGGCGGACGGTTCGAGGGGCCGACCGTCCGACCGTCCGACGGACCGTCCTCACGAAAACCCCGATGACAGGCGGGCTAAGGACGGTTCGGACGGTTCGGACGGTCCTTTCCCCCCTCTTGCTGCTGATGGGGTCGAGCCCGTCGTCGAGGTGGACCTGTGACCCCTGCGGCGGTGCTCGCGCACCTCGCGGACCGGGGGGGCTTCCTCGCCGTCCTCGAGCACGGCACGCGGCTCCGTTACCACGGGCCGGCTTACGCCCTCACCCCCGACGTACGGGCTCTGCTCGAGCGGCACCGCGAAGCGCTCCTCGACCTCCTCACGCGCCGCACGTTCACGCGCGACGAGCTGGACGAGCTCGGGTTCCTGGGCGAGCCCGCCGGGGGCGGCAGGTTCCGTGTCCCCTTGACGCCACCGGACAACTGCTAGTATAATAATAGCATGACACACAGGGCCGTGATCGTGTACGTGGACTCCGCCCAGCTCAAGCGCCAGGCGGGCGCTTGGGCAAGGCGGCTCCAGAAGGAATCGGGCGTCCGGATCGGCCAGCCGGCATCCGCCTACGTCCGCTGGCTGCTCGAGCAGGACCGGAAGGGAGGGAAGCATGGCGCGTAGCGGGAAGCCGAAGGGATACGGTCGCGTCGTCGTCCGCGCCGGGCAGACGTGCTGCCGCTGGCGCCTCGGCGGGGGCGACGTGCTCCGCGACGTCGCGAACGCCGCCGCGGGAGAGTACGTACTCGCACTCGTCCACAAGCTCCGTGCCGAGGAGGGCCTCGACCTCCTGCCGGCGATCGACCGCGCGACCGGGAAGCGGCACGATGAGAAGCCCGCACCCGGACGCGTCACCTTCGCCGCCGCGCTCGACCTCTACCTCGACGCGAGCGACCGGGGTGCCACGCTCAAGCGCCTGCGCGCGCGCACGCTCAAGACGAACCGCGAACGCGCCGGCATCCTCCGCGAGGCGCCGTGGGCCTCGATGCCGCTCGACTCCATAGGTCGCAAGGCCGTGCGCGCGTGGGCGGCGACGCGGCAGGCGGCCGGGGCGTCCGGCAAGACGGTCCTCAACGACCTCGTCCTCGCGTCGTCCGTGTGGAAGTGGGCCGACGACGAGGAGCTGCTCGGCGACGACTGCGACAACCCCTTCCTGCGGGCGCGGCCGCGCGGCTTCCACCGCAAGGCGCGTCGCGCGCTCGACGAGGCCGAGGTTCTCGCGCTGGCCGACGGGTTCCGCGACGCGGCGCCCGCCGCCTACCCGCTCTTCCTCGCGGCGATCTTCACCGGCTGGCGCGCCGGCGAGCTGTGCGGGCTCCGGGAGGCCGACCTCCACCTCGAGGATCCGCGCGGACCTTGCTTCACCCTCCCCGCGCACCGGGAGAAGGCGCGGCACGACAAGTGCGCGTTCCTCGGCGAGCCGCTCGCCTCCATGCTGCGCGCGGAACGTGCCGGCCGGCCTCGACTCCCCTCGGCCTACGTCTTCACCGACGAGGACGGCCGTGCGTGGACGCAGAAGACCAGGGCGAAGCGGATGCGCGACGCGCTCGGTGCCGTGGACGCGAAGGAGATCCCCGCGTGGAAACGCATCAGTGACCCCGACCATGTCGGGCTCGACTGGCACACCCTCCGGCACACGGTCCGCTCCATCCTCTCCTCGCGCGGGCACCGGCCCGCGGTCCTCGGCGAGCTCCTCGGCCAGGCGAACCTCGCGACACAGCGCCGCTACGACCATGCCTATGCGCGCGAGGCGCTCGCCGTCGCAGCCGACGTGGCGCAACTCCTAGCGCCGCGGAAGACAGGCGCTCAGGCGCAGGCATAAACGGGAAGGAAACGGGGAGCGGGCGTCTCGCGTCCCGCTCCCCTCGGCCTGCCAAGCGGCCCCCTTGGTGGAGGCGCCGGGAATCGAACCCGGGTCCCAAGGCGCTTCCGCGTGCGCTCCTACGTGCGTATCCGTCGGATTTCGCGCATCCTCCCGGCGGCCGTGACGGCCCGGCCCCCCCGGGATTCGCCGGGTTGTCTTTCCGCTTCCCTACCCGGCGGTCAGGAGGCGGGCATCCCGTCTTGTGGTGGCCGCGGCGGCGTCACGGGCGGGACCCCGTCCGGGCCAGGCGGAGTTTAGGCCGCCAGAGCGTAGTTGCTGTTGGCAACTGTCTTTTTCCAGGGTTTAACGAGGCCACCTGGAACCTCGGCACGCAACAACACGCGGATGACGTCCGGTCGAAACCTTTCGCCCCCGTGCCCGACATTCTACCGCACGCCGTTAGCCTAGGGCCCGTGACGCTCCTCGAGCGGCTCCGGTCCCCGGAGCCCCTTCTCGCCGTCGAGCTCCGCCCGCCTCGCGCCGCCTTGGCCCACGGCCTCACCATGGACGCGTGGATGGCCATGCACCGGGCCGTCCGGCGACTCGTCGCGAGCGACTCCGTCCTCTTCCTCACGGACAACGCTGTCGGCGCCAAGGAGGAGGAGAACCTCCACCACCTCGCGAGCAACCTCGAGGAGGAGGTCTCGTTCGACCGGATCTGCCCGTTCCTGACCGCGAAGCACACGCTCGAGTACTGCCTCTGGTACGCGGACCGCGCGGCCGCCCGCGGGCATCAGGCGATCATCGCGGTGGGCGGCGACAAGACGGGCGGGCCGGAACGGTGCGTGCCGCACGCGTACCTCCTGCGGCAGCGGATCAAGGCGCGCCACCCGACGCTCGCGCTCGGCGGCTGGGCGAACCCCGCGCGCGACGCGAAGGAGCAGGTCGGCCATCTCCTCGACCCGGCCGCGGCGGCCGACTTCTACCTCACGCAGATCGTGTCGCACCACGAGATCGGGAAGGCGGAGGCGTTCGTGCGCGAGGCGCGGAAGCTGGAGATCCCCGGCATCTTCGGTGTCTTCTACTACCGGAGCGCGAACGAGAAGACGCTCCGGAGCCTCGCGCGATTCCTGCCCGTCCCCGTGGACGAACTGCTGCGTGACTTCGCACAAGGCCTCAGCGCCGACGAGATCTGCGCGCGCACGATCCGCGCGCTCGCGAACCTCGGCGTCACCCACGTGTACGTGAGCAACCTCCGTCCCGACGACGCTCCCGAGAAGCTCGCCGCGATCCGCTCCCTCGTCTTCAACGGGCCCGCGCGCTAGACGGTTCGGCTTTCGATCTGCCGAACCGTCGGCGAGGCCGCGCGTTGCAGAGAGACATGCGGCAACTCCTCGCGGTGCTCCTTCTCTCCTCGCCTCTCCTCGCGAACGGCACGATCGAAGTGCGCGGCGACCGCGCCGGCTCGATCACCCTCACGCGCCACGCGGTCACGGGTACGATCCGCGACCAGCTCGCCGAGGTCACGGTCGAGCAGGCGTTCCTCTCGCGCGCGTCGCGGACGGTCGAGGGCGTCTACCTCTTCCCTCTGCCGCCCGGCGCGTCGGTCGCCGCGTTCGAGATGACCGTGGACGGGAAGACGATGCGCGGCGAGGTGGTCGAGCGCCAGAAGGCGCGCCGCGTCTACGAGAGCATCGTGAATCAGCGGCGTGACCCCGCGCTCCTCGAGAGACTCGACGACGAGACGTTCCGCGCCCGCGTGTTCCCGATCGATCCGGCCAAGGAGGTCTCGATCCGGCTCACGTACCAGCAGCTCCTCGAGGACCGCGACGGGCTGATCGAGTTCCGTTATCCGCTCGCGCGGCAGCGGCTCGGCGCGGCGGACGTGGGCCGGATCGAGCTGCGCTTCGACATCGAGAGCTCGAGCGACCTTCAAGGCGTCACGTCGCCGTCCCACGCGCTCAAGGCCGAGACCGAAGGCAAGCGCCGCGCGCATCTCTCGCTCCTCAGCGGCACGGACGCGCAGGCGAAAGACCTGCTGCTCCACGTCCGGCGCGACCCGAAGCAGATCGGCTTCACGCTGCTCGGCGACGCCGAAAGCCGCACGTTCCTCGCGATCCTCTCGCCTCCGACGCGGCTCCCGGACGAGGAGATCCCGCCTCGCGATCTCGTCTACGTCGTGGACACGAGCGGCTCGATGAAGGGGGGAAAGATCGCGCAGGCGAAGGCCGCCCTAAAGCGCGGTGTCTCCCTCCTCCGCGCGCGCGACCGGTTCCGGATCCTCGCGTTCTCGACGGAGGTGCGTCCGTTCCGCGACGGCTGGACGGACGCGTCCGAGGAGGCGAAGGGCGCGGCGCTCGACTGGATCGACAAGCTCGAGGCCAACGGCGGAACGGCGATCGACGAGGCCCTCGCAAAGGCGCTCGAGGCCGGCGACCCGGAGCGGCTAGGCCTCGTGGTGTTCCTCACCGACGGGCTGCCCACGGTCGGCGAACGCGACGGTATGCGCATCGTCGCGAACGCGAAGGCGAGGAACGCAGCCTCGATGCGGATCTTCTGCTTCGGCGTCGGCTTCGACCAGGATGTGCCCTTCCTTGACGAGATCGCGCTCTCGACGCGCGCCTCGCGCGAGTACGTGACCGAAGGCCAGGATCTCGAGGCGACGCTGGTGCGGTTCTTCGACCGCGTCCAGCACCCGGCGCTTTCGTACCTGAAGATGGAGTGGGGCGGCGGGGCGAGGGAGATCTACCCGCATCCGCTGCCGGACCTCTTCGCCGGCGACAGGTTGGTCGTCGCGGGCACGTACGAGAGCGTGGGCCCGTGCGCGGTAAAGCTCACGGGACTGCGGCTCGGAAAGCCGGTCGATTTCGTCTACGAGGGGTCGTTGCCGGAGCGGGGCGGCGTCGCGGCCGTGCCGCGCCTCTGGGCGCAGCGGAAGATCGACTTCCTTTTCTCCGAGATCCGCCGGAACGGCGCGAACAAGGAGCTCAAGGACGAGATCGTCCGCCTCGCCACGCGCCACAACATCGTGACGGCGTACACGGCGGGCCTCGTCGTGGAGGACGAAGCCGTGCCCGCAGAGCTCGTCGAGAACGAGGTCGACACGGACACGGAGTTCCGGGAAGGCGGGTACGACGCCCCGTTCGCGGGTCCCTCGACGAACAGCGCCATCGGCGGCGGCGCGGGCGGCGGCCGAGGGTTCAGGTGCAAAAGCGCGACGAGCAAGGCGGACAACGCGGTGGAGCTGCACCTGAAGTGGCTCGACTCCCGGAGAAGCGCGGATTCCGGCGCGATCGGCGGGATCGAGGACACCTCCCTCGCCCTCCTCGCCATGCTTGCCGCCGGCTACACCGATCGCGGCTCGGCCCAAGACAACCGCTACGCGACGTGCGTCCGCCAGGCGCTGCGCTTCCTCATGGCGTCGCAGGACGACCAAGGCTCGTTCGCGGATCGGTCGCAGGCCGGCTGGCTCCGCACGCACGCGATCGCGGCCGTCGCGATGTCCGAGGCGTTCTGGACGAGCCGGAACCCGCGATACAAGAAACCTGCGCAGGACGCGCTTAGTCTCCTCGCGCGCTACCGGGTGCCCACCTCCGGGTGGGATGAGGACGTGGTTACGACCGTCTGGGCGCTCCTCGCGCTCAGATCCGCAAAGTACGCAGGGCTCGACATCGATCCGGACGCGCTCGAGGGAGCGCGTGTGCTGGTCGAGAGGCGCCACGCCGCGCTGACACCGACGGAGCAGCCGGCGGCGCTCCTCGCGCGGATCCTGCTCGGCGAGAATCCGAAGGCCTCCGAGGCGCTGAAGGCGCTCGCCGACGCAGTCGTCGCGAACCGCCCCGCGTGGCGCGAGGGCGAGACCGCCCCGCTGGATCTCTGGTACTTCGGCACGATGGCGATGTTCCAGGTCGGCGGCGCGCGCTGGAAGGAATGGAACCAGGCGATGACCAATACGATCGCCAAGCGCCAGCGGGCGAACGACGCGGGGGATCTCGCCGGAACCTGGCCCTTCGGCGCCGCGGCGCCGGTCATCGGCGACCAGGCGAAGCTCGCGCTCTGCCTTGAGGTCTACTACCGCTACGACCGGGTTTTCGCCCTGCGATAGCTGCGTCCGATGGGTGCCGCGATAGGTACCGGGTGCGTCTCAGCAGAACGGGGCCCGCTTGGCGCGCGGGCGGGGCCGGATCGTTGGTGATACGTACCCGGTACCTGCCGCCTGCCGCACGGCCGCATCACCCAAGTACCTCCAGGGCACGCTCGGTATTCGCGTCGGGCGCGGCCACGAGCATGCCCTGCACGAGCGGCTTCACCGCGGCAAGGAGCTCGCGCGCGATCGCGAGCCCCTCCGCCTCCTCCTCCCCGCGCCCCTCCGCCTCCACCATCCGGCGCACGAGCGCCTTGGGCACGGGGACATCCGCCATCTGCTGCTCGAAGAACTCCGCTTCGCGCGCCGACCGCAGAGGCCAGATCGTCGCGACGACCGGCAGCTGCGGCCCCTCGCGCAAGAGCGACCCGAGCGCGTCCGGGTCGAAGACCGGCGACGTCACCGCGAACTCGGCGCCCGCCTCGACCTTCCACTTGAGCCGCGACAGTTCGCGCGCACGGTCCGGCGCCGTCGGGTCGATCCGCACGCCCACGTGGAACCGCGTCGGCGCCCCGATCGGGTTGCCGCCGAGGTCCTCGCCCCGGTTCAGCCGCGCCGCGAGGTTGACCGCGCCGATCGAGTCCACCTCGAGGTCCGGCTCCGCGTCGCCGCCCGCGTACGACGGCTCGCCGGTGACGAGCAGGAGGTTCGAGATCCCGGTCGCGCACGCGCCGAGGAGATCCGACTGCATCCGCGGCAGGCGCCGCAACCGGCACGAGTAGTGGATGAGCGGCTCGATGACCCCTTTGCAGAGCTGTCCGAGCACGAGCGGCGGGAGCCCGCCGCGCGTCTCCGGCAGCGAGAGCAGCGTCACCCCCGCGGCCGCGAGCCGCCGCGCCGCTTCGAGCGCCGCGTCGGCGACCCAGCCCGTGGGCAGCGGCAGCTCCACCCCGCGGACGAACTCGCGGCGTGCGAGCGACCTCGCGAGTCCCGACTTCGTTTCGCGCGCCACGGGCCGGACGGCGCCCGCGGAGCGGCCAGTGCGCTTCGGCTTCTTGGGGGGGGCCTGGGGGGGCGCGACGCCGAGGACGCCGCGCAGCGCGCGGATGTGGTCCGGCGTCGTGCCGCAGCAGCCGCCGAGGAACCGGGCGCCCGCGCGCAGGGCGCGCTTCCCCCACGCGACCAGGTACTCGGGCGACGCGAGGTAGAGGTTGCGGCCCTCGACGGTCTTCGGCTGGCCCGCGTTGGGCTGGCCGGAGAGGGGGACGTCCACGGCCGCGCGCATCGCCTCGAGCGCCTCGAGCGCGGCGAGGGCCTCGGAGCAGTTGACGCCCACGACCGCGGCGCCCGCGGCGACGAGGCGCGCGGCCGCCTCCCCCGCGGCGACCCCCTCCCTCGTGCTCCCTCCCGTCGCGACCGAGAGCTGCGCGACGACCGGCAGCGAGGAGACCTCGCGCACCGCGCGGATCGCCTCCTCCAGCTCCGGCAGGTGCGTGAACGTCTCGAGAACGAAGAGATCGACGCCCTTCGCAAGCGCGCGCGCCTGCTCGGAAAAGACCTCGCGCGCCTCGTCGCGGCCCGTGGGGCCGAACGGCTCGATCCGGACGCCCAGGGGGCCGATCGACCCCGCGACCCACGCGCGGCCGGCCGCCGCCTCGCGCGCGATCACCGCGCCGCGCTCGTTGATCTCCGCGACCTTCCCGGCAAGCCCGTGCGCCGAGAGCCGGAACCGGTTCCCCGCGAACGTGTTCGTCTCGAGGATGTCCGCGCCCGCGGCGACGTATTCCTCGTGGACGTCGCGGACGAGCTTCGGCTGGGTGAGGTTGGCCTCCTCGAATGCGCGGTGAAGGAACACGCCCTTCGCATAGAGCCGCGTTCCCATGGCGCCGTCGAAGAGCGCGGTGCCGCCGTTTCTCAGGAGGTCCTCGAAGCTCCGGGCCATGCGGCCATTATGACCGGGAAGTGAAGGGGTCTCGGGGACCGGTCGATCTAGCTCGTATGGGAAAGTCCGTCGCGGTGGCCCTCCTCGCCGCGCTGGCTGCGGTCGTGGGGACGGTCGGCCTCGCGCGGCCCCGGCGGCAGGCGCCGACCACCGCCCGAGAGTACCCCGCGATGACGCCGAACGAGGGCGTGGAGGCTGTCGCCTACGTCGTCGTTGAGGCGCGCGACGCCGCGCTCGACCGTCTCCTGGGCGAGCTGCGCAACGGCACGACTCTCGAGCGTGCCAGGGCGGCCCGCAAGCTGGCGAAGCTCCGCCACGCCGCGGCGCCCGCGATCCCCGACCTGGTCGCGTTCCTGACGGACGCGCAGGACGGCTGGGCGCGCGTGCGCGACGAGATCGAGGACGTGCTCGTCGCGGCGGGCGAGGACGCCGTGCCCGCCGCGCTTGACCTCATCGCTCAGTCGAACGTTGCCGGCCGCCAAAGCGGCATCCGCATCCTGGCGCGGATCCGCGGCGAGGCGGCGGTGGCGACGCTCGCGGCGCTCCTCGCGGATCCCGCTGTGGGAGAGTGCGCAGCCGAATGGCTGGCGAAGCGCGGGGAGGTCGGGCGCGCGGCGCTCCTCGCGGCGGTCGCGGACCCGTCGATCCCGCTCAAGATCCTCGCGGACGCCTTCGTCGACGCGGGCAAGCCCATGGCGCTGCCGCTCGGCGTCCTGCTCTCCGTGGAGGATCCGAAGACGCGCGAGCGCGCCGCGGCGGTGCTTCTGAAGCTCGGGAAGAACGCGCGGCCCGCCCGCGACGCGATCTCCCGCGCGCTCATGGACCCCGCGTTCGGCGACAAGCTCGCGCTGGTCGAGACGCTGCAGTTCCTCGATCGGGTGCCGCCCGGCCTTGCGCCCGTCCTCGCGGACCTCGCGCGGTCCCTCCTCGCTACGGAAGCCGCGGCGGAGGTTCGGGAGATCCGCGTTCGGGGCGGCTTCGCGCCTTTTGCCGTAGCCACGCGGAACCACGAGCTTGCCCCGCTGCGCGCCCTTGCCGCGCTCGGCCCTGCCGCGAACGCGGCGCTGCCGACGCTCGTCGAGATCATGGCGAGCGGGGATCCGGACGCCGGCGCGGAGGCGGCACGGGCGTACTGGCGGGTCGGCGGGTCTCCTGGGGTTGCCGTCGATCACCTGCTCGCGAACCTTGCCGCCTTCCCTGACGGCGGCTACCACCCTGCGTTCTCGGTCCTCCAGGAAATCGGGGGCGACGCGGTCGCGGCCATACCGGCGCTTCTCCGCGAGCTGGAGTCGGAGAACCTCCGCCGCGCCCAGCCCGCGGCGTCCGCGCTCGCGGCGATGGGGGATGCTGGGGTCACGGCCGTGCGTGAGTGGCTTCGGAGCGGACAGCCGGTGGACTCGACGATCGTGATCTTCGCGTTCGGCGAGACGCTGCGCGACGAGCTCATCGCACGCTACGGGGACGAGGCGCGAGGTTTCTTCGAGTTCGTCGACGCCCCTCACGAGATCTTCGCGACGGTCGCGGCAGACGGTGCGGACGACCCGCTGACCGAGCTTCGTCGCAAGCTTCGCGAGCCCGACCACGACAAGCGGTGCTTCACGTTCCTCGGCCTGCGCGCGCTGGGCGAGAAGGCGGCGCCGGCGATCCCCGAGCTGGTCGCTCTGCTCGCCGACGACGGGCAGCGGGCCGAAGCCGCCGCGACGCTGGGCTCGATCGGGCCCGCCGCGGCCGCCGCCGTCCCCGCGCTCGAGCCCTACCTCGAGGACCCCACTTACGCGGGCCGCGATGCCACGATCAATGCGCTCTTCCGGATCACCGGCGACACGCGGTACCGGGACCTCCAGTTCGGGCCTACCGACGTGCAGGCGGGCGACGACTGGGCGTTGCCCCGGCTGATCGAGGGGCTCTCCCACAAGAGCACGTGGTGGCGCCGCGAGTGCGCGGAGGCGCTCGGCCGGCTCCGCGCAGCGGCACGGCCCGCCGCCGCCGACCTCGAGCGGCTCGCGACCGACGAGAACGAGGACGAGAACGTCCGCGACGCGGCGCGTGAAGCGCTCGTCAAGGTCGGACGGTGACCTCCCCCGCGCCCCCCGTTCGGAAATCCCTGTGGTTCCCGGGGCCGGTCCGTGCGATCATGCCCCCGTTGGAACGGAGCCGTCCATAGAGATCCCCGCGACACGCCCGCTGCTCGCGACCGCCAGCCTCCAGTTCCACTGGCCCTACGCGATCACGATCGGCGCTGTCCACCTGCTGGCGCTGCTTGCCGTCGCGCCCTCGCTCTTCAGCTGGGCCGGCGTCATCACCATGGCTGTGGGCGTCCACATCTACGGCGACCTCGGCATCAATCTCTGCTATCACCGGCTCCTGACGCACCGGAGCCTCAAGACCCCGAAGTGGCTCGAGCGCACGCTCGTCTTCTTCACCCTCGGCTGCCTCGAGGACACGCCCGCCAAGTGGGCCACGGTGCACCGCTACCATCACCAGCACGCGGACGCGGCGAGGGACCCTCACAGCCCGCTCGTCGCGTTCCTCTGGGCCCACGTCGGCTGGCTGCTGTTCCGGAACCCCGACACGTGGAACAGCTCGACGATGCAAAAGTACGCCCGGGACATCCTCGAGGACCCGGTCTACATGCGGCTCGAGAAGATCCCGTGGCTCGTCCTCCCGATCTACCTCGCGCACGCGCTCGTCTTCTTCGCGATCGGCTTCGCGTTCGGCGGCCTGCCGCTCGCTCTCTCGCTCCTCGTCTGGGGCGTCTTCGTCCGGACCGTGATCGTCTGGCACCTCTCCTGGGCGGTCAACTCGTTCACGCATGTGTTCGGGTACAGGAACTACGAGACCGACGACGTGAGCCGCAACAACGCGATCGTCGCGATCCTCACGAGCGGCGAAGGGTGGCACAACAACCACCACCACGACCAGCGGTGCGCGACGACACAGCTCCGCTGGTGGGAGTTCGATCTCACGTACTACACGATCCTCCTGCTCGAACGGCTGGGCCTCGCGAGCGACGTGGTCCACCCGCGGAGCCGGTCTCCCAGCCTGCCCGATCGAGCGTAGGCAACGCGGGCCCGCTGGACCGAGATGGCGTGCGACGCCAGGTCCATCTAGACTGGGAAAACGCAGGAGGAACCGGATTGATCTCCCGGGTCGGGATGCTTCTGTTCGTCGCCCTCGGGCAGGCGCCCGAAACACCTCCGGCGGACGTGCTCGTTTTCAACGACGGCACGAAGATCACCGGGGTCATCGTCGAGGAGGACGACGAGCGCGTCGTGCTCCAGATCGTCGTCCGGGGGCCGAAGGGCGAAACCTCGATCGTGGGGAGGAACACGTACGCGAAGGCGGACATCGCCGAGATCCGGCGGATGGCCGCCGATGTCCGCGAGAAGGAGAGAGCGAAGGGCGAGGCTGCGTCCTCGCGCCGGGCGTGGGAGCGCGAGGACCGGCTCGCGGCCATCGATGTCCGGGCCGCGCAGGTCGCGGGGCGGGATGGCCTCGTGGCCGTGGGGCAGCTCTTCGACGTGCACACGACCTGCGACGAGGTCTTCGGCCGCGCCGCCTGTGACGCGCTCCAGCAGGCGTATGAAGGGTACCTGCGGCATTTCGAGCTCCGCGGGAAGGTGGCGAAGGTGCCGGTGATCATCCTCGACGGCAGGGCTCAGTACGACGAGTACCTCGTGCACCGGTACGGCGGGACGGTGCCCGGCTCGCTCGGCCTCTACCACACGAAGGACAACGTGATCATCACGTACAACTGCGTCCAGCGCGAGGAAGCCTCGCGGATCCGGGATGCGGTCCTGAAAGAGCAGGAGAAGATCGAGGAGTTCCGCAAGAAGGTGCGCGAGCACGAGGCCAGGGTGAACGAGCAGGTCAGGGCGGCGAGGGCGAAAGCGGTCCGCGGGGCACCGGACGCGAAGACCCGCGAGGCGGAACTGCGGAGGATCAACCTGTGGAAGGCCGAGGCCACGAGGACGCTGGGCGGGTTCCGCAAGATCGCGGATGCCGCGATCGAGCAGAGCCGCCAGGTCATCCGCCGCAACGAGTTCATCGTCCGGAACCAGAACCGCGCGATGTTCGAGACGCTCTTCCACGAGTGCTTCCACGCGTTCGCGCGCAACCACCTCTTCGCGGGCAAGGAGATCCCGCGCTGGCTGAACGAGGGGATGGCCTGCTACTTCGAGATGAGCGTCGTCGAGGACGGCGAGCTGATCCACGGCGCGCCGAACCCGGAGCGAAAAAAGCTCTATCGGGACGCGGCGGCACGGGGCAGGCTCCCGCGTCTCGAGTCGGTCCTCCGCGGCGACGACTTCGTCGTCGAGCACGCCGGCCACATCGACCGCGCCATCGCGGCCTACGCCGTGTCATGGGCGCTCGCGCACTACCTCACGACGCACATGACGAGGAAGCAGATCGACGGCTACGTCACGGACGTCGCCGCCGGCGCCGACCCGGCCGATGCGTTCGGCAGGGCGCTCGGACAGCCCCTGCCGAAGATCGAACAGGCGGTGCGGGAGCACGTCGCGTCCCTGAAGTGAAGGTCGGCCCCCCGGGCCCCCTCACCTCGCGCGCCGCTCGCCCGCGCGCGCCTCGCGGCGCGCCTCCTCCTCGCGGGCGTGCTCGCGCTTGTCGCCGTGCTTTCGCCCGCGTGCGAGCGCCAGCTCGACCTTCGCGCGCCCCCGGAGGAAGTAGATCTCGAGCGGGATCAGCGTGAACCCGCGCCGGTGGACCGACGTCTCGAGCCGCCGCAACTCCTGCCGGTGGAGCAGGAGCTTCCGCGGCCGCAGCGGGTCGTGCGGCGCGTATCCCTTGTGCGCGTACTCGGGCACGTGCATGCCGAGGAGGAAGAGCTCCTTGCCCTGGAACGCCGCGTAAGCCTCCTGGAGCGACGCCTTCCCGTCGCGCAGCGACTTCACCTCGGGGCCGAGGAGCGACACGCCCGCCTCGATCCGCTCCACGATCTCGTAGTCGTGGAACGCCTTCCGGTTCCGCGTGACGACCTTCCTCTCGTCGGGCACCGCGGCCCCCCTAGCCCCCCTCGAACACGGCCATGCTCCGGTCCGTCTCCCAGAAGCGGATCGCGCGCACCGGGAGCCCGGCCGCGGAGGCGACCTCGAAGAGCCTCCTCGCGAGGTTCTCCGCCGTCGGCGGCGCGTCCAGCTCGTGCACGGGCTCGCCGCGTTCGGCGAGCACCCGGGCCAGCGGATCGCCCCGCTCGAGGATCATCCGGTGGTCCCAGTTCGCGTCCACCCACGCCTCGAGGACGCGCCGGATCTCCGCGAAGTCGACGACCATCCCGAGCTTGTCGAGCGCGCCCTTGCACTCGACCTCGACGCGCGCGTTGTGGCCGTGGAGATGCGCGCAGCCGCCCTGGTGACCGCGGATGCGGTGGCCGTACGAGAACGTGAGGATCCGGACGACGCCGTGCACGGAGCGCTTGTACCAAGGATGTCGAAGGAAGGGGGCCTATGGGCCCTACGTCCCGTTTCGAGCCGGAAGTCTCGCATCGAGAAGAGACCGCGCGAACTCCCTCAACCGCTTCCCGCGAGGGGCCCGATACGAGACCCGGCGGGTGAGGTCCAAGGCATGACGAGGCTGGTCGCGCTGGCGCTTCTGTTCGTTTCGGCTTCGTGCGGCTTCGGCGGCGACGGCTCCTCGACGCCGCAGACGCTGTCGATCGTCACGCAGGCGCTCCCGCGGGGCAACGTCGGCCGTTCGTACTTCCTCGTGCTTGATGCGGACGGCGGCAACGCGCCGTACACGTGGCGGCTCTCCCCTTCGGGCGATCCGCTGCCCTCGGGCCTCTCGCTCACCACCGCGGGTCAGATCTCGGGCTCGCCGCAGCAGCCGGCGTCGGCGACGGTGCTCGTCACCGTGCAGGACTCGATCGGCACGAGCGACCTCGCGAGCTTCTCCCTCGAGGTGCGGGACGTGCAGATCAACGGGGCCGCGACCGGCGCGGTCACGCCGGGGACCTCGTTCGCCCTCTCGGCCTCGGGCGGTGCGCCCACGTACTCCTTCTCGCTGCAGGCGAACCAGAGCGGGGGGTCGCTCTCGGGCGGGGGGCTCTACACCGCGGGCTCGGACGCGGGGGTCGACATCGTGCGCGCGACCGACAACGACGGCTTCTACGACGAGGTCTCCATCTCGGTCGGCAGCGACCCGTTCATCGGCTTCACCGCGGCGTGGGGGACCACGGACGTCTGGTGGATCGACTGGGACGTGGTCTACGACCCTTCGCCGACCTACTCGGCGGACTTCGACGAGGTGCTCGTGACCCTCGGCCTTCGGGCGTCCGGGAGCACGGGCGTGCAGGGGACCGAGGCGGATCAGCTCGCGAAGTTCCTCGTCATCCGGAGGACGCTCGGCCACCTGTCTCGGTACTACGGCAACAACGACGACGGCAGCCCGGCGCCCGGCGGCCTCTCGATCTCCTTCGTGGGGCCCGCGGGCACCGGCGGCGGAACCACGCCCTCCGTCGGCGGCGTGATCGGTGCGGCGCCGAACCGCTACAGCACGATCTGCATCCGCTACGGCGACACCGGCGGCGTCGTGGGGACCGCGTGGCTCGACGACGGGAACGACTCGATCGAGCACGACTGCGGGAGCCCGTCCGGCACGCCGCTCGGCATCTTCGCGAACCGGGTCCTCGCGCCCTACCTCGCGGCGTACAACAACAGCATCGCCTCGAACCCCGTGGGGGCGTCCGACGTGGACGGGATCCGCGCGATGCTCCTCGGCGCTGCGCCCTCGGGCGCGCGCCAGCAGGCGATCTGGAACGTCGCCAACGGCTACGGGCGCACCCTCGGCGCGGTCCTTGCCCACGAGATCGGCCACAGCCTCGGTCTCCAGCACTCGAATCCGAGCGGCGGCCAGGGCGACATCATGAACGCGAGCCTCTTCGTGAGCCAGGGCACGACCTACTCGTTCAACCCCGGGCACTGGGCGATCCTCATGTCCGACCTGCCCGGCCCGAACCGCGACTGATCCTTTGACAACACGCCGTCGGCTGCCAGTCGACTCTCCTCGATCGGCAACTTCGTCAATCCCTGGCAGCCGGCGGCAGTTCCCTCGCGCGGCTCGGAGCTTGTGAACAAATCCCTGCTGCCTTCGGCCGGCTTCCATGAGAAGGCCCTGTTGCGTCAAGGGCCGCCTTGGTGGCCCGCCCCCGCCAGGGGGCCCGTCGCGTCATCAGGCTTCCATGCGCACTCGTCGAGGGATCGCGTTCACG
>Ga0187892_10001269_pt1 | contig 58868 bp, 59 predicted proteins | sample MA1701073metaG_FD_139345 | JGI IMG/M metagenome (GOLD analysis project Ga0187892, IMG submission 139345) | Bio-ooze microbial communities from a basaltic lava cave in the Kipuka Kanohina Cave System on the Island of Hawaii, USA - MA170107-3 metaG ...
CGGGGATGCCCTGCTCGCCCCCGGTGACGTCGTTCCATTTGAAGATGATGGCCCACACGATCTGGGCAAAGGCCAGGGTGAGCATGGCGAAGTAGATCTTGGTGAGCCGCACGCAGAAGAAGCCGAACACGAGGGCGAAGGCGGCGGCCGCCACGCCGGCCGCCGGGAAGGCGAGCAGGAACGGCACGCCGAGCTTCTTCATGAGGATGCCGGTGGTGTAGGCCCCGATGCCGAAGTAGGCGGCGTGGCCGAAGGAGACCAGCCCCGTGTAGCCGACGAGGAGGTTGAGGCTCGTGGCGAACAGCGCCCAGATGGCCACGTCGGTGGCGAGGAACGTGTAGAAGCGGGAGCCGACCACGGGCACCAGGAACGCCGGGAGCAGCAGCAGAAGGCCCCAGGGGATCCGCATCGCGCCTACTTGAGCGGCCGGCCGAGGAGGCCCCAGGGCCGGATGATGAGGACGGCCGCCATCAGCGCGAACACGGAGAAGATGGAGAAGCGGGGGATGAACAGGATGCCGAAGGACAGCACCTGCCCGTAGACGAGGGCGCCGAGGAACGTGCCCCAGAAGGAGCCGAGCCCGCCGATCACCACCACGATGAAGGCCTCGACGATCATCTCCGTGTCCATGCCCGGCACGATGGTCTTGACCGGGGTGACGAGGGCCCCCCCGAGGCCGCCCAGGAACGAGCCGATGACGAACACGCCCGTGTAGAGGCGGTTGACGTCCACACCGAGGGCGCCCAGCGTCTCCCGGTCGAGGGCGGCCGCCCGGATGAGGCGGCCGGTGCGCGAGCGGTGGAGCACGGCCCAGAAGACGAGGGCGATGGCCGGCCCCAGCAGCAGGATGAACAGGTTGTAGTACGGCACGGTGGCGCCGAGGAGGTTGACGGCGCCGGTCAGGCTGGGCGGGCGGCTCACCGACTTCTGCTGGGTGCCCCAGAGGATCTTGGCGGCGTCGCTCAGGATCAGCACGAGCGCGTAGGTGAACAGGAGCTGGTACAGCTCCTCCTTGCCGTACAGGTGGCGGAACAGGAAGCGCTCGACCAGCCCCCCGAGCAGCGCGATGGCCAGCGCCGCCCCCAGCGCCGCCACCCAGAAGCGGCCCGGCCCGGTGCCCACCCACTCCACGAACTGGTAGGCGGTGTACGCCCCCAGCATGTAGAAGGAACCGTGGGCGAAGTTGAGCACGCGCAGCACGCCGAAGATCAGCGACAGCCCGGAGGCGATGAGGAACAGGAACATCGCCGCCGTCAGGCCGGACAGCGCCTGCGCGAAGACGAACGCCGGGTCCATGGAGCGGGCCCTCGCTGCTCGCTAGTCGCGAGAGCTCACGCGCGGTCCGATCGCGAGCAACGAGGGCCCGGCCCTGCTAGTCCATGAACTTGGAGGGATCGACGTAGGTCACGGGCTTCATGATGGCGAAGGGGTACTTGGGGTCCTTCACCGTCTTGCCGTAGAGCTGCCCGCGGTTCAGCTGGTGGTCCCCCTCGCGCAGCGTCATCTTGCCGTGGGGCGTGTCCACGCTGAGGCCGAGGAGCGCCTTGGAGACCTTGTCCGCCTCGATGCCCCCGGCCTTCTTGATGGCCTCGGTGAGGAACTGCATGCCGATGTAGCCCTGGATGGCCCAGGAGGACGGGTACTCGTCCTTCAGGTAGCCGGCCAGCCGCTTGGTGTAGTCCTTGTGGGCCGCCGGGCCGTCGTCCCAGTAGAAGGCGTCGTAGGAGTTGCCCCAGATCCCTACCGGGTAGTCCGCCCCCATGGCCTTGGTGGACTCGGGCGAGCCGGCCTCGCCCACGCCGATGAAGTTGTACTTGATGGCGTCGAAGTACTTGAGCGGCTTGGCCTGCTTCGCGAAGGTCACGAAGTGCCCGCCCCAGAGCGAGGAGAACACCGCGTCGGGCTTCTTGGCGAGCTGGGCGTTGATGAACGGCGTGTAGTCGGCCTCGCCGAGCTTGGGCCACTGCTGGTCGACCACCTGCACGGCCGGCTTGATCTTCTTGAGGTGCTCGACGAAGGCCCGCGTCACGTCCTGGCCGTAGGCGTAGTCGGGGCTGATGGTGCCGACCTTGGTGACCGGCCACTTGGCCACGATCTCCGCCGCGCTCCGCCCCTCCATGGTGGTGGTGGCGGCGACGCGGAACACGTAGGGATGGAGCTTGTCCTTGGCCGTGAGCTGGTCGGTCTTCGGGATGGGGGCGATGAAGACGACCTTGTTCTCCTTGGCCACCACCGACACCGCCGGCCCCTCGGCCGAGGTCAGCGTGCCGACCAGGAAGTCCACGTTCTCCTTGAGGATCAGCTCGCGGGAGACGCGCACCGCCTCGTCGGCGTTGCCCTTGGTGTCCCGCGAGAGCAGCTCGATCTTCCGGCCGAGCACGCCCCCCTTGGCGTTCAGCTCGTCCACGAACATCTGCGCTCCCTTCAGGGCGGGCTCGCCGAACAGCGCGCCGGGGCCCGAGAGGATCATGGGGAAGCCCACCTTGAGGGGCTTCTGGGCCTCGGCCAGGAGCGGCAGGGCCAGGGTGAGCGCCAGGAGCGTCGTCAGCACGCGCAGCATCATGGGCGAGCCTCCTTAGAAGTTCCGGGTCACGAAGCGTCCGCCCTGCATGACCGACAGGCGGGCGCGGTCCTGGAGCACGGCGATGTCCTTGAGCGGATCCCCGTCGACCACCACCAGGTCGGCCAGCTTGCCGGGGACGAGCGTGCCGATCCGGTCCTGCATCCGCATCAGCTCGGCGCCGTTCTTGGTGGCGCAGCCGATGGCCTCGAGGGGGGAGAAGCCGATGACGTCGACGAAGATCTGGATGTCCTTGGCGTACTCGCCGTGGGGGTTCCAGGCGAAGCCGAAGTCCCCGCCCGGGCACATCCGGATGCCGAGCTCGCGGGCCCGCCGGTAGGTGTCGGCGGCCTGCTTGATCTCGTCGCGGAGCCCGCTCGGCCCGATGACGGCCTCGGTGATGCCGAAGCGGGGGCCGTTCTCGATGATCGAGTAGAGGTAGCGGAGCCCGGGGACCAGCGTGAGGCCCTGGTCGGCGATGCGCCGGAGGGTCTCCTCGCTGGCGTAGGTGGCGTGCTCGATGGAGTCCACCCCGGCCACCGCCGCCACCCGGCTCGACGCCTCCCCCCGCACGTGGGCCGAGGCCATGCGCCCGCGCATGTGCGTCTCCTCGACCAGCGCCCGCACCTCCTCCACCGAGTACGTGCAGTCGGCGATGGGGGTGTGGGGCAGGAGCGCGTCGCCGCCGACGTAGCACTTGATGACGTCCGCCCCGTCCTTGATGGACCGGCGCACGGCGGCCCGGATCTGGTCGGGCCCGTCGGCGATCAGCGCGAGGCCCTCCATCCCGAGCTTCAAATAGGTCGGGTTCCAGTCGGCCATGCCGCCGGTGGCGCAGATGTCGCGGCTGGCGGCGAGGAGGCGCGGCCCGGGGTAGAGGCCCTCGGCGATGGCCTGCTTGAGCGCCATGTCGATGCGGTGGACGGCGCCGGCCGAGCGCGCCGCCGTGTAGCCGGAGCGGAGCGCTAGCTCCGCGTTCCGGGCGGCCAGGAGCGTCGCGTACTCCGGCGGGCAGTTCAGGTCCAGGTCCGCGATCACCTTGACGTCGTTGTACGAGAGGTGGATGTGCGCCTCGACGAGGCCGGGGATGACCGTGCGCCCGCCGCAGTCCACCACCACCGCCTCCCCGGGCCGGGGCGCGTCGGCCGCGGACAGGCGCCCGACGTGGACCAGCGTGTCTCCCTCGATCACGAGCGCGGCCGGCTCCACCGGCGGGGCCCCGGTGCCGTCGATCAACCGGAGGTGCGTCAGGTACTGGCGCATGGGCTGGCTCCTCTCCCGCCCCGGGGCGGGCGGGCGCTCACGGCCGGATCACCGCGCGCTCATAGCGCCGGCCGGCCCGGCACGAGGACGCGGATGCGGTAGACGGAGGTCGACGCGGTGACGTAGAGGCTCCGGCCGTCGTCGTCGCCCCAGGCGAAGTTGGCCGTGTACTCGGGCGTCTGGATGACCCCGAGACAGGCCGCGTCGGGGGCGAACACGTGGATGCCGCCGGGCCCGCAGCAGTAGAGGTGACCGGCCGAGTCGATCTTCATGCCGTCGGGCGCTCCCGGGCCGTCCCCGCGCGTCTCGGCCCACACCTTGCCGCCCGACAGGCCCCCGCTGCCGCCCACGTCGAAGACGCGGATGTGCTGGCGGGCCGTGTCGTTGACGAAGAGCCGGCGGCCGTCCAGGGACAGGCACAGGCCGTTGGGCCGGTCGAAGTCGTCGACGAGGAGCTCCGGGTGGGCGGGGTCGGCCCCCACGCGATAGACGCCCTGGAAGGGCAGCTCCTGGGGCCGCGGCACCCCGTAGAACTCCACGCGGCCGAACGGCGGGTCCGTGAAGTACACGCCTCCGTCGGGCGCGCAGATGACGTCGTTGGGGCTGTTGAGCTGCCGGCCCTGGTAGTGGGTGGCCAGCGGCACGATGCGCCCGTCGGCCTCGGTGCGGGTCAGCTGGCTCGAGGCGTGCTCGCAGGCGAGGAGCCGCCCCTGCCGGTCCCACGTGAGCCCGTTCGAGCGGTTGCACGGCTTGCGGAAGGTGGTGACGCCGTCCCGCTCCGACCAGCGGCGCAGGTGGTCCCCGGGCATGTCGCTCCAGAGGAGATAGCGGTCCCGCGGATGCCAGAGCGGCCCTTCCGTGAACAGGCACCCGGTGGCGATGGGCTCGAAGCGCACCGCCGGCCCGACGAGCGTGGTGAAGCGGCGGTCGCGGACCTCGACCGTCACTTCTTCATGCGCTCCCCGGGCTTGCCCGCCACGTACCACTGGGGCGGGTCCACCTCCTCCATGACCACCCAGACCGCCTCCTTGGGCAGGCTCGTCACGTCGTGGATCGCCTGGGTCACCCGCTTGGCGATCTCGTCGAGCTTGTCCTTGCCCCAGCCCTCGTAGATGCGGATGTTCACGAACGGCATCGGGTGGCCTCCTTCCCGGCAAGCGCCGCCGGCCCGGAAGGCCGGCCGGCTCGGGGGATCTGCGTCGCGAAGCGAGGCGCGCGCAACACGCGCGCATCGGCGAAGCTAGCACGCCCCCCCGCCCCCGGCAAGGGCGCCAGGCCGCAGCGCGTCAGGGGCCGGGGGTCGTCGCGCGCGATCCGGGCCGCCGGGCCCCGGCCCGCGCGCGACGGGCCGCGGCTAGAAGGTGAGCGAGTCCCCCGGGCTGATGGGGTGGACCTGGGTGGCGGTCTGGCCGAGGGCCGCCTGGTACTCCTGGGGCGTCCCCTTGAGCACGGGGAAGGTGCCGTAGTGGAACGGGATCGCGTGCTTGGGCTTGAGCATCTCGCGGGTGGCGTAGGCGGCGTCCTTCGGGTCCATGACGAAGTGGCCGCCGATCGGGATCATGACGAGGTCTGGCTTGTAGTACTCGCCGATCAGCCGCATGTCGCCGAACAGGCCCGTGTCCCCCATGTGGTACAGCTTGAAGCCGTTCTCGAACTCGACGATGAAGCCGCAGGGCTCGCCGCCGGGGTAGGTGGTGCTCTTCTTCGTCGTCGGGTCGACGACGGTCACCTCGGAGGAGTGCTCGGCCCGGACCTGGGTGATGGTGATCTGCGGTCCCAGCGGGTTGACCCGGCCGCCCTTGCCGAAGCGCACGCCCTGCTCGGGCGGCACCCAGCCGAGGTCGATCATGGTGGCGATGAGCCCGGCCGGCCCCAGCACCTTGGCGCCGGTGCGGGCGGCCAGCTCCTTGACGTCGCCCGTGTGGTCGCCGTGCCCGTGGGTGACCAGGATCACGTCCACCTTGCCGAGGGCGTCCAGGTTCTTGTGGGCGGCCGGGGTCTTCGGGTTCTTGGTGAGGAACGGGTCGATGACGATGGTCTTGCCGGTGAGCGTGGTCAGCTTCGTGCTCGCCTGGCCGAGCCACTGGACCTGCACCTTGGCCGTCTGGGCCCAGGCGGGCTCGGTCAGCAACGAGTAGGTCAGGGCGCCCGCCCCGACCTTCAGGAAGTCCCGTCGGTCCATGTCGCCCCCCCTCTACGCCTTCAGGTGCTTGTCGAACCAGGCCACGCAGCGCTTCCAGCCGTCGGCCGCCGCCGCCGCGTTGAAGGACGGGCGGTAGTCGGCGTGGAACGCGTGGCCGGCCCCCGGGTAGACCACGATCTCGACGTCCTTGTTGCCCGCCTGCTTCAAGAGCTCGCCGAAGCGGCGCGCGTCCTCGGGGGGCGGGTTCTTGTCCGTCTCGCCGAACAGGCCGAGGAACGGCGCCTTGAGGTCCTTGGCCACGTCGAAGCCGGTCACCGGGTTCGGCTCGTCCTTGTACGGCCGGGCCGGCGGGCCGTACCACGTGACGGCCGCCTTGACGTCGGGGATGGCCGCCGCCACCTGGATGGTCGTCGAGCCGCCCCAGCACCACCCGGTGACGCCGACCCGGTCGGCGCGGACGTTGGGCCGCGTCTTCGCCCAGCCGATGGCGGCGGACACGTCGCCCAGGACCTGCTTCCTGGGCACGGCCAGGACGATCTTGAGGATCTCCTGGACGTTGGTCATGTGGGTCACGCCGCCCTCGCGCTTGAACAGCTCGGGCGCGACCGCGCAGTATCCCGCCTTGGCGAAGCGCCGGGCGCAGTCCTTGATGTACTCGTGGACGCCCCAGATCTCCGAGATGGCGATCACGATGGGGGCCGGCCCGCCGCTGGCCGGCTGGGCGTAGTACACGGGCATGTCGTAGCTGCCGATCCTCACCTGGGCGTCGCCCGCCTGGAGGCCCTGGGTGTCGGTGGTGATGGCCTGGGCCAGGACGGGCTCCGCCGCCAGGCAGTAGCCGGCCGCGGCCGCCACGCCACCCGTGTACAGCACCTGGCGCCGAGTCAGACCGGTATCCGTCGCGTGCGACATGGGCTCCTCCGTGGTGTTGGGGGATGTGGATGTCACGAGGCTCGGCCGCGGCCGGAGCCTATCACGCGCCGCGACCGGCCCACAAGCCGGGGACACCGAATCAATGAGCGGAGCGCTCCCCGGGTTCCCGCTCGGCGCCCGCCGCGGGTGGAGCGGCCGAGCCGATGGGGGGCCGCGTCCCCGGGCAGTGCCCTCGGCGTGGGCAGGGGCAGGTGGGGGTCGCGGTCGATCTTGAGGCGAACGGTCGACGAAGCCGATGGACGATCGCCGAGCGATCGGCGAACGGGCCACGGCGAGGCCGGGCGCCCCGTCGAGCGTGCTCGAGGCCCGGACGATCGGTGCCCGGGACGGCCGGGCCGGCGGTCCGTGGGGACCGCCGGCCCGTTCACCATCGAGCCCGGGTGGCCGCCGGGCCCGGCTATGGGTTACTTGGCGAGATAGCCGCGGGCGTGGGCCAGCTCGGGCCGGCCGCCGTCGGCGGCCTGGGCCAGGGCCACGAGCTGGGTGTAGTACTCCCTGGCCTTGGCCCGGTTGGCCGACAGCTCGGCCGCCCGGCCGGCGCCCCACAGGCCCGCGAAGCGCCGGGGGTCGGTCCGGTGCGAGGCCTCGAACTCCTTGAGCGCTCCCCCCGGGTCCTTGGTCTCGAGCAGGAGCTCGGCGAGGAGCTCCCGCGCCGGCTTGACGGCGCCCGGGGTCACCGGGTGCTTCTCCGTGGAGTCCTCGAGGTCGGCCGCCGCCCGGGCCAGGGCGAGCGCGTCCGCTCGCCGGCCCTCGCCCAGCGCCACCCACGCCGCCACCGCGCGCCGCTGGATCTCGCTCTGCTGCGCCCAGTAGGTGTTCTTGGCCTGGGTCAGCTTGTCCCGCAGGGCCTCGAGCCGCCCGAGGTCGCGGCGGGCGCTCGCCAGGTCGCCGGCGCGCGCCCCGCCGAGGGCGCGGGCGAACCACACGATGGACTCGGCCTGGGGGAACCGGTCCCAGGCGAGCTCGCTCGGGGTGAACGTGAGCTGGGCCGCGTCGGCCCAGCGGCCCCGCTCGAGCGTGTAGCGCGCGGGGATGGCGGCCAGCGCGAAGGCGCCCGCGAAGTGGTCCACGTTCAGCTTCTTGGTGCCGAGCACCTCCTCCATCAGGGCCTGGGCCTCGCGGTCCCGCCCGAGCTGCATGAAGGCGTACATCATGTAGTCGTGGGCGTGGAGCGCCTCGTAGGAGCGGAGCCCGTAGGTGTACTCGCTGGCGGCCAGGGCGGCGCGGGCCGCCTGGGCCGAGGCCTTGTTGGTGTCGATGGACTCCTGCCAGGCCCCGACGCGCGTGAAGATGTGCGACGGCATGTGGAGCGCGTGCGGGGCGGCGGGGGCGATGCCCGCGTAGCGCTTGGCGGCGGGCAGGCCCTTGGCCGCGATGGGCGGGAAGTCGTAGCTGTGGATCAGGTAGTGGGCCACCCCCGGGTGGTCCGGCTGCTCGACGAAGACCTTCTCCAGATAGGCCGCCGCCTTGAGCTGGTTCGCGTACGTCTTGTCGGCCGGATCGAAGGTGATGTTCAGGGCCAGCGCGTAGAAGATCCCGGCCTCGCGGTCCTCGGGGTAGGCGGTCGCCAGCCGCTCCATGGCCTTCTCGTAGGCGAGCGCCCGCGTCCGGTGGTCCACCCGGTCGTGGTCCTTGTAGAAGGCCTCGATGGCCGCCACGTAGTCCCGCTCCCGCTGGGTCTTGGCGCCCGCCGCCTTGGCCCGGGCCACCGCCGCCGAGCCCTCCTGGAGCCCCCGCGGGGAGGTCGGCCCCGCCAGCGGGTTGCCGAGCCAGGCCACCGCGGTCCCCCAGTGGGCCATGGCGCACCGGGGATCGCGGGCGGCCACCTCGCCGAACTGCTTGATGGCGGCGTCGAGCCAGAAGGAGTGGAGCAGCGCCACCCCGCGGGCGAAGTCCACCTGGACGGCGGGGTCGCAGGAGGTGGCGAACTGCACGGAGCCGAGCTGCCCGGGCCCCGCCGCCGGCTTCTGGGCCCCCGTGCCCGGCGCGCCGACGGCGAGCGCCGCCACCCCGATGGCCAGAGCGATCACCACGATCCCTGTCTGTCGATTGGGCCAACCCATGGCTAGCGTCCTCCTCGCCTCACGTCGGTCGCCCCTGACGGGGCTCCATGCTCGCGGGTCGATCCTGGCACGGGGCGTCCGCGCTCGTGCGCGATGGACCCCGAGACGTCGCCGGGGGCGGCCGCGCCCTCCTCGCCGCCTCGGCGCGCCCGGGTTGACGAGCCGACCGACCCGCCTCCGACCGGCCCTCCCCCGGGTCGGGCCCCCTCGGGCCCGACGGCACCGGGTGAGGCACGTTCCGTGCCACCGCGTCCGCCTGTCAGATCCGCGCTTTCCGGGCTTCGCCGCGCCGCCGGTGGCGGCGGATCGCCACCGCGCGGGCACAATGCCCGGCGCCCGCCCGGGGGGCGGGCCCGGGCGTGCTATCGTGGGCCACGTGCGCGAGCTCGTGAACGAGTTCTCGTGGTCCCGGACCCGCGACGCCGTCTTCCAGGAGTGCCGGCGGCGCTACTACTACCAGTACTACGGGGCGTGGGGGGGCTGGGCCCCCGAGGCGGACCCCGTGACCCGCCAACTGTACGTCCTGAAGCAGCTCGGCACCCGCCAGATGTGGGCGGGCAAGCTCGTGCACGAGGCCGTCGAGCGCTGGCTCCTCGCCTTCCGGGACGGGCACCCGCTCTCCGAAGCCTCGCTCATCGAGGCCACCGTCCGCCAGATGCGCGAGGAGTGGAAGGCCTCGCGGGACGCCGCCTACCGCGTCGACCCGCGGCGCCCCGGGCTCTTCGAGCACGAGTACCACGTGCCCGTCCGGGCCGGCGACTGGCAGGCGCTGCGCGACCACGTGGTCCGGTGCCTGCGCAACTTCCACCGGCTGCCGCTGGTCGGCGCCCTCAAGCGCACGCCGGTGGACCGGTGGATCCTCATCGAGACCGTCGGCTCCTTCGACTTCGAGCGGACGCGGGTGTTCCTGGCGCCCGACTTCGGCTTCTGGACCGAGGACGGGCGCCTCCAGCTCGTGGACTGGAAGACGGGCGGGGGCGGCGAGGCCGCCGCGCTCCAGCTCGCCGGCTACGCGCTCTACGCCCACCGGGTCCTCGGCGTGGACCTGTCGCGGGTGGACCTGCTCGAGGTGAACCTGCGGGAGGCCCGCGTCACCGTCCATCCCTGGGACGCCGTGAGCCTCGCGCGGGTGGAGGAGCACATCCGGCTGTCGGTGCGCGGCATGCAGGCGTACCTGCGGGACGCCGCCCGGAACCGGGCGGAGGAGGCGGACTTCGAGAAGGCCGAGGACCTGCGCCTCTGCCGCTGGTGCAACTTCCGCGCGGTGTGCCGGCCGGAGCTGCCCCCCTTCGGGGAGGCGCCGGCGCCCGGGGCGGCCCCGCCGGTGGAGGCGCCGCGATGAGGGCGCTCCTCGTGGACCTGGACGACACGCTCCTCGACTACTCGGGGGGCGTGGAGGAGTCCTGGCGCGAGGCCTGCGTCGCGGGGGCCGGGCTCGCCGCCGTGGACCCCGAGGCGCTCGTCGGGGCCGTCGCCCGCTCCCGCCGCTGGTTCTGGGACGACACCGGGCGCCATCGCCAGGAGCGCACCGACATGCAGGGCGCCTGGACCAAGATCGTCGCCCACGCGCTCGGCACCCTCGGCCGTCCCGACCCCGCGCTCGCCGCCGCCATCGCCGAGGCCTTCGCCGCCAGCCGCTGGAAGCGCATGACGCTGTTCCCGGGCGTCCACGCCGCGCTGGGGGCGCTCCGCGCCCGGGGCGTCGCGCTGGCGCTCGTCACCAACGGCGACCGCCGGCACCAGCGCCGCAAGATCGACGACCACGGGCTCGGCGCCTTCTTCGACGCCATCCTCATCGAGGGCGAGCTCGGCGTTGGCAAGCCGGACGAGGAGGTCTATCGCCAGGCCCTCGCCGCGCTCTCGGTGGCCGCGACCGAGGCGTCGATGGTCGGCGACCATCTCGAGTGGGACGTCGGGGCCCCCCAGCGTCTCGGCCTCACCGGCGTGTGGGTGGACGCGCCGGGTCAGGGCGTGCCGGCCGGCCACCCCGTGGTGCCCGATCGCATCGTGCGGGCGTTCGTCGAGCTGACCGCCGAGCCGTAGGCCGGCCCGTCCGGGCCGTCGCCCCGCGGGCGGTCCCGCCTCACGCGCGGGCCGCCTCGAGCAGCGCCCCCTCGATGGCCAGGAAGCTCGCCTCGATGGGGTGCGCCTCGGCCGCGCGCCGGGCCGAGCACCGCGTGGCCGGGTCGGCCGCCCGCTCCCGCGCCGCCCCGAGGGCGCGCGCCAGGAGCGCCGGGTCCAGGGGATCGCCGGCCACCAGCTCCGGGTACGGGACGATCTCGCTGGCCCCGGCGCCGCTCCCGACCACCGCCGGCAGTCCCGTGGCCAGCGCCTCCAGGACCGACAGCCCGAAGGGATCGTAGAGGGACGGGAGCGCGAGCGCGTCGGCGGCGGCGAGGACCGGCCGCACGTCGGGCAGGAATCCGAGGAGCCGGAGGTCCACCGCCGCGCGACGCGCCCGCCGCCGGTACGCCCCCGCACGCCCGTCGCGGCCGGCGACGAGCAGCGTGGTCCCGCGGGGCGCCTCGGGGCGGCCGAGCGCGTCGATGAGCGGGCCCAGCCCCTTCCGGGCGAAGCCGCTGCCGACGAAGGCCAGGACGAAGCCCTCGACCCCGTACCGCGCCCGGGCGTCGTCCCGCTCGGCGCCGGTGGGCGGGACGAAGCGGGCGAGGTCGACGCCGTTCCTGACGACCCGGATGCGGGCGGGCTCCACGCGGTGGCGGGCCCGGACCGACGCCGCCGCCGCGTCCGACAGCGTCAGGACGAGCCGCGCCGCCGCGATCTTTTGCCGTTCGACCAGCTCGCCGGCCCGCTCGGACGGGTCGAGCGTCACCCGGAGGCGCCGGCCCCAGGGGGCGCGCCGGCGCATGGCCTCACGGTGGTCGGCCACGAGCCCGCTCTCCAGCCGGACCACCGTGGGGCCGGCCACGTGGCTCGAGGTGAAGGAGGCGTCGACGTCCAGCCGGCGGAGCGCGGCCCCCGCGCGGCGGGCGAAGAAGGCGGTCCGGGCGGTGTTGCCGAGGACGCCGGGGACGCCCACGCGGACGATGGCCGCGTCCACCTCGCCTCCGGGCTCCACGCGCTGGCACACGACGGTGACGGCGTGGCCGCGCCCGGCGAGGAAGCGGGCGAGCGCCAGCACGTTGGACTCGAGGCCGCCGCGGGGGGAGAGGCGGCGGACCGCGAGGGCGACCCTCACGGGGCGGGGGCGGGCCGGGCCTCGGCGAGGAGGCCCTCGTAGAGGGCCAGGACGCGGCGGCCGCGCGCGAGCGGGTCGAAGCGCTCGCGGGCGCGCTGGCGCCCGGCCGCCCCCATGGCCCGGGCCCGCGCGGGGTCGCCGGCGAGCCGGCCGAGGGCCGCGGCGAGGGCGGCCGGGTCGTCGGGCTCGACGAGGAGCCCGGTCACTCCCGGCACGACCGCCTCGGCGATGGCGTCGAGGTCGCCGCCCACCACGGGCAGCGCCGCCGCCATGGCCTGGAGCACCGCGCGCGAGGTGGCGTCGCTGCCGGGCACCAGCCAGACGGCCGCGTCGAGCGCCGCCAGCCAGTCGTTCAGGTCCTCCTGCTTGTAGCCGCAGAAGGCGACGGCGCCCCGGAGGTCCTCCCGCTCGGCGCGCGCCCGCAGCCGGGACTCGGTCTCCCCGTGGCCGATGAGCACGAGGCGGAGCCCGGGGTGGCCGCCCCGGGCCCGCGCGACGGCATCCAGCATGACCTCGTGGCGCCGCCCGGCCTGGAAGCGGGCGACGCAGCCCACCGCGAACGTCCCCCCGTCCAGCGACAGCGCCGCCCGGTGCCGGGCCCGCGCCTCGGGGTCGGGATGAAAGCGCGTCGCGTCCACCGACCCCGGGTCCACCGCCACGCGGCCGGGGTCGATCCCGTGCGCTTCGGCCAGGAGCGTGCGGTGGCCCTCGCAGGCCACCGTGAGGGCGCGCGCCCGCCGGAGCAGGAAGCGCCGTCCCGGGCCGGGGACGAGCGCGCGCCGGGCGTGGACCGTGCGGACGAGGGCGGGCCGGCGGGCGGCGCCCAGCGCCATCGTCGCCAGGGCGTGGTCGTGGGTGAGGTGAGCGTGGACCACGTCGTAGGCGCGCCCGAGCCGGGCGAGCCGCACGACGTCCCGGGCGGTGGCGACGGGGCCGGCCCGGGCGGACAGGGCGAGGTCGTCCGGCACGGGCTCGCCCGCCGCCGCGAGGACCCCGCGCAGGCTGCCCGGCCGCCGGGTGTCGACGCGCAGGTCCACGTGGGCCCCCTGGGCCCGGAGGGCGCGGACGAGGTCGATCACCGGCTCCGCGGGTCCCGTGAGCTGCGGGAGCGCGAGCAGGTGGAGGACGCGCACCCCGGCGGCCCGCTCAGCGGCCGGGCGGGGCGACGATCACGGTGCGCAGGACGGCCAGGTAGCGGCGGGCGGCGCGCTGCACGTCGGCGGCGGTGACGGCGCGGACGCTCCGGCGGTAGCGCTCGAGGAACTCGTGGCCCACCCCGGCCTGCTCGTAGGACGCCAGGTACCAGGCCTGGCGGGCGTTGGTGCGCCGGTCCATCTCGAGCTGGCCCAGGAGGTAGGCCTGCGCCACCCGCAGCTCCTCGGCGGAGGGCGGCTCGCGCTGGATGCGCCCCAGCTCGCTCCGGAGCTCCGCCTCCGCGCGGTCCACGTTCTCGGGGGCGGTGCCGATGAGCGACACGAGGGCGCTCCGCTCGACGCGCGGCGGATAGCGGGTGGTGGTCGTGTAGGCGAGCCCCTGCTTGTCGCGCAGCTCGGAGAAGAACCGGCTGGCCATGCCGCCGCCCAGGAGGCTCGCCAGCACCTTGACGGCCGGGTAGTCGGGGTCGGTGAGGGCCGGGGCGAGCCCGCCCATCATGATCTGGGCCTGGGCGCCGGGCACCCGGATGACCTCCCGCGCCACCGCCGCCGCCGGCGGCGTCGCCACGCGGGCCGCGGGCACGGGGCCCGGCGGCAGGCCGCCGAACAGCTTCGCCACCAGGGCCAGCACCTCGGCCGTCTTCACCTGACCGCTCACGGCCAGCACCATCGCCCCCGGCACGTAGTGGCGCCGGTAGTGGTCGATGAGGGCCTGGCGGTCGAGCCGCGGCAGGCTCTCGCGCAGGCCGATGGCGTCCCAGGCGTAGGGGTGGTCGCCGAAGACGCGGGCGACCAGCGTGTCGTAGGCCACGTCGAAGGGCTTGTCGCCGCGGTTCCGGATCTGGGTGACCAGGAAGTCGCGCACGGCGACCAGCGTGCCCTCCGGCAGCGTGCAGCGGAGCGCCACGTCGGCCACCAGCTCCAGCATCTCGGTCCAGTGCCGGGCGAGCGCGGTGGCCGCGATCTCGGCGTGGTCGGCGTCGGCGGTGGCCTCGATGCTGCCGCCGATGCGGTCGGCCGTCTGCACGATCTCGAGGCCGTTCAGCGTGGTCGTGCCGCGCACGACCAGGAGCTGGAGCAGGTTGGAGATGCCGGCGACCTCGCGCGTCTCCCAGCGCGTGCCCATCTTGAGCATGAGCGAGGCCGCCACCACGGGGGCCACCGGGTTCTCGCGCACGAGCACCGTGAGCCCGTTCGGGAGGGTGGACCGCGTGACGCGGGGGGTCGGGGCCTGGGCGGCGGCCGGGGCCGCGGCCAGGACGAGCGCGGCCAGGACGAGCGCGGTCGGGGCCAGGACCGCCGGGCGCCGGGCGCCGCCGGCCGCCGGCCGCCTCATCGCCCCCTCGGCACGAAGTCGAGCCGCACGTAGGCGTCCGGCGTGAACACGCGCCGGGCCGCGTCCCGGATCTGCTCGCGGCTGAGCTTGCGCAGGCTGTCGACGTAGCTGAGCTCCGCCTCCAGCTCCCAGGTGGTCTGGGCGAGCCCGTACTTGTCGGCCAGCCCCTCCGAGGTCTCGGTGGCGAAGGCGTGCTCGGACTCGAACTTGGTGACGGCGAGGCGGCGCTCCTCCTCGGAGGGCCCGGCCGCCTGGATCTTGGCGACCTCGGCGAGCACGATCTGCTCCACCCGGTCCAGCTGGGCGGCCTCGCACTCGGCCCGGAAGCTCACGATGCCGCCCCCCACGAGGGCGGCGTAGCTCATGGTCATGTACGTGCACAGCCGCTCCTGGTCGCGCAGCCGCTGGGCCAGGCGCGAGCTCTCGGCGCCGGCCAGGATGTTGGCGAGGAGGTCCACCGGGTAGCCGGCCGGGTCGTCGGAGGCGGGCGCCGACCAGGCCATGCCGAAGTAGGCCTGCTGCTCGGGCCGCTCGACCTGCTTCTTGACGACGCCGGTGAGGGGCTTGGGCCGTGGCGCCGGCGCCGGCGAGAAGCCCGTGCGCGGTGCCTGGCCGAAGGTGGCGGCCACCGCCTGCCGCGCCGCGGCCGGGGTCACCGGCCCCACCACCACCACCGTCATGTTCTCGGGCGTGTAGTACCGCTTGTTGAAGGCCACGAGCTTGGCGCGGTCGGCGGCGAGCATGGTCTCGCGGGTGCCGAGCACCGGGCGCCCGTAGGGGTTGCCCTCGAAGACGAGGGCGTAGAGCTGGCGCACGATGGCCGAGCGCGGGCTGTCCTGCTCGATGCGCGCCTCCTCGAAGATGACCTCCCGCTCGCGGTCGATCTCGGCCGGGTCGAACGCGGAGCGGAAGGCCATGTCGGCGAGCAGCGTGAGCCCGAGCGTCATGGCCTCCGACGGCACCAGGACGTAGAAGTTGGTGTAGTCGTGGGAGGTGACGGCGTTGGAGCGGCCGCCCACCCCCTCCACCGCCCGGTCGAAGTACCCCGGCCCCCACTTGTCGGTGCCCTTGAACAGCATGTGCTCCTGGAAGTGGGCGTAGCCGAGCCCGTCGGGCGCCTCGTGTCGGATGCCCACCCCGATCCACATGTGCAGCGCGACGATGTCCGACGCCCCGTGCTCCTGGATGATGAGCGTGAGGCCGTTGGGCAGCGTCTCCCGGGTGGGCGGGGGGAGTGCGGAGTCCGCGGGCGCGGGCAGGGGCTTGGGAGCGGGCGCCGCGGGCGGCGGCGCGGGCTGGGCGGCGGCGGGCTGGTCCGCGGCGGGCTGGTCCGCGCGGGCGCCGGCGGGGGGCGCGGCCCCGCCGCCGCCGCCCGGCAGCGTGACGGTCGCGCAGCCCACGGGGAGCGTTGCGGCGAGGAGCAGCCCGAGCGCGCCGAGCCGGGTCATGGGCGGATTCTACTATGCCCGCCGGATCACACCGGGACTGCCGTCCCGGAGATGCTGCCCCCCGCCTCGGAGGCCAGGAGCGCGATGGCCGCCGCCACCGCGTCGGGGCTCACCCAGCCGGAGCGGTCCGCGTCGGGCATGGCCCGCCGGTTGGCCGGCGTGTCCATCGTGCTGGGCAGGACCACGTTGACGGTGACCCCGGAGGCGACCTCCCGGGCCAGCGCCTGGGTCAGCGTGATGACGGCGGCCTTGGAGACGGTGTAGGCGATGAAGCCCCCCGCCGGCGGGACCACGGCCCGCGAGGCGACGTTGACGATGCGCCCGTAGCCGGCCTGGCTCATGGCCGGCAGGACGGCGCGGCAGCCCACCACCGCCGAGGACAGGTTCAGGGCCATCAGGCGGTTCCACTCATCGAGGGAGGTGGCGGCGAGGTCGCCGCCCGCGAAGCCGCCCACCGCGTTGACCAGGACGTCCAGCCGCCGGTGGCGGGCGAGCACCCGCTCGACGAAGCCGCCGAAGCCCGCCTCGTCGGTGACGTCCACCCGCTCGCCGCCGAGCCGCGCCCGGTGCTCGGCCGGCACGTGGGCGGGCAGGGCGTCCCACTCCTCGGGCACCGCGTAGGGCACGCACACGGTGGCGCCCGCCTCGAGGAAGCGGCGGCAGATGGCCTGGCCGAGGGCGCCGGTCCCGCCCGTCACCACGGCCACCCGGCCCGTCACCGGGCGGCTCCGGCGCGGCGCTCCATCCGGGCGGCCAGCTCGAAGTCCAGCCCCGTGATGCCCCGGGCGTCGTGGGTCGTGAGGTCCACCACCACGCGGTTGTAGACGTTGGACCACTCGGGATGGTGGCCGAGCGCCTCGGCCTCCCCGGCGACCTCGGTCATGAACCGGAAGGCCTCGACGAAGTCGGCGAAGGCGTAGCTCCGGTGGAGCTTGCCGCCCTCGAGGGTCCAGCCGGGCAGGGCGGCGAGCCGCTCGGCCACCTCCTGGTCGGTGAGCCTCGACGGCCTCGGCACCGGCTCAGTCCCCGGCGGGCGCGCCCATGATGGCCGAGCGCTGGATGTCCTCGTAACGGACCTTGGCCGTGTCGAACGCCTCGATGTTCGAGGCCAGGCGCTTCCAGGTCTGCTCGAAGGAGGGCAGCGTCTTGCGCTGGCGGGTGAGGGGGGTGGTGCGCGCCAGCACGTAGTTCTTCACGTAGGGGTGGTTGATGCCCCGCTTCTTGATCCGCGCCACCACCTGGGTGAGGGCGGCGTCCACCTCCTTCACCATCCCGGCGCGCTCCGCGCGCTCCTCGAAGGCCCGCCGCAGGGGGCCCTTCAGGAAGCGGTCCACGCGGCGGAGGATGGGCGCGAAGGCCCCGCCGGCGAAGCGCTTGTTCTCCACGTAGCAGAGCCCGAGCGTGATGAAGTGGGGCGCCTCGAACTGGAAGGCGTAGCGCTCCTCGGTGGCCTCGGGGTCCTCCTCGAGGAGCCCGCGGTACATGCGGATGACCTCGAGGGACTTCTCTTTGAGGTTGTGCGCCTTCTCGGTGTTGAGGGCGAGGATCTGGAACGCCACCTCGGGCTCGGGGACCAGCACGGCCGGCACCATCTTGGCCTTGAGCTTGTCGAGCACCGTCCGGCGGTGGTTGCCGTTGGGCGTCCAGTACAGCCCCGGCTTGACGGCCATGGCCACGATGGGGTCCACGAAGCGGTCGATCTTCTTCACGACCTCGTGGAGCCGCTTGACGTGGGCCGGGGAGAGGTCGCGCTGGTAGGGGGTCGGCTCCACCCGGGCCATGGGCAGGAGGCAGAAGATCTGCCAGTGCTCGCCGACGGGCTCCTGGTAGATGGCCAGCGCGCGGCCGCCATCCCGCTCGACCTGCTCGGCCAGCGCCTGGACGGCCTTCGGCGGCTCGCGATCCTCGGGGGAGACCGACCAGCGCGCCATGGCCCTGGATTATGCATGGCCGCCGAGCCGGCCGCCAGCCGCTCGCCCCTCGCCGGCGGGGTCGTCGGGGCGCGACGCCCGGCCGCGCGCCGGACCGGCTACCGCGTGGCGCCCGGCGGCGGAGGCGGCGGCGTCCCCGCCGGGGGCGGCGGGATGCCGGGGGGCAGGGGGGCCATCGCCGGCGGCGGGGGCGGGGGGGGCGGCGGGGGCGGGGGCGACGCGTAGGCCGGCCGCGACCCCCGGCGCACGGGGATCTGGTGGCCCTTGGCGTACATGCACTGGAGATACGTCGCGTCGTAGCGCCGCTGGACCGAGGAGCCGGCGGCGTACCCCTGGCTCGCGCCGATCAGGGTGCCGCCGAGGAGCCCGCTGCCGGCGCCCACCGCGGCGCCCGTGCCCGGGCTGCCCGCGGCGGCCCCGATAGCGGCGCCGAGGGCGGCGCCGAGCGCCGTGCCGACGACGGCGCCGGCCACGGTGCGGTCGACCGCCGCGTGCTCGGGCGTGGCGCCCACCGTGTGGGCCGCCCACTGCCGGCACGCGACGTCGTCCTGCTGGAACTGCTCGAAGCTCCGGCCGCTGCCGGGCAGGACCATCACGCTCGGGCCGGCGGGCATGGTGGCGCACGCCCCCGTGAGCATGGCCACGGCGAGGAGCCCGGCGCCGAGCCGGCGGCGGCTCATGGCCGCCTCGCCGGGACCTTGATCCAGGGCTCGGGGCAGCTCGGGACCGAGGGATAGTAGGCGCGGGCGCTCTCGCAGTAGTGCCAGTACGCGGGCGGCGCCGCGGGCGCGGGGGGCGGGGCCGGCGGCGCCGGCTCCCGCTCGACGTACTCGAGCGGCTCCTGGACGATCACCGTGGGCGGATAGACGTAGTAGGGACGCGGGTACCACCAGTACGGGTAGTAGGCCGGCGCCCAGACCGGCCCGCCGATCACCACGTGCCCGTGCCAGCGCCCGCCCGCCGCGCTCGGCACCGCGGACAGGACCAGCACGGCGACCGCCAGCAGCGCGACCCACCCCGATCTCCTCATCGCCGACCCTCCCGGGCCTCGCCACTGCCGAGGCCCTCTCAGCATACCGCCGGCCCGGCCAGGGATCGAGCGGATGCGGCGGCCTCAGGCGGTGGGGCCGTCGCCCGCCACCGTCGTGCGGTGCATGACCCGGCGGTAGCGCTGGCCGTCCCACGGCCGGCCCCGGTGGAGCACGGCGCGGTTGTCCCACATGACGAGGTCGTGCTGCCGCCACACGTGGCGGTAGACGTTCTCGGGCCGCGTGGCCAGCTCCATCAGCTCTTGGATCAGGGCGCGGCCCGCCTCCACGTCCATGCCCTCGACGTGGGAGGCGTGGGAGGCCACGTAGAGGGCGCGCCGCCCGTTCACGGGGTTGGTCCGCACCATGGCCTGGCGCACGGGGGGCACCTGGGCCTCCTGCTCGGGGGTGAGGAGGCCCGGGGCCACGAGGCCGCGCGAGTAGGCGAAGCTGTGGATGGCCACGCGGCCCTCGAGCGAGGCCTGACGCGCGGGGGGGAGCTCGGCCCACGCCCAGCGCAGGCTGGCGAACTCGGTCTCGCCGCCCTCGGGCGGCACCACGCGGCCGGACAGGAGCGAGGCCAGGGCGGGCACCCGCTTGAACGAGCTGTCGGTGTGCCAGAGCTGGTTGCCCGAGTGGTACACCATCCGCCGGTCGTCCAGGGCGATGAGCGCCCCGTCGGGGTCCACGTTGGAGAGGTCGGCGATCTCGGGGCGGACCCGCGGGTTGCTGGCGATGCTGCTGATGGTCGCCTCCAGGGGACCGAGGCGGAGGCTCCAGGCGATCTGCTCGTCGTCGGACAGGGCCTGCTCGGGGAAGACGAGGACGGAGTGCTCCTCGAAGGCCGCGCGGATCGTCCGGAAGGCCGCCGCGTCCGCCCGGCGGAGGTCCACGCCCTCCACCCGGGCGCCGAAGTGCGGGTGGAGCGGGGTGATCGACGGCGTCGTCAGGACGGCCACGGCGTCTCCTCCCGAGCCGGCCGGGGCCGGCTCACGCGGGCGCGGGGCGGGCCGGGGTGGCGCGCCGGCGCCACGCCGCGGCCAGGCTGCCCCAGATGCCCGCCGGCAAGAAGATGATGAACAGGATCAGGGCCAGCCCGTACAGGGTCTCGGCGATGCCGATGAGCTTGATGCCGAAGTAGATGCGCAGGTACTCGCTGAGCGCGATGGTGAGGGCCGTCCCCACCGACGGGCCCAGCAGGGAGTACATGCCGCCCAGCACCACGGCGAACACGATGCGCAGCGACACGCCGATGCCCGACAGCGTGTCGGGGTTGGCGTAGGCGAGGTACTGCGCCAGCAGCACCCCGCCCACCGCGGTGAGGGCCGCCGACAGGGCCGTGATGCCCATCTTGAAGCGCGTGACGTGGATGCCGACGGCGGCGGCGGCCGTCTCGTCCTCGCCGATGGCCTCCATGGCCGAGCGGGCCATGCTGCGGTCGACGCGCGCCCACACCCAGAGGCCGAAGAGCCACACGCCGAGGCCCACGTAGTAGAAGACCCGCTTGTCCGGGAACTGGAGCGTCCAGAGCCCGGAGGCGGTGCCGGCCGTCTTGAGGCTCACGCCGAGGGAGCCGCCCGTCCAGTCGCGCTCGGCGATGATGAGCAGGCGCACGACCTCGCCCACGGCCAGGGTCACGAGGGCGAAGTAGTGGCCGACGACCTGGAAGCGCGAGCACGGGTAGGCGACCACGAGGGCCAGCACGAGGGCGAGGAGGACGGCGAGCGGGCCCCCCACCCACGGCGTCATGGCGAGGAGGTTCCACAGGAGCACGGAGGTGTAGGCCCCCACGCCCAGGAAGGCCCCGTGGCCCAGCGACACGAGCCCGAAGCGGCCCATGAGGGACCAGGCGGTGCCCACGAACGACCAGAAGAAGATCTGGATGATGACGTGCCAGATGTACTCCTCGGCCGCGCCGAGCGGCAGCACGGGCACCAGGACCAGCACCAGGAGGCCGAGCCCCGCCGCCAGGCGGCCCGGGCTCACGTCCGCCTCCCGAAGATGCCCCCCGGCCGGACGAAGATCAGCACGATGAAGATGACGAAGGCGATGACGTAGCCCATCTCCGTCGAGACCAGCACGCCGCCCACCGAGATCACCTGGGCCATGATGAAGGCCGCGAAGAAGGCGCCCACCATGTTCCCGAGGCCGCCGAGCACGCAGATCATGAACGTGAGGGGGCCGAAGGCGGCGCCGAAGTAGGGATGCACGGCGTACTGGATGATGAGGAGCGCCCCCGCCACCCCGGCCATCGCTCCGCCCACGGCCGAGGTCACGAGGTACAGGCGCTGGGGGCGCGCGCCCATGAGGGCGATGGCCTCCCGGTCCTGGGACACGGCCCGGATGGCCGTGCCCGTGTAGGTCCGGGTGAGGAAGAGGTACAGCACGATCATGGCCACCAGCGCCAGCGCGAAGGCCACGAGCCGGGTGAACGACACGAAGATGCCGGCCACCTCGAGGGTGGGCAGGGTCACGCGGACGGAGCGGTGGTCGGTGCTCCAGAGCAGCGTGGCGAAGGACTGGATGAAGAAGAGGAGCCCCCCCGTGGCGAGGAGCTGGTTGATGGGGGGGCTGGTCAGGATGGGGGAGATGATGAGCAGGTGCACGAGCACGCCGAGGACGGCGCCCACCCCGATGCCGGCGAGGCCGGCCAGCCAGAGGGGGACCCCGTACAGCGTGACCAGGAAGTACACGGCGTACATGGCCAGCGCCACCAGGTCCACGTAGGCGATCCACACGATGTCGACCACGCCGAAGATCAGGTTGAGCCCGAGCGCCAGGAGGGCCAGCACGCCGCCCAGGAGCACGCCGTTGACCACGGCCTCCACCAGGAAGATGGGGTCGATCATGGCCGGCCCCCCGGGTGCGGCGCGCGCGGGGCGCTCATAGGCCGACGTAGGCCTTGCGCACGAAGTCCTGCTCCGCGAGGTCGGCTGCCCGCCCTTCCATCTTGATGCGCCCCACCTCGAGGAGGTACGCCCGGTCCACCAGCTTGAGCACCTGACGCACGTTCTGCTCGACGACGAGGATCGTGTAGCCCTCCTCCCGCACGCGCCGGATCAGGTCGAACAGGCGCAGGACCATGACGGGGGCGAGCCCCATGGACGGCTCGTCGAGCAGGATGAGGCGGGGCCGCGACATCAGGGCGCGGCCCACCGCCAGCATCTGCTGCTCCCCGCCCGACAGGCTGCCCGCCCGCTGGCCCTGGCGCTCGGCCAGCACGGGGAAGAGCGTGTAGACGCGCTCCAGGCTCTCGCGGAAGCGGGCGCGGGCGGCGGGCAGGTAGGCGCCCATCTTGAGGTTCTCGGCCACGGTGAGCTGGGGGAAGAGGCGGCGCCCCTCCGGCACGTGGGCGATGCCGTGGGCCACCACCTCGTAGGCGGGGCGGCCGGCGAGCTCGGCGCCCTCGAAGCGCACATGGCCCGACCGGGGCGCGACCAGCCCGGAGACCGTGCGGAGGAGCGTGGTCTTGCCGGCGCCGTTCGGCCCCACCACCGCCACCGCCTCGCCCGCCGCCACCCGGAGGCTCACCCCCCACAGGGCGGTGAAGGCCCCGTAGCCGGCGGTGACGTCGGCCAGCTCCAGCATCAGCCCAGCACCACCTTCTCGCCGAGGTACGCCTCGATCACCTGCGGGTTCTCGGCCACCTCCCGGGGCGGGCCCTCGGCGATCTTCTCGCCGTGGTCCAGCACCACCAGCCGATCCACCACCCGCAGGAGGGTGGCCATGATGTGCTCCACCCAGACGATGGTGACGCCGAGCTCGCTCCGGATGCGCTTGAGCATCTCCGCGGCGTCGTGCATCTCGGTGGGGTCGAGACCCCCCAGGCTCTCGTCGGCGAGGAGCAGCGTCGGTCCCGTGGCCAGGGCCCGCGCCAGCTCCAGCTTCTTGAGCCCGCCCGCCCCGAGCTGGGCGGTGGACGCCTCGGGATCCGTGGGCAGGCCGACCAGCGTCAGCACCTCCCGGGCCCGCTGCCGCGCCTCGGCCTCCGTGTTCCGGCGCCGCACGCCGAAGTGGGCGGCCACCGCCACGTTGTCGAGGATCGAGAGCTTGCGGAAGGGGCGGGGGATCTGGAAGGTGCGGGCGATGCCGAGGTGACAGACGGCGTCCGGGGTGAGCCCCCCGATCGGCTGGCCCTTGAAGCGGACCGTGCCCCCCGACGGCCGGAGGGCGCCCGAGATGCAGTTGAAGCACGTGGTCTTGCCGGAGCCGTTGGGGCCGATGAGGCCCAGGATCTCCCCCGGCACGACCTCGAACGACACGCGGTTCAGCGCGGTGAAGCCGCCGAAGCGCTTGCTGAGGTCCTTGACCGTGAGCACGGGCGCGGGGACGCGCCCGGGGGGCCGGTGCCCCCCGGGCCGGGCGGGTGGGAGGCCCTACCGGGCCCCGAACGGCGAGGACGCCGGCAGCGGCAGGATCGGGCTGCCGGAGGCGATCACCTTGGGCCAGACGTGCTTGAACTCGCCCTCGATCACCTGGTACACGGCGGCCACCGCGCGCTCGTTCTGGCCGCGCATGGGGTGCCCCTCGCCGTGGAACTTCACGCCGTAGCCCTGCATGGTGCCGCCCTCGGGGATGTCGGTCTCGCGCGCGGCGCGGGCGAGCGCCTCCGGCGAGAAGCCCCCGTGTTTCTGGATGGCGCGCGGCAGCACGTCGTTGAGCAGGACCCACATGTTGTTGAAGCCCATGGAGACGTGGGGCGCGATGTTGTTGACGGGGATGTTCGGCTCGAAGGCCTTGTAGCGCTTGACCATCTCCTGGGTGAGGGCGCCCAGGCCCGCCTTGAGCTGCTTGCCGTCGATGAGCTGGGAGGCGGGCGGGTCCACGGTGTGGAACCCCTCCACGTCCTTGCCGAAGGCCTCCTTCAGCTTGTCGAGCTGGCTGTGCCCGGCGCCGTGGCCGATGTAGGCCCGCACCCGCAGCCCCTGCTCCTTGGACTGACGCAGGAACAGGTTGATGTCGGGGTTGTAGCCGGTGTGGAACAGGACGTCGGGCCGGGAGGCGCGCAGCTTGGTCACCAGGGCCGACAGGTCGGCGGCCTGGGCCGAGTAGCCCTCCTTCAGCGCCACCTGCATGCCCTGCCGCTTGGCCTCGGCCTCGTTGGCGGCGGCGACGCCGGTCCCGTAGGGGCCGTCCTCGTAGATGATGGCGACCCGGAGGTCCTTCGGCGCCTTCTTGAGCCGCTCCTGCGCGTAGTTGGCGACGTACTGCACCGAGCCCACGCCGAAGAGGCCGCCGTTGGGCTGGGGCCGGAACGTGTACTGGAGGTTGCGGTCCTTGACGACGGCGTCGGCGATGGCGGTGGTGATCCAGAGGAACTTCTTCTGGCGGTCCACGCGCTCGGCGATGGGCACGGCGTGGGCGCTACTGTAGATGCCGGCCAGGATGTCGACCTGCTCGACGCTCAGGAGGCGCTCGGCCTCGTTGATGGCCACGTCGGCCTTGGACTGGCTGTCGCCGTCCACCTGGACGATCTTGTACTTGCCGAGCACGCCGCCCTTCTCGTTGACGTAGTCGATCATCATCTTGGCGCCCCGCCAGCAGTTCAGCGAGCCGGCGGCCGAGAACGGGCCCGAGTGGTCGTAGAGCGTGCCGATCTTGATGGTCTGCGGCGGCTGCGCCTGGACCAGCCCCACCACGGCGGCGACGGTGATCACCGCCACCACGGCCAGGGCCACCAGGACGACGGGGGGACGCTTCATGACGCTGCCTCCTTGGCTTGCCGGCGCCGGGGGCGCCGCGGGGTGGACGGATCGGGGTGAAAGCGGCGCCAACCTTATCACCGGCGCCGCGGGAGCGTCAACGACGCGCCGCGTGCAGGGGGGCGCCGGAGGTCAGCCGGCCCGCTCGGCTCGCACCAGCCACTCGAGCCCCTGGCGGGGCTTCGCCGACCGCGCGGGCGGGCCGGCCGACCGGACGCGAAAGCCGGGGGCGAGGAGCCGCGGGATCTCCTCCCGCGACACGGGGAAGGGCGGGCCGCCGTCGCCGTCCCGCACCGGGAAGAAGCAGGCCAGCAGGAGCCCGCCGGGCCGCAGCACCGTCCGCGCCACCTCCAGGTACTCGGCCCGCCGCCCGGGGTCGATGGCGCAGAAGCAGGTGTACTCCCAGACGCCGTCGAAGCCGCCCGCGTGGTGCTGGGCCAGGTCGAACACGTCGCGCTCCTCGAAGGCGACGTCGAGCCCCTCGCCGGCGGCCAGGGCCCGGGCCTCCGCGAGGACGGCGGGGACGAAGTCGACGCCCGTGACCGCATGGCCGGCGCGCGCGAGGAGCCGCGCGTCGTGGCCGCGGCCGCAGCCCGGCACCACCACGCGCGCCCGCCCCCCGGGCGCCGCGGGGACGAAGCGTCCGCCGCCCGCGAGCCAGGCGGCCAGGGGCGGCGCCGGCTCGCCCAGCTCCCACCCGTCCTGACCGGCCCCGTAGAGCGCCGTCCAGAACGCGGGGGCGCTCACCTCCGGGCGAACGTGCTCCACCGCGCCCCCCGGAAGTCGTCGATGGCCGCCTCGGCGCCGGCCGCGGCCAGCTCCCCCCGCGTGTGGGCGGTGGTCACGCCGATGGCCCGCATGCCGGCGGTGCGCGCGGCCTGGACCCCGGAGATCGCGTCCTCGAAGACCACGCAGTCGGCGGGGGCGACGGCGAGCCGCCGCGCCGCCTCCAGGTAGACCTGGGGGTCGGGCTTGCCGCGGGTCACGTCCTCGGCGGTGACGATGGCGTCGAAGCGCTCCAGCAGCCGGAGCTCGCCGAGCAGCGCGTCCACGTCGGGGCGCGTGGCGGAGGTGCCGACGGCGCGCGGCACGCCGAGCTGCGCCAGCTCGTCGATGAAGTCGACCACGCCCTCCACCGTCTCGGTCCCCTGGCGCGAGAGCTCGGCGTAGAGCTCCCGCTTGCGCTGGGCGAGCTGCCGCGCCTCGCTCGGCGACACGGCGCGGCCCAGGATGAGGGGGACGGCGTCCTCGGCGCGCCGCCCGATGCTGAGCCGCCAGAACTCGGGATCCCGGAGCTCCACGCCCAGCTCCTTCACCAGGGCCTGCCAGGCGTGGCGGTGATGGGCGCCGCTGTCGATGAGGACGCCGTCCATGTCGAAGATGCACGCGCGGGTCATGGCCCCAGGGTAGCATCGGCCACCGGCCGGGACCTCGTGTCAGCCGAGCCGCGCGGCCGTCCAGCCGCGGCCGGCCGCTACCGCAGGCGGTAGAGGGGGGCGAGGACGTGGAAGGTCTCGCGGGCGGCCCGCCCGTAGTCGCGGGACTGCCAGCGCGTGGCCTCCTGGGCGAGCACCGCTCGCCCCAGCACGAGCTGGCCGTCGCGCGTCCGGGTCAGCTCCTCCCCGAGGCGGGCCACGTCGTCCAGGCTCATGTCGGTGAGGCTGGCCGCCGGCACCTCGTCGTGCTCGTTCTTGAACCAGGCCATGCCGCGGGCGCGGCGCAGGACCGGGATCAGCTGCGGCGCGTGCCGCCGCCACGCGAGCGCCCAGCGCGGCTTGTCCGCCAGCTCGGGTCCGGCCTCGAAGAGGAAGCGGATGGCGCCCTTCGAGACGGCCACCTTGAAGTGGCAGTGCCGCTTGTAGCCGCGGCGGTCGCCGGCGAAGGCGACCCACGTGTCCTCGGGGGGGTTCACGGTGCGACGCGCGTGGCGGGCCACGTGGGCAAAGGCCTCGGCGCCGCCGATGCGGCTCACGTCCGCGAGGAGGTCGCGGCCGGCGGCCTCCAGCTTCGGCCGGATGCGGGAGCGGATGGCGTCCATGCGCGCCTTGAGGCCGGGGATCTCGAACACCCTGAAGTCGGTCGCGGTGAAACCGGGGAACGCCATGGGCAGCCTCCTTCGCCGAGCGGGCCCTCCTCGCCCTCGCCGGACAGCGAGCCGCTATTCTGCCCCGAGCCGGGTCCCGGCGACAAGGGGGAACGCGATCACGGCCACGCCGTGTCGGGATCGAGCGGGAAGATGGGCCGGCGCACCCGCGCGAAGGCGAAGCGCGCGAGGTTGGACGAGCTGAGGCCGGGGGCGTCCACCTCGATGATCTCGCGCGCGATGGGCTCGAAGGCGGCGCGGTAGTGGATGGTGGACTTCACCACCAGGAGCTTCTCGGCGAGCGGGTCGATGCCGACGAAGCGGAGCATCTCGGGGTCGAGCGTCTGCCAGCGGCGCGAGATCAGGATCACCCGCACGCCGTCCACGTCCAGCACCGCGGTGGGGCCGAGCTGGCCCGGCAGCCCCCGGGCCATGGGGCCCTTGTGCACGAAGCGGCCGTCGGACAGCGTGCGCACCACGCCCGTCACCGTGAGGGGGGCGCCGTGGCGGTCGTCCACCTTGCCGCCGACGGCGAGCGCCAGACGGGCGCCCACGCCGGCCTCGACGCAGGCCCGCACCGCGGCCGGATCCCAGAGGCAGGCCACCACGGCCTCCCGGGCCCGCACGCGCACCAGCTCCCGCAGGAGCTCGGTCCCGTCGCCCGCCGCGCCGCCCCCGGTGTTGTCGGCCATGTCGGCCAGCACGATGGGCCGCTCACGGGCGGCGAGGCCGCGGGCCACCGCCTCCCGCACGGGGAGCCCCTCGTGGGCGAACTCGTGGCGGTGCTCCCACGCCACCCGCGCCAGCTCCTCGGCCCGGTTCTCGGCCAGGGCCCGGTCGCCGTCGGTCACGACGTAGACGGCGAGCCCGGCCGGCGGGATGTCGGCGAGCGGGAAGCCGGCGAAGACGGACACCGAGACGACGCCGGGCTCCGCCTCGATGCGGTCGGCCAGGTCGTACAGGCGGCGCATGGGGCCGCGCGCCGTCCCCTGGCTGCCGAGCGGCGGCAGGAGCGGCGGCGTCCGGAGGGCCGCCGTCGGCCGGATGCGGCCGTGGATCACGTCCACCAGGCGCCGGGTCGCCTCGACGCCGCGCTCGGCCATGTCCAGGTGCGGATAGGTCTTGTAGCCGTGCAGGAGGTCGGCGCCCTCCACCATGGCGGGCGTGACGTTGCCGTGGAAGTCCAGCGTCACCGCCATCGGCACGCCGGGGCCGATGGCCCGGCGCACGGCGCCGATCACGTCGCCCTCGCCGTCGTCGAGGCCCGCCACCACCATGGCCCCGTGCAGGTCCAGGAGGACGCCGTCGACCGGGCTGGCGGCGGCGAGGTCGGCGAGCAGGCGCCCCTTGACGTGGTCGTAGATGTCGCGCGTGACGGGGCCGGCCGGGGAGGCGGCGGCGGCCACCGACGGGATCAGCGTGACGCCGAGCGCCTCGGCCGCCTCGATCATCCCCCCGAGGCAGGTGCCGGTGCCGCGGAAGGTCTCCACGATCTCCCCGCCGTAGTGCAGATGCCGCGCCTCGAACTGGGCCCGGTCCGTCGGGATGTTGCTGAACGTGTTGGTCTCGTGGGACAGCATCGCGAGGAACAGTCGCACGGCCGGCTCCTTTCGGATGTCCCGGGGAAAGAGGGAACGGCGGGCTCTGGCGCCTCTGGAGAGTCAGAGGACCGGGACGTCGTAGGCTCGGATCGTCGCATCCGTGGTCACCAGGGTCAGGGTCTCGGCCCTGGCCTGAGCGATCAGCAAGCGGTCGAACGGATCACGATGGTGCATGGGCAACGCGGCGATCGCGGCGGCGTGCTCGAAGCGGATGGGCAGCTCGTCGAAGCCCGAGGCCGCCACGAGCTCCGGCAGCCGGAGCACGTCCGCCCGGGCGATGGCGAGGCGACCGAGGGAAGCCTTGATCGCGATCTCCCAGACCGAGGCCGCGCTGACCATGACGGTGTTGTTGCCGGACCGGATGGCCTCCCGGGCCTCCCGCGGGACCCGCGAGCCTCCCTCCAGGAACCACAGGAAGATCTGCGTGTCGAGGAGCAGCCGCTTCAGCGGCCTTCGAAGAGCTTCAGCAGGTCCTCGGGGAGCGGCGCGTCGAAGTCCTTCGGGATCCGGATCTTGCCCTTGAGCAGTCCCGGCCGGCGCGCCCGGGGCGGTTCCGCGAGCGGGACCAGCCGGGCGACGGGCCGGCCCGCGCGGGCGATGATGATCTCCTCGCCCCGGGATGCCCGCTCCACGAGGCGGGAGAAGTGGGTCTTGGCATCGTGGATGTTGACCAGCCTGGCCATGGACTAACTCTAGTCCACCGCGACCTCCGCGGTCAACGATGCGGTCCGGTCGCCCCCCGCGTCGCGCGGGCGCCGGCCCGGTCGGCAACGTGGCGATCGTTGACGAGTGATCTGGCTGCGAACGCGCCGTCGTAGCTCATAACTGAGGGTTACCCTCCTGGGGGCGGGACTAGACTCGCTGCGGCTTGGCTCAGCCGAGAAGGCGAGGCGCCGCGCGAAGGCCCCGGGGGCGCGTCCGTCGTCGGACGCCCCCGCCGGGGGCGGCTGGAGCCGCGCCCGGCCCGTCCTCCTGTCCATCGTCCGCACCGCCGCGCGACTCTGCAACACACGGGACGCGAGCATCTGGGTGGCGGAGCGCGGGCGGCTCCGCTTCGTCGCCCAGCACGGGCTGCTGAGGAGCGTCTGGCGCGCGGGAGAGGTCATCCCGCTCGACGAGGGGACCGTCGGCGGATCGGCCATTCTCCGACAGCGCTCCGTCCACGTGCGCGACATCAGGGATGCCGTGGCCCGGGGACGGTTTCCCCCGGCTCGCCGGGCGGGGCAGGGGCGTCACGCGCACGATCCTGGGGGTGCCGCTCCTCCTGGAGGGCCGCGCCGTCGGCGCCCTCGTCGTCCGCCGGGGTGTCGTCCGGGCGTTCACCGCGAAGGAGATCGCCCTACTCAAGACGTTCGCCGACCAGGCCGCCATCGCCATCGACAACACCCGGATGGCCGAGGCGCTCCGGGCGCGGAACGCGGACCTCACCGAGGCGCTCGGCCGCGAGCGGGCCACCGCCGAGATCCTGGGCGTGATCAGCGGCTCCCAGGCCGACCCGCAGCCCGTCTTCGAGGCCATCGCCCGCACCGCCACGCGGCTCTGCGGCGCCGACTACGGCTCGGTGTTCCGGTTCGACGGCGAGCGGCTGCACGTCGCGGCCATGGAGGGGCTGAGCCCGGCCGGCCGGGACGCGCTCGCGGGCATCTATCCGCGTCCGCTCGATCGCGGGACCCTGGCCGGCGAGGCCTTGCTCGACGGGACCGTCGTCCACGTCTCTGACTTCGAGACCGACCCCCGGGTGACCCCGGTGCATCGCCGCGTCGCGGCGACCCGCGGGACCCGCGCCCTCGTGGCGGCGCCGATGCTGCTGCGGGGTGAGCGCGTCGGCGTGGTCACCGTGTCCCGGCGGCCGCCGGGCCCCTTCTCGGACCAGCAGATCGCGCTGCTCCGGACCTTCGCCGACCAGGCCGTCGTCGCCATCGACAACGCGCGGCTGTTCGGCGAGCTCCAGGCGAAGAACGCCGAGCTGACCGAGGCGCTGGAGCAGCAGACGGCCACCGCCGAGGTCCTGCGGGTCATCAGCGGCTGGCCGACCGAGATCGAGCCCGTGCTCCGCGCGCTGGTCGAGAGCGCGGCGCGCCTCTGCCGCGCGTACGACGCGACGATCTTCCGCCTCGAGGGCGACACCCTCCGGGCGGCGGCGCATCACGGACCCATCGCGCTGCCCCCCGGTCACGCCGTGCCGGTCGTGAGGGGCACGGTGGGAGGGCGCTCCGTGATCGACCGGCGGCCCGTTCAGGTGACCGACGTCCAGGCGGAGGCCGACGAATACCCCGAGGGCGCCGTTTTCGCCCGGGAGCTGGGGTTCCGCGCGATCCTGAGTGTGCCGCTCCTGCGCGAGACCGTGCCGATGGGGGCGATCCACCTCCGCCGGACGGAAGCCCGGCCGTTCACCGACAGGCAGATCGCGCTGCTCCAGACCTTCGCCGACCAGGCGGTTGTCGCCATCGAGAACGTGCGGCTGTTCACGGAGCTGGAGGCGCGCAACCGGGCGCTCACGCCCGCCCTGGAGCAGCAGACGGCCACCGGCGAGATCCTGCGCGTGATCAGCAGCTCCCCGACCGACACCCAGCCGGTGTTCGAGTCCATCGTCCGGAGCCAGACGTTCGCCGACCAGGCGGTGATCGCCTCCTCGCCAACATGTCCCACGAGCTGCGGACGCCGCTCGGTGGCAAGCACCGTCTCGGCCAGGAGGCGCTCGTCCCCGACCTCGGCAAGATCAACGCGGCCGGCAAGCACCTGCTCGAGCTGATCAACGCGGTCCTCGACCTCTCCAAGATCGAGGCCGGCCGGATGGACCTGTATCTGGAGACCTTCGCCGTGCCCGACATGGTGCGGGAGATCACGGCCGTCATCCAGCCGCTGGCCGCGAAGAACCGCGATCGCCTGGAGGTGGACTGCCCGGCCGACGTGGGCAGCATGCACGCCGACCTCACCAAGGTCCGCCAGGCCCTGTTCAACCTCCTGAGCAACGCCTGCAAGTTCACCGAGGGCGGCACGGTGGCGCTCTCGGTGCGGCGGAACGCCGGGCGAGCGGACGTCGGGGACGCGGGGGAACGCGTCACGTTCGCGGTGAGCGACACGGGCATCGGGCTCACGCCGGAGCAGCAAGGGCGCCTCTTCGAGGAGTTCTCCCAGGCCGATGCCTCGGTGACGCGGCGCTACGGCGGCACGGGCCTCGGCCTGGCGCTCTCGCGGCGGCTCGCGCGGATGATGGGCGGCGACATCACGGTCGAGAGCGAGCCGGGGCGCGGCAGCACCTTCACGCTTCGGCTGCCCGCCGTGGTGGAGAAGGGCACGCCGGAGCCGCCCGTCGCGCCGCCTCTGGGCGAGCCGTCCTCCAGCGCCGAGACCGTGCTCGTGATCGACGACGATCCGGCGGTGCGCGACCTCGTCCAGCGCTTCCTCGCCCGGGAGGGCTTCCGCGTGCTCGTCGCGGCCAGCGGGGAGGAGGGGCTCCGGCTGGCGCGGGAGGCGCGCCCGGACGCCATCACGCTCGACGTGCTCATGCCCGGGCTCGACGGCTGGGCGGTGCTGGCCGCCCTGAAGGGCGACGTGGCGCTCGCCGACGTCCCCGTGATCATGCTGACGCTGCTCGACGACCGGGACCTCGGCTACGCTCTCGGCGCCTCCGACTACCTGACCAAGCCGCTGGACCGGGAGCGGCTCCTGGCCGCGCTCCGAAAGCACCGGCGGGACCTGCCCGTCCTCGTGGTGGACGACGATCCCGCCCTCCGGGAGCTGGTGCGGCGGTTCCTGGCGAGCGACGGCTATACGGTGGTGGAGGCGGACAACGGCCGCTCGGCGCTCGACCGCCTGCGCGAGGCCACGCCCGGCCTGATCGTCCTGGACCTGATGATGCCGGAGATGGACGGCTTCGAGTTCCTGGAGGCCGTGCGCGCCGAGGAGGCCTGGCGCGGCATCCCCGTCATCGTCCTCACCGCGAAGGACCTGACGCCGGAGGACCGCGACCGGCTCAACGGCGGGGTCGAGCGCATCCTCCAGAAGGGCGCCTACACGCGCGAATCGCTGCTCGCCGAGGTGCGGCGGCTCGTCGCGCTGTCCGTGGCCCGCAAGCGGGGAGCGGGGTAGATGCCGAAGATCCTGCTGGTCGAGGACAACGAGATGAACCGCGACATGCTCTCGCGGCGGCTCGCACGGCGGGGCTACGAGGTCGTGATGGCGGTGGACGGCGCCGAGGGGGTGCGGATGGCGGCGGCCGAGGCGCCCGCCCTCATCCTCATGGACATGAGCCTGCCCGGGCTCGACGGGTGGGAGGCGACGCGCCAGCTCAAGGCGGAGCCGGCGACCCGCGCCATCCCCGTCATCGCGCTGACCGCCCACGCCATGTCCGGGGACCGCGAGAAGGCCCTCGAGGCGGGCTGCGACGACTTCGACACCAAGCCCGTCGACCTGACGCGGCTCCTCACGAAGATCGAGGCGCTGCTGGGCGCCGCCCCCGCCCCGTGACCGACGAGGTCGCGCGCGCCCGGCTGCGCCACGAGCTGCGTACGCCGCTCAACCACATCATCGGCTACGGCGAGATGCTGCTCGAGGATGCGGAGGCGTCCCCTCGCCGGGAGGCGGCGCCGGTGCTGCAGGCCCTCCTCGAGGACGCGCGCCAGCTCCTGGCCCGGGTCAACGAGGTGGTGGCCGGCTCGGCGGCGGGCGCCGATCCGCCGGACCTCGGCGCCGCCCGCCCGGCCCTCCTGGCCCCGCTCGGGCGGATCGCGGCCCGGGTGGGGGAGCTCGAGGGTCAGGCGGGGACGGCCGGCGCGGATTTCGTGAAGGACCTCCGGCGCATCGCGGGGGCCGCGGGCGAGCTGCGCGCCCTCATCGACGAGCCCGCGCGAGCCACGGCGGAGGTCCCCGCCGTGGCGGAGGCGTCCACGGCCGCGGCCGACCGCGGGCGGATCCTGGTCGTGGACGACGACGCCGGCAACCGCGACGTGCTCGCCCGGCGCCTCCAGCGCGAGGGCTACCGCGTGGAGCTGGCGGCCGACGGGCCGGCGGCCCTCGATCGCCTGCGCTCGACGCCGGTGGACCTGGTCCTGCTGGACGTCATGATGCCGGGGATGGACGGCTTCGAGGTGCTCGGGCGTCTCAAGGCCGACCCGGCGCTGCGCGGCCTCCCCGTCGTGATGATCTCGGCTCTCGACGACGTGAAGAGCATCGTGCGGGGCATCGAGCTGGGGGCCGAGGACTATCTCCCCAAGCCCTTCGATCCCGTGCTGCTCCGCGCGCGCATCGGGGCGTGCCTGGAGAAGAAGCGCCTCCACGACGCGGAGGCGCGCCTCACCCCCGAGCTGGAAGAGGCCAACCGCACGCTGGAGCGGCGGGTGGCCGAGCAGGTGGCCCAGCTCGACCGCCTCGGCCGGCTCAAGCGCTTCTTCTCGCCGCCGCTCGCCGAGGCCATCGTCGCGGGCGGCGCCGCGGACCCCCTCGCGAGCCACCGGCGGGAGATCACCGTGGTGTTCCTCGACCTCCGAGGCTTCACGGCGTTCGCGGAAAGCGCCGAGCCCGAGGAGGTCATGGCCGTGCTCGCCGGGTACCACGCCGCGATGGGCCGGCTCATCCTGGAGCACGAGGGCGCGCTCGAGCGCTTCACGGGCGACGGCATGATGATCTTCTTCAACGATCCGGTGCCCGTGCCCGATCCGGCCGCGCGCGCGCTCCGCATGGCGGTGGCCATGCGGGAGCGGGTGACGGCGCTGGCCGGGGGCTGGACGAAACGCGGCCACGACCTCGGGCTGGGGGTCGGCATCGCCCAGGGCTACGCCACCCTCGGGGCCATCGGCTTCGAGGGCCGCTGGGACTACGCCGCCATCGGCACCGTGACCAACCTGGCCGCGCGGCTGTGCGCGGAGGCCGACGCCGGCCAGATCCTCGTGTCGCGCCGCCTCCTGGCCGCGGTGGAGAGCTTGGTCGAGACGGAACCCGTGGGCGAGCTGACGCTGAAGGGGTTCCACCGGCCCGTCAGCGCCTTCAACGTCGCCGGGCTCCGGGCGGGGCGGTAGCCGGCCGAATCGCCGTCCGTCCCGGTCCGTTGACATCGTATGCTCTGCGCGCTAGCATCACGCATCATGCCCCGCACCACCCTCAACCTCGACGCCCCGATCCTCCGTGATCTCAAGCGCTTGCAGAAGCGGGAGGGCAAGCCGCTCGGACGGCTCGTCTCCGATCTGCTCGCCCAGGTGCTCGGCCACGCTCGGGGGGGCGGACCGCCGCGGCCGGAGTTCCGCTGGCACTCCCAGCGCCTGGAGCCGCGGGTGGACCTGGGCGACAGGGACGCGATCCAGGCCCTCCTCGATCGGGACGAGGGCGGCGGTCGCCCGGCGGGGGCCCGCGCGTCCGACGCGCCGTCGTGAGCTTCGCGGTCGGCGTGAACGTGCTGCTGTACGCGTCCGATGCGGGAAGCCCGTATGCGGCGGCCGCGGAGGCCTTCCTCGCCGAGCGCGCGGCCGGGCCCGAGGTCTTCTGCCTCGCGTGGCCGACGGTGGTGAGCTACCTGCGCATCGTCACCCACCGGGCGATCCTCGCGAACCCGCTCCCGCCCGGGCTCGCCATGGACAACGTCGAGGCGCTGGTGCGGCTGCCCCACGTACGGCTCCTGGCGGAGGAAGACGGGTTCTGGGACGTCTACCGGGAGGTGACGGGCCAGGCGCCCGCGCGCGGGAACCTCGTGCCGGACGCCCACCTCGCGGCGCTCCTGCGCCAGCACGGTGTCCGCACCCTCTACACGAACGACGCCGACTTCCGCCGGTTCGCCTTCCTCGACGTCCGCAACCCGTTCGGCCGGGCCGGCTGATGCGGGCGCCGGGCGAGGTGGGCCGGCCCCCGCCGCGCGCCGGCAAGTTGACACCGATCGCCCTCGGCCACGATAATTGCCGCACCTTCTCGGGGAGCGAGCATGCCGACACCACAGACCTTCCTCGTCACGGGCGGAGCCGGGTTCATCGGCTCGCACATCGCGGAGCGCCTGCTGAACGACGGGCACCGGGTGCGGGTCCTGGACGACCTGTCGACCGGCTCCCGCGCCAACCTGGCCTTCGCCAAGGGCAACCGGCGGCTCACCCTGATCCGCGGCGACCTCCGGCGGCTGGCCACCGTGGAGCGCGCCGTGCGCGGCGTGTCGGTGGTGTTCCACCAGGCCGCCCTCCGCTCGGTGCCGCGCTCGGTGAGCGACCCGCTGGGCGCCAACGGCCGCAACGTGACGGGCACGCTGCACCTGCTGTACGCGGCGGCCCGCCAGAAGCGGAAGCCGCGCGTCGTGTACGCCTCGTCCTCGTCCGTGTACGGCGAGCGGCCGGACCTGCCCAAGCGCGAGGACCAGCCGACGGCGCCCATCTCCCCCTACGCCGCCACCAAGGTGGCCAACGAGATCTACGCCGCCGTGTGGGGCCGGATCTTCGGGCTGGAGACGGTGGGCCTCCGGTACTTCAACGTGTTCGGGCCCCGCCAGGACCCCAAGAGCGAGTACGCGGCCGTCATCCCGCGCTTCATCCTGTGGGCGTTGCGCAACGAGCCGCTCCAGGTGCACGGCGACGGCGAGCAGTCGCGCGACTTCACCTACATCGACAACGTGGTGTCGGCCAACCTCCTGGCCGCCCGCGCCCCCGCCCGCCAGGTCGCGGGCAAGAGCTACAACGTGGGCTGCGGCAGCCGCACGAGCCTCCTGGAGATCGCCGAGCTCCTCGAGCGCTGGATCGGCCGCCGGCTCCGTCGCAAGCACAGCCCGTCCCGGGTGGGGGACGTGCGGCACACGCTGGCCGACATCGGCGCCGCCAAGCGCGACATGGGTTACGAGCCCCTGGTGGACTTCGAGACGGGGCTCCGACGGACGCTGGACTTCTTCACGGGGAGGTAGCCATGGCTCGGGGTCCCTCGCGCTTCGCCCTCGTCCTCGCGCTCTCGGCCCTGGCCGGGATCGCCGCCCTCCCGCCGGCCGCCGCGGCCCAGGGGGGCGCGAGCCTGGTGATCCAGGCCTCCACGGAGCCGCCCGGGCTCGACCTGACGGCCAGCCCCGCCTCGGCCATCGCCGCCGTCGTCCACTACAACGTGCAGGAGTGCCTGCTCAAGGTGGACAAGACGGGGGCCCTCGCCCCCTGGCTGGCCGAGCGGTGGTACACCACCGACAGCAAGAACTACACCTTCTTCCTCAAGAAGGGGGTGCGCTTCCACAACGGGCGGGAGCTGCGGGCCGCCGACGTCAAGTTCGTGCTGGAGCGCGCCCGGAACCCCGAGACCAAGCACCCGCACCGCAAGCGCTACGAGGGCATCACCGACATCATCGTGAAGGACGAGTACACGGTGTCGGTCACGCTCAAGGAGCCCAACGCCAACTTCCTGCTGGACATCGCGCGGCAGGGCTCGGTCATCTACCCGCGCGAGGCCGCCGAGACCCTCAAGAGCCAGCCCATCGGCACCGGGCCCTTCGTGCTGGCGGAGTGGGTGCGGGGCGACCGGATCGTGCTCACGCGCAACAAGGACTACCACGTCAAGGGCCTGCCGAAGCTCGACAAGGTCACGTACCGCTTCATCCCCGACCCCAACGCGGTGCTGGCCGCCCTCCGCTCGGGCGACATCGACGTGTCGGGGTTCGGCATCGGGCCCGAGCACGTGGGCGAGCTCAAGAAGGACGGTCGCTTCCAGGTCATCGTGGGCGACACGACCAACGACGTGATCCTGTCCATGAACAGCGGCAAGAAGCCGTTCTCGGACAAGCGCGTGCGGCTGGCCGTCACCCACGCCATCGACAAGGAGGAGGTGCTGAAGGGGGCCATGTTCGGCCTCGGCAAGGTCCTGGGCTCCAACGTGGACCCCATGAACCCGTACTTCGTGGACCTGGCCAAGGCCAAGCCCCACGACCCGGCCCGGGCCAAGAAGCTCCTGGCCGAGGCCGGCCTGCCGAACGGCTTCGACGCCGTGCTGAAGGTGGCGCCCCAGTACTACTACACGGTGCGCACGGGCGAGGTCCTGGTGAGCCAGCTCGCCAAGGTGGGCATCCGGGTCAAGATCGAGCAGATCGAGTGGGGCCAGTGGCTCAGCCAGGTGTACCGCGAGGCCAACTTCGATCTCTCCATCATCGGCCACGCCGAGCCCTGGGACATCGGCAACTACGCCAACCCCAAGTACTACTACCGCTGGGACAGCCCGGAGTTCCAGAAGCTGTTCACGCAGTCCGAGACCACGGTGGACGACGCCAGGCGCAAGGACCTCTACGCCCAGATGCAGAAGATGCTGGCCGAGGAGGCCCCCGCCGTGTGGCTCTACATGCATCCGCGGCTGGTCGTGACCAAGAAGGGCGTGACGGGCGTGTGGAAGGACCTGCCCATCCCGTCCATGGACCTGTCCGAGGTCGCCTGGCAGAAGTAGCCGCGGCCGGCGGGCGGGGTTGCGCCGTTACGTCCTCCGGAGGGTGGCCGCGCTGGCGGCGACCCTCCTGTTCGTCTCGGTCCTGGTCTTCGTCGTCATCCGGGTGCTGCCCGGCGACCCCGCCCTGGTCATCATGGGCACCGAGGGCAGCCCGGAGGCGGCGGCCGAGCTGCGCCGCGCCATGGGGCTCGACCGGCCCCTCGTGGTCCAGTACCTGGAGTGGGCGGGCAACGCGCTGCGCGGGGACCTCGGCCGGTCCATCCAGTACGACGTCCCCGTCAGCCGGCTGATCCTCACGCGCCTGCCCGTCACCCTGCCCCTGACGCTCCTGGCCGGGGCGTTCATGGTGGCCGCCGCCGTCCCCCTCGGGGTCTTCGCCGCCACGCGCCACCGGCGCGGGGGCGACTACCTGGCCATGGTGCTGTCCCAGATCGGGGTCGCCGTGCCCGGCTTCTGGGCGGGGCTCCTCCTCATCCTGCTGTTCTCGGTCAAGCTCGGCTGGGTGCGGGCCGGGGGGTTCGACGGCTGGGGGGAGGGGCTGGGGGCGGGGCTGCGCGCCCTCCTCCTGCCCGCGGCGGCGCTGGCCCTCTTCCAGTTCGCGGTGCTGACCCGCACCACCCGCTCGGCGGTGCTGGAGGTGCTGCGCGAGGAGTACGTGAAGACGGCCCGGGCCAAGGGGGCGAGCGAGCGGTCGGTGGTGTTCCGCCACGCGCTCCGCAACGCCATGATCCCCATCGTCACGGTGGCGGGCGTGCAGCTCGGCCAGCTCGTGGCCGGCAGCATCATCCTGGAGTCGGTGTTCTACCTGCCCGGGCTCGGCCGGCTGGCCCTCGGCGCCATCAGCGCGCGGGACCTGCCGGTGGTGCAGGGGGTGGTGCTCTTCGCGTCCTCCCTGATCGTGGTCATCAACGTGGCCGTGGACATCCTCTACGGCATCCTCGACCCGCGCATCCGCTACGAGTGACGGATGCGGCGCGCCTTCCGGCACGTCACGTTCACGATCGGGCTCGTGGTCACCCTCGGGCTCCTGGGCACGGCCGCCCTGAGCCTGGTCTACACCCCCCGCGATCCCCTGCAGATGTCCATCGCGGGACGGCTCCAGGGCCCGACCGCCGCCCACCCGCTCGGCACCGACCAGTTCGGCCGCGACATCCTCTCGCGGGTCATGACGGGCGCCGTGACCTCGATCCTGGTGGGCGTCATCGCGGTGGGCATCGGCATGGGGGTGGGCGTGAGCCTCGGCATGTGCTCGGGCTACTTCGGCGGGTGGCTCGACGAGGGGTTCATGCGGCTCATGGACGCGGTGCAGGGCTTCCCGGCCATCCTCTCGGCGCTGCTCCTGGCCGCCGCCTTCCGGCCGAGCCTGGCCATGAGCATGGTGGCCATCGGGGTGGCGTTCCTGCCCGTCTTCGCCCGCCTGACCCGCGCCAGCTTCCTCGCGCACCGGGAGCGCGAGTTCGTCCTGGCCGCCCGGGCCCTCGGGGCGGGCGACGCCGCCCTCATCGGCCGGCACATCCTGCCCAACACCGTGCCGCCCCTGATCGTCCAGGCCACCATCAGCTTTCCAGTGGCGATCCTGGCCGAGGCTGCGTTATCCTACCTCGGCCTTGGCACCCAGCCCCCTCATCCGTCGTGGGGGGTGATGCTCAAGGAGGCCCAGGCGTTCCTCGGGACCAACCCGTGGTACGCCGTGTTCCCTGGCGGCGCCATCGCCGTCACCGTGCTGGGGTTGAACCTGCTCGGCGACGGCCTGAGAGATCTCCTCGATCCCAAGCTGGCCGAGTGAGGCGCGGCAGGCGTGGCGGCGCTCACTCAAGAACGTAAGGAGACCATCCGTGTATCGAGCACTCCTGGCCGTGGTGGTCATGCTCGGCGTCACCCAGGCGGCGGTCATCGCGACCTCCGTGTACCTGCACCGGGGGCTGGCCCACCGTTCGCTCGTCCTGCACCCGGCCGTGGACTGGGTGTTCCGCTTCATCCTCTGGATCTCCACCGGGGTCATCCGCCGGGAGTGGGTGGCCGTGCACAGGAAGCACCACGCCTTCACCGACCGCGAGGGGGATCCCCACAGCCCGCTCGTGGCCGGCTTCTGGCGGATCCAGCTCGGCAACGTCTTCTACTACGTCCGGGAGGCCCGGAACCCCGACACGCTGGCCCGATGGGCCCGCGACATCAAGGACGACATCTGGGACCGCCTCCTGTTCAACCGGTCGAGCCTCGGCCTCGTGGTGGGGGTGGCCCTCGCCATGCTCCTCCTGGGCCCGATCTGGGGCCTCGTGGTGGGGGCCGGCCACTTCGTGCTCTACGTCTTCGTGCTCTCGCCCGCCATCAACGGCCTCGGCCACTGGTGGGGGCGCAAGAACTTCCTCAACACGGCCACCAACATCCGCATGCTGGCCTGGCTCACGGGCGGCGAGAGCCTGCACAACAACCACCACGCCCACCCCTCGAGCCCCAAGTTCAGCATGGCGCGCCTCGAGTTCGATCCCTCCTGGATCGTGATCAGGACGCTGGTGGCGCTCCGCCTGGTCTCCCTGGTGGGGGAGACGGTGAGGGCCCAGTCGTAGGCCGCTCGGCCCGGCGCCTTCCCCCGCGGCGGGCCACGGATCCGCCCCGCCCCGCCTGACCGTCATGCCGGCTCCCCCCGCCCCGGGGACCGGACGGCGGCGCTCCGTCGGGTCGGGGACCGGACCGACGCCCGGGCCGGAGCCGGCCGGGTGAGGATCGCGGTCAACGCCGCCATCGTCGACGCCGCCCTGAGCGGCCTCGGCGTCTACACGGCCAACCTGGTCCGGGAGCTGGCCCGGCTCCACCCCGACCTCGTCGTCTACACGTCGGCCCCCGAGGCCTGCGGCGTGGACGCGGCGCGCGTGCGCCGCATCCGACGCACGCTGCAGCCGCACCGGGGCGCGCGGGGGCACTTCCAGCGGATCGTGTGGGCCCAGCTCGGCCTGCCCGTGCGCCTGCTGGCCGACCGGGCCTCCGTGCTCCTCTCCCCCGTTCCCGAGGGGACCCTGCTCGCCCCGGTGCCCCAGGTGATCGTCGTGCACGACCTCATCCCGCTCCACCTGCCCGGGTCGTTCCCCCGCCAGTACCTGTACTTCCGCCACGTGGTGCCGAGGATCCTGCGCTCCTCCCGGGCCATCGTCACCGACTCCGAGAGCACGAGGCGGGACGTGGTGAGCTTCTACGGCGTCGACGCGAGCCGCGTCAGCGTCGTCCCCTGCGGGTACGACCGCGCGCGCTTCCGCGTCGGGCTCGATGCCTCGGCGGTGAAGGACAAGCACGGGCTCGAGCGGTACGTCCTCTTCGTCGGCAATCTCTTCCCCCACAAGAACCTCCCGGTCCTCTTCGAGGCCTTCGCGCTGCTGGCCCGGCGCTTCCCCCACGCCCTGGTGATCGCCGGCCGGAAGGACGCGCGCTACTACCCCTCCCTGGCCGCCCAGGCCCGCGCCCTCGGCGCGGCCGACCGCGTCCGCTTCCTGGACTACGTGCCCTCCGAGGACCTCCCGGCCCTCTACGCGGGCGCCGACGCCCTCGTGCTGCCCTCCCTCTACGAGGGGTTCGGCCTCCCGGTGCTGGAGGCCATGGCCTGCGGCACCCCCGTGATCGCCTCGCGGGCGGGGTCCCTGCCGGAGGCGACGGGCGACGGGGCGGTGCTGGTGGAGCCCTCCGACGTGCGGGCGCTGGCCGCCGCCATGGAGGCGGTGCTGAGCGATCCCGGCGAGCGCGAGCGCCTCCGGCACCGCGGCTTCGCCCAGGTCGCGCGCTTCGGCTGGGAGCGCACCGCGCTCGAGATGCTGGAGGTGCTCCGGGCCGCGGTGGGGGGCGGCTCGCGGGTGCCGCTGGCCGGCGGCCGGGAGTCCCGCGCCCGTTGAGCCGCGAGGTCCTCGCCCACTACCGGGACCTCGTGCTGGTGCTCGTGGCCAAGGAGCTCAAGGTGCGCTACCGGAGCACCGTCCTCGGCTACGCCTGGTCCCTGCTGCACCCCCTGGCCTTCGCCGCCATCTTCTTCGTCCTCTTCAAGGTCATCATGCGCATCCCCCGGGAGGACTACGCGCTGTTCCTCGTCACCGGCCTGTTCCCGTGGCAGTGGTTCGCCAACTCCATCGGCGCCTCCACCGGTTCGTTCCTCCACAACAGCTCGCTGATCCGGAAGGTGATGTTTCCCCGGTCCCTCCTGGTCCTCGCCGGCGTCCTCAACGACATGTTCCACTTCCTGGTCTCGGTGCCCGTCATCGTGCTGTTCCTGCTCTACCACCGGACCGTCCCGTCCCTGGCCGCGGTGGCGCTGCTGCCGCTGATCGTGCTGATCCAGCTCCTGTTCACGCACGGCGTGGCCCTGGCGCTGGCCACGTGCAACCTGTTCTTCCGGGACCTGGAGCGCCTGGCCGTCATCGTGACCACGCTCTGGTTCTACGTCACCCCCGTGCTCTTTCCCGCCGACATGATCCCGCCCGGGTTCGGCTGGGTGGTCTACGCCAACCCCATGGCGGCCATCGTGGGCTGCTGGCGCGGCCTCTTCCTGGATGGGGCGGTGCCGGGGACGCTCCTGGGGCTGGCCGCGGCGTGGTCGCTCGTGGCCCTCGCCGTCGGCCACCGGATCTACCGGGCGCTGCACTGGAGGTTCGCCGAGCTTGTCTGAGGGGCCGGCCATCAGCTTCCGGGACGTCACCAAGTACTACCCGGTGACCGCCGGCCGCGCCATGTTCCTGAAGGACGTGCTGCTGCACCTGCCGGGGTCGCTCTCGGCCCTCCGGCGGCGCCAGCGGTTCTGCGCCCTCGACGGGGTCTCCTTCGACGTCGCCCGCGGGGAGTCCTTCGGGGTCATCGGCCGCAACGGCAGCGGCAAGAGCACCACCCTCGGGCTGATCGCGCGGGTCCTCGTGCCGAACCAGGGCAGCGTCCGCACGGTGGGGCGCATCGCGCCGCTCCTGGAGCTCGGGGCCGGGTTCCACTTCGACCTCACGGGCCGCGAGAACATCATGCTCAACGGCGTGCTGCTGGGCCTGACGCGCGAGCGCGTCAGGGCGCGCGTCGCGGACATCGTGGCGTTCTCGGAGCTGGGGGACCTCATCGAGCAGCCGCTCCGCGCCTACTCCAGCGGCATGGTCGCGCGGCTCGGGTTCTCCGTGGCCGTGCACCTCGACCCCGACATCCTGCTCGTGGACGAGGTGCTGGCGGTCGGGGACGAGGCGTTCCAGAAGAAGTGCCTCCGGCGGATGGCCGAGTTCCGGGCCCGGGACGTGACCATGGTGCTGGTGAGCCACAACCTGGGGGACATCGAGAGCCTGTGCGACCGCGCCGCCCTCCTGGACGGGGGGCGCCTGGCCATGGTGGGCCGGCCGCGCGAGGTCGTCGCCGAGTACCGGCGGCGGCTCGACGACGGCGCGGCCGGGACGGACGACGCCGGGCCGTGACCTTCCCCAGCCGGTCGCGGCTCAAGGAGGCGGTCAAGCGGGTGCCCGGCCTCGGCGGCGTGGCCGCGGCCGTGTACCGGCGCCTGACCCGGCTCGACCGGCTCGCGCTGCACGCGCGGATCATGGACGCCAACGCCCGGCGCCTGGCCCTGGCCCTGGTGGAGCTCGAGCGGGACCGCGCGCAGGCCGGGAGCGCCCCGCGCCGCGTGACCGCCCCCGGCGAGCTGCGCGATCTGCACACCACCTCGAGCGTCTGCACCCAGGCGCAGTTCATGACGCCCGAGTACGTCTACTGGTGCGGCCGGCTCGGGGAGCGGCCGGTCTGGCACCGGAAGCAGTGGGAGTACTACTTCATCTGCCAGGCGCTCTGGGAACGGGGCATGCTGCGGCCGGGCCGGGCCGGATGCGGATTCGGCGTGGGCCGGGAGCCCCTCCCCGCCCTCTTCGCGGCGCTGGACTGCACGGTGGTCGCCACCGACGCGCCGGCGAGCGCGGCCATCGAGGCGCACTGGCGGCAAACCGGCCAGCACGCGACCTCCCTGGCCGACCTGAGCGCGCCCGGCGTGGCGCCCGACGAGCGCGTCCGCGCCAACGTCACCTTCCGCACCGTGGACATGAGGCGGATCCCCGCCGACCTGGCCGGCTTCGATTTCGTCTGGTCGACGTGCGCCCTCGAGCACCTGGGGAGCATCGAGCGGGGGATCGAGTTCGTGGAGCGCGCCTGCCGGTGCCTCGCGCCGGGCGGGGTCGCCGTGCACACGACGGAGTTCAACGTGGCCTCGGACGATGCGACGCTCGACGCGGGCCCCATCGTCCTCTTCCGGCGCCGGGACCTGGCGGAGATGGAGCGGCGGGTGGCCGCCGCCGGCTGCCGCCTGGCGCCGCTCAGCCTCGAGCCCGGCCACGGGCTCCTCGACGGGCTGGTAGCACTTCCCCCCTTCGAGGGCGGCTACGCCGACGCCCCCGTGCTGCGCCTGGAAGTGGACCGGCACGTGACGACCTCCCTCGGGCTGATCGTCGAGAAGGGCGAGCGGCCCCGCTGAGGGGCCGGCCGGCGGGGATGCGACGGCTGGTCGATCTCGTGCTGGCGACGCCGGGGGTCGGCGGCGCCGCCCGCTGGCTTCGGCGGTGGGCGATGCTGCCGGGCCAGCTCCGGCTCATCCAGGCCAACGCGCGGGCGGTGGCCCTGGAGGTGGCCAGGGGCCTCGAGCGCGAGGCGTCGGCGCCCGCCCTGCCGGCGGCCGCCCCCGCCGGGCCCCCCGCGCTGACGTCGCGGATGTGCACGCAGGCCCAGTTCCTGACCGCGGAGTTCGCCCACTGGCGCGGTCGGCTCAAGCAGGACCTCTTGTGGCACCGCAAGCAATGGGAGTTCTGCTTCATCGCCCACGCCCTGTGGGAGCGCGACATGCTCCGGAGCGGCCGGCGGGGCTGCGGGTTCGGGGTGGGCGTGGAGCCGCTGCCCGCCCTGTTCGCGAGCCTCGGCTGCCGGATCACCGCCACCGACGCCCCGGCTCACGTGGTGGCGGCGGGCTGGCGCGAAACCGGCCAGTACGCGGGGACCCGGGATCCCCTGAACGCCGCCGGCATCGCCTCCCCCGAGGCGTTCGCGGCGAACGTCGAGTGGCGTGCGGTGGACATGAACCACCTGCCCGCGGATCTCCAGGGCTTCGACTTCGTCTGGTCGGCCTGCGCCATGGAGCACCTGGGCTCCATCGAGCAGGCCATCGCGTTCCTGCTCGGCTCGTGCCGGTGTCTCAAGCCAGGCGGCGTCGCCGTCCACACCACCGAGTTCAACGTCTCCTCCGACGAAGCCACGCTGTCACGGGGGCCCACTGTGCTCCTGCGCCGCCGGGACATCCTCGAGATCGCCGAGCGCCTCGGGGAGGTGGGATGCGAGCTGGCTCCCGTCGACTTCGACCCGGGCGCGGGCGTGCTGGACCGGTTCGTCGCGGTGCCCCCGTACGAGTACGGCGTGGCCGACGCCCCCATGCTGAAGGTGGCCCTCCGCGGCTTCGTGGCCACCTCGCTCGGCCTGATCGTGCACAAGCGCCGGCCCTGACGCGACGCGCGCCGCCCGCGGCGCCGCGCGCCATCGACCGGCCAGCCCGCCGCCACGGCCCGGCGCTCCCCGGGGACCGGCCGGCGGGCGGCGACCCGAAATCCTTCGCGCGCTGCCGCCCCGGTGCCATGATGGGAGGGTCGTGGCCGACCCCGGTCCGCGAGGTCGACGCGGCGCCGCAGCATGATCGAGCGGGGTGGGGTCGGGGTCAACGCGTCCATCATCGGCGAGAGTCCGACGGGGCTGGGGCTCTATGCCATCCATCTGGTCCGCGCCCTGGATACCGTCCGCTCCGACCTCTGCGTCTACACCTCGTGGCCCGAGGCCCTCGCGGGGCTGCGGGCCCGCGTCCGGCCGGCCCCCGTCGCCGCCCGTCCCGAGCGGGGGCTGCGGGGCCACCTCACCCGCCTGGTCTGGGTGCAGACGGCGCTTCGCCGGCGCGCGAGGGCGGCGCGGCTCGGCGTCTTGCTGAACACGGTGCCGGAGGCCGTCCTGAGCGCGCCGATCCCCCAGGTGACCGTGGTCCACGACGTGCTGCCGCTGTTCTACCCGGCCGAGTACCCGCGGCAGCAGTACTACTTCCGCTGCCTCCTGCCACGCGTGCTGCGCCGCTCGCGCCTGGTCGTGGCGGATTCCGCGTCCACGCGCCTCGACCTGATCGAGCGCTGCGGCCTGCCGCCGGCCAAGATCCGCACCATCTACCCCGGGTACGACCCGACCGCCTTCTACCCCAACGGCGTGGAGGCCGGGCCGGGCGGGCTCCCGTACGTGCTGTACGTGGGCAACCTGCTGCCCCACAAGAACCTCCTGTGCCTGCTGGAGGCGCTGGCCGTGCTGCGGCACCGCCAAGCCGCGCGGCTGATCATCCGCGGCGCCGGCCGGCCCGCCTACGTGCGCGCGCTGCGGCAGCGGGTGGAGGCGCTGGGCCTCGGCGGGCTGGTCACGCTCGAGGGGTACGTGGACGAGGCCGCCCTCCGTGCCCTGTACACCCACGCGGCGTGCCTGGTGCTGCCCTCCCTGCGGGAGGGCTTCGGCCTCCCCGTGCTCGAGGCCATGGCCTGCGGGACGCCGGTGGTCACCTCGGACGCGTCCTCGCTGCCGGAGGCGGGGGGCGACGCGGCGCTCCGGGTGGACCCCCGGGACGCGGTGGGGCTGGCCGACGCCATGCACCGCGTCCTCGCCGACCGGGACCTGCGCGCGGACCTCCGCGACCGGGGGCTCAAGTGGGTGGGCGCCTTCTCCTGGCGGCGGACGGCGTGCGAGATGTCACGCGTGCTGGACGAGGTTCGGGGCCCGGGCCCGACCGGGATGGGCTATACTACGTGACGCGTCGTTGACCGGAGGCGATCGACGGGATTCCCTCCGTCTGGAGAACCCGAGACCGTGACAGACAAGCGCGCGCTCATCACCGGCATCACGGGCCAGGACGGCTCGTACCTGGCCGAGTTCCTGCTCGACAAGGGCTACACCGTGTTCGGCATGGCCCGCCGGGTGAGCAAGGAGAACTTCGAGCGGCTGGAGCACATCCGCCCCCGCCTGGTGCTGCGCCAGGCCGACCTCCTGGACCAGCTCTCGCTGATCCGCCTGCTGGAGGAGTCGCGGCCCCACGAGGTCTACAACCTGGCCGCCCAGTCCTTCGTGCCGACCTCCTGGAACCAGCCCGTGCTCACCGCCGAGTTCACCGCCCTCGGCGTCACCCGGATGCTCGACGCGATCCGCCTGGTCGACCCCCACATCCGCTTCTACCAGGCCTCGTCCAGCGAGATGTTCGGCAAGGTGCGCGAGGTGCCGCAGACGGAGCGGACGCCGTTCCACCCCCGCAGCCCCTACGGGGTCGCCAAGGTCTACGGGCACGCCATCACCGTCAACTATCGCGAGAGCTACGGGATGTTCGCCTGCGCCGGCATCCTGTTCAACCACGAGTCGCCCCGCCGCGGGCCCGAGTTCGTCACGCGCAAGGTCACCGACGCGGTGGCCCGCATCAAGCTGGGGCTGGCCAAGGAGCTCAGGCTCGGCAACCTGGACGCGCGCCGGGACTGGGGCTTCGCCGGGGACTACGTCGAGGCCATGTGGCTCATGCTCCAGCTGGACGAGCCGGACGACTTCGTGGTCGCCACCGGCGAGAGCCACACCGTCGAGCAGCTGGTGGAGCAGGCCTTCGCCCACGTGGGCCTCGAGTGGCAGGAGTACGTGGTCGTGGACCCGTTGCTGCGGCGCCCGGCGGAGGTGGACCTGCTCCTCGGCGACGCCACCAAGGCCCGCGAGAGGCTCGGCTGGGCCCCCAAGGTGCGCTTCCCCGAGCTGATCCGCATGATGACCGACGCCGACATGGAGCGCCACCGGGCCAGCGGGCGATAGGCCGGTGAGGGGCGGCTGGCCGGGGCGGCGCGTCGTGGTCACGGGCGGGGCCGGCTTCCTGGGCTCCTTCGTCGTCGAGGCGCTGCGCGCCCGCGGCTGCCCGGCCCCCGTGGTGCCCCGGAGCCGCGAGCACGATCTCCGCCGCGAGACCGACATCGTGCGCCTCCTGGCGGAGGCGCGGCCCGACCTGATCATCCACCTCGCCGCCGTCGTGGGTGGGATCGGCGCCAACCGCGACAACCCCGGCCGCTTCTTCTACGACAACCTCGTGATGGGCGCCCACCTCATGGAGCAGGCGCGGCGGCACGGCGTCGGGAAGTTCGTGGCGGTGGGGACCGTCTGCTCCTATCCCAAGCACGCCCCCGTGCCCTTCCGGGAGGCCGACCTCTGGGACGGGTACCCCGAGGAGACCAACGCCCCCTACGGGCTCGCCAAGAAGATGCTGCTGGTGCAGTCCCAGGCCTACCGCGCCCAGTACGGCTTCAACGGCATCTTCCTCCTGCCCGTGAACCTCTACGGTCCCCGCGACAGCTTCGACCCCGCCACGTCGCACGTGATCCCGGCCCTCATCAAGAAGTGCCTGGACGCCGTCGACGCCGGCGCCCCCGAGATCGTCGTCTGGGGCACGGGCAAGGCCACCCGGGAGTTCCTCTACGCGGAGGACGCCGCCGAGGGGATCGTGCTGGCCGCCGAGCGCTACGACGCGCCGGAGCCGGTGAACCTGGGGGCGGGCCGCGAGATCGCCATCCACGACCTCGTGACCCTGATCGCGCGCCTCACCGGGTTCACGGGGCGGATCGTCTGGGACAGCGCCAAGCCCGACGGTCAGCCGCGGCGCATGCTGGACACCTCCCGCGCGGCGCAGGCCTTCGGCTTCGTCGCCCGGACGCCCTTCGAGGAGGGCCTCCGCCGGACGATCGAGTGGTACCGGCGGTCGCGCCGCGCGGGGGTGTAGCGGGCCCGGACCCGCGCCGCGCCGCCGCCCTCGCTCCAGAGCCGGCGGATCCCGCCCGGAGGCTCGGTCATCTCGGCTCGGCCACGGCCCGGTGACCCCGACGTGAGCGCGCCGGGGGCGGCACGGCGGTCCATCGGCTGGACGGCGGTGGCCGTGGCGCCCGCGGTCCTGCTGGCTGCGCTCAGCCTCAAGCTCAACCACTTCGCCCTGATCGACGACTGGGTGAACCTCGTCCAGGCCTCGGCCGGGTTTCGCGACAACCTCGCGATCCACGATTCCGGGCGCGTCAACTTCTTCTATCGCCTCTTCCACTGGGCGGTCATCCGCGTCCTGGCCCCGGAGGCCTGGGCGCTCTCCCTGGCCAACGGCGCCTGCGTCGTCGTCGGCGCCTTCCAGGTCCACCGCCTCGCCACCCGCGGCCTCGGCGGCGCCCTTCCGGGCGGCGTCGCCGCCGCCTGGCTCTTCACGCTCAACACCGCGACCGCCGAGGGCCTGTTCTCCCTGGGCAAGACGGAACCGAAGCAGCTGGTGTGCTGGCTCCTGGTCCTGGCGCTGCTCGTCCGGGCGCTCCGCCCGGGGGCCCCCGGCCGAGCCGCCACCGCCGCGCTGATGGGGGGGGTCGCGACGGCGGCGGCATTCCTGTTCAAGGAGACCGCGGTGCTCCTGGCCGTCCCGCTGGGGCTGCTCGCCCTCATGACGGCCCGCGCGTGGCCGCGACTCACCACGCACGAGCGCCGGCGGCGCGCCGGACTGCTCGCCGCCTGTGCCATCCCGCTGGCGGCCGGGACCACCTTGATCGTGGCGTACGGCCTGCGAGCGGAATCGTACCCGCGGCAGCTGATGAGTGGGCCGGTCGGCCTGACCCACCTCGACGTGCTCGCCCAGACCGATGCGGGGCTGGCGGCGATGGTGACGGCGGCGCTGCTCCTGGGGACCGTGACCGCCCTGCGATCGCGGCACGGGCCGGTGCTCCTGCTCACCGCGCAACTGGGAGCGGTGGCCGGGTTCTACACGCTCCTCCGGACGACGGGCCCGTACTCCTACTACCCGGCGGCGGCCATGGCCGCGGTGGTCCTCGGGCGGGTGCTGTTCCCACCGGGGGAGCGGCACGTCGTGGCGCGGCGGGTGGCCGGCGCGGTGGCCGTCGTGCTGGTGGCCTACGGCGGGGTGCGGGCGCTGTCCGGCGGTCTGGCGCTCGGTGGCTGGAGCTGGCTCTACGATCGGCTGGTCTCGGTGGTCGGGGCCGAGCGGCCGCCGCGCGTGATGTTCTATCGGTCGGGCGGGTGGGAAGTGTACGTGGAGGCCAAGCTGGTGTGGGAGACGCTGCGGGGGCTCCCGGTCGTCACCGGCGTGCTCGATCCCGCGGAAGCGCCCGGCGAGGGGGTCCGGCGGTTCGGCAGTCGGGACCTGCGGCCCGGGGACTGGATCCTGGAGCAGTTCGGGGCGGCCCGGAACGCCCGCGTGCCCTTCCGGGATCTCAACGTCACCCGACGGGAAGACCACGCGCTCGCCGGCCTCGGCGGGGAGGGTCTGCTCCCCGCGCGCGTCGCCCACCGGTACGTGGCCCGCTACGGCTGGCCGGCCGGCAAGCTCGACCTCTGGCCCGGCTCGACGTGGCTCGAGTGGCGCGTCTACGAGGTGACGGCCGCGCCCTGCGTCGTCCTGGAAGACCTGGCCGCCGACCACTGGATGGGCGAACGGGCCGGCCTGTGGGTCCGGCGCGGCGGATGGGAGCGGGTCATCTTGCGGATCCGGCCGTTCGTCGCCTCCGTGGACGGGAGGACGTTCCAGAACCAGCTGGACATCCGCCAGGGGGAGACGGCCGTGGCTCGATGCCCGGTGCGCGGCGCCGCCAGCCCGCCCTGCGTCCTGGAGGCGTCGGCGTTCCGCCTCCCGGGGGATGGCCAGTGGACGAGGCTCGACCTGATCGCCGAGAAGGTCTTCGTCCCTCGCGCCCTCGGGATCGGGCGCGAGACGCGCTCCCTGTCCTTCAGCTTCCGGCCCACGTGGGAAGCCGGTCACGCCGCGCTCCTCGAGGGCGGGCGCGCCGGTCGCGCCTGCGATGGGGGCGCGTGAGGGAGGGGCCCCGGGCCTGCTCGGCACGTCGGGTGCGCGCGGCCGCGGACGGAGTCACCGAGTGGCGGCGGTCGGGTTCGTGTTCCTGGGGTAAGATGCTGGCGCCATGAGATGGACCGGAACGCGGGTGCTCGTGACGGGAGCCGCCGGGTTCATCGGCAGCCACCTCTGCGAGGCGCTGGTCGAAGCGGGGGCTCGGGTCACCGCCATGGTTCACTACAACTCGAGGAACGACTGGGGCAACCTCGAGCTGGTCCCCGCCGAGAAGAAGGCCGCGCTCGCGATCGTGGCCGGCGACGTCGAGGACGGCGACTTCGTGGCTCGCCAGGTCCGAGGGCAGGCCGTGGTGTTCCACCTCGCGGCGCTCATCGGGATCCCGTACTCGTATCTGGCGCCGCTCAGCTACGTGCGGACGAACGTGGAGGGGACGCTCAACGTCCTCGAGGCCGCGCGGGAGGCGGGGGTGGAGCGCGTGGTCCACACGTCCACGTCCGAGACCTACGGGACGGCGCTCTACACGCCGATCGACGAGCGGCATCCCCTGCAGGGGCAGTCGCCCTACTCCGCGTCGAAGATCGCGGCGGACAAGCTCGCGGAAGCCTACTACCGCTCCTTCAGCCTCCCCGCGGTCACGGTGCGTCCGTTCAACACCTACGGGCCCCGGCAGTCCGCCCGGGCGGTGATCCCCACCATCGTGAGCCAGGCCCTCACCCGGTCGGAGATCCGCCTGGGGTCCCTGACGCCGATCCGGGATCTGACGTACGTCCGGGACCTGGTCCGGGCCTTCGTGCAGCTCGCCGAGTGCGACGCCGCCGTGGGTCGCACCGTCAACGTCGGGGCCGGCGCGGGCTGCTCGGTGGCGGACCTGGCCGGCCGGATCCTGTCGCTGATGCACGTCGACCGGCCGATCGTCCAGGACGAGGAGCGCGTGCGCCCGGAGCACAGCGAGGTGTACGAGCTGGTGTGCGACAACCGGCTGGTCGCCGAGCTGACGGGCTGGCAGCCGACATGGGGGCTCACCGAGGGCCTCGAGGAGACGATCCAGTTCGTGGCCGAGCACCTCCGGCTGTTCAAGCCGGAGCAGTACGTGCGGTGAGCGGCCCCGCCCAGGCGGTCATCCTCGCCGGCGGCCGGGGCACCCGTCTCCGGCCCTACACGACGGTGATCCCCAAGCCCTTGATGCCGGTCGGCGAATACCCGATCCTGGAGATCCTGCTGCGCCAGCTCACGCACGCCGGGATCCGGGAAGTCTTTCTCGCCGTGGGCCACATGGGCCATCTCCTCCAGGCGTTCTTCCAGGATGGCCAGCGGTTCGGCCTCGACATCACGTACTCGTTCGAGGAGGCTCCCCTGGGGACCGCCGGCCCCATCGCGCTCCTGGCCGACCGCCTCGAGGACGACTTCCTGGTCCTGAACGGCGATCTGCTGACCACCTTGGACTACCTGAAGCTCCTCGCGGCGCACCGATCCACGAGCGCGGCGGCGACGATCGCGGTGTGCGTGCGCGAGGTTCCGATCGACTTCGGCGTCATCGAGATGGACGACCGGGCGGCCCTCACGCGGTACATCGAGAAACCCGTCTATCGCTTCGACGTGAGCATGGGGGTCAACGTCTTCAACATGCTGGCCGTGCGCCCCTTTCTCCGGGCCGGGGAATACCTGGACATCCCGACGCTGATGACGAGGCTCCGCGAGAGCGGCCGGCTGGTCCACTGCTTTCGCGACGAGTGCTACTGGCTGGACATCGGGCGGGTGGACGACTACCAAGCGGCCGTCGAGATCTTCGAGAGTCGGAGAAGGGAATTCCTGCCGGACGGTCGGTGAGAGCCCTCGTCACGGGCGCGGGGGGGTTCTGCGGAAGGCACCTCGTCCGCCATCTCGAGGGCCAGGCGGTCGAGGTGCACACGCTGAGCGCAGGGCCCACCGGCGCGGGCGTGCACCACGTGGCGGACCCGCTGGACGCGGAGGCCCTGGCGGCCGTGCTCCGCCGCGCGCGGCCCGACTACCTCTTGCACCTGGCCGGCGTCAGCCGCGCGGTCGACGTCGCGACCTTCTACCGGGTCAACACGCTCTACGCGGCCAGCCTCCTGGACGCCGTTCGGGCGGCGGGCCTCGGGGACCGTCCCATGCTCCTGGTGGGAACCGCGGCCGAGTACGGATCGGTGAGCCCGGCCGCCCTGCCGATCGGGGAGGACACCCCTCCCCGCCCGCTGGGTCACTACGGGGCGAGCAAGCTCGCCCAGACCCAGATGGCCCAGGCGGCCGCCCGCCAGGGGCGCCCGCTCGTGGTGGCACGGCCGGCCAACATCATCGGCCCCGGGATGCCCGACCATCTGGCCGCCCAGAGCTTCATGCGCCAGGCGGTCGAGGTCGCCTCCGGGATCCGGGATCCGGTGATCGACGTCGGCGACCTCGACGCGGTCCGGGATTTCATCGACGTGGACGACGTGGTGACGATCTACTGGCGACTGCTCCAAGAGCCGAGGGCCCAGGGGCAGGTCGTCAACGTGTGCACGGGCGAGGGCATGCGGGTCGGCGACCTCCTGTCCCGCGCCATGCGCATCGCCGGCGTCACGGCCGAGATCCGCCGCGCCCCGGATCGCGGCGGGACCGACGTGCCCGTCCACGTGGGGAGCGCCGCGAGGCTCCGCGGCCTGCTCGGGCCGATCGCGTTCACGCCACTGGACGTCGCCCTCGGGAAGCTCCACCAGGCGCTGCTCGCCACCGCACGATCGCCTCGATGCGCACGCTGAGCGTTGTCTGCCCCGTCTACAACGAGCAGGAGGTCATCGAGCCCTTCTACGAGGCGCTGAACGGCGTCCTGGAGGGCGTCGCCGACCGCTATCAGGCCACCATCCTGTTCGTGGTCGATCCCGGGACCGACGACACCCTGTCGATCGTGCGCCGGATCGCGGCGCGCGATCCGAAGGTCCGCGTGCTGGTCCTCTCCGCCCGATTCGGCCATCAGATGGCCCTGCTGGCGGGCATCGACCATTCGGACGCCGACGTCGTCGTGATGCTCGATTCCGATCTCCAGCACCCCCCGGCCCTCATCCCCGCCATGCTCGACGCCTCCGAGAAGGGCTACGACATCGTCCACACGATTCGGCTGGACGCGCCCGACACGAGCTGGGTCGGCCGGTGGGCCTCCCGGCTCTTCTACCAGCTCCTCAACGTGCTCTCCCAGGTGCCGATCCGGGAGAGCGCGGCCGACTACCGGCTGATCTCCCGGCGCGTCGCCTCGCTGTTCCGCCACCAGATCCGCGAGCGCAACCAGTTTCTCCGTGGCCTGTTCAGCTGGGTCGGCTTCCGGGCGACCGGGGTGTCGTTCCAGGCGCAGCCCCGCGCGGCGGGGCGGAGCAAGTACTCGGTCGGACGCCTGTTCGCCTTCGCGATGGCGGGGATCACGTCGTTCAGCAAGCGGCCGCTCCGCGCCGCCATCCTCGTCGGGCTCGGCTTCGCCCTCTCGGGGCTCTTGCTGGCCCTCGTCACGTTGGTCCAGTACTTCTCCCATTCGACCCTGCCCTCCGGCTGGACCACCATCGTCATCCTGATCGCGGGCTTCAGCGGCATCCAGCTCATCTTCCTTGGCGTCATCGGCGAGTACATCGGAGCGATCTTCGACGAGGTCAAGGCCCGGCCCCACTACATCGTGGAGGAGCGGATCAACTTCGAGTGACGGCGGCTGGGGCCGGTCCGGGCGGGAGCGGCGGGGCCCGCTCCCGCGTCCGGGCGATCCCGACCCGACTCAGCGGGAGGCCGTCCCCGTGATCCTCACGGTGTACACGGCGACGCCGGGCCCGCCGTCGTCGGCGTGGGCCGAGGCGGGCTCGGCGGCCGGCGCGTCCGGAACGTGGAACGCGACGGCGGTCTCCCCCCGGAGCAGGCCGTCGGACAGGGGGAACGTGTACGTCCGGGGGCTCCGGTGGTCCAGCGCGAGCTGGGCGACGGGCGCCCCGTTGACCGTGACCGTGACGCGCAGCGCCCCGAGCCCCGGAGGCAGGATCGGTCGCACGTGGAGCTCGAGGACGCCGGCGGGCGGGGGGTCGAGCGCGAGGACGATGTGCGCCACCTGTCCCACGGTCCGGCGGAACCCGACCTCCGGCGCGCTCCACCCGCCGCCGCCCGCCAGGTAGGGCTCGACGCCCGGCTCGGCCAGCCGCAGGGGCGTGCCGAGAACGTAGCGCGGCACGGCCCAGTCGCGGGGGGGATGGATGAGCCCCGCCATCCATTGCGGATACCGCCAGTCCATGACCCGGGCGTGGTTCTGATCCATGTCGGGCAGGAGGTGGCGGTTCCAACCCCACACTTCGGTGGACAGGGCCCCCCGCCCGTTGATGACGACGCTCAGGACGAGGAGGACGGCGCCGACCACGACCTCGGCTCGGGGGCCGCGCCGCGTCCCGCGGCTCTGGGCCTCCGCTCCCGCGTCGAGGAGCGCGCGCACGCCGAGGATGGCCAGGAGCGTCAGCCATCCGAGGACGTCGGTGAGGTACCGAGAGCCGAAGGACGCGCCCGCGGCCCAGTAGTTCTGGAACGAGAGCATGACGACGTGGACGAGCACGATGAGGCCGGCCAGCCACGCCAGCGCGGCGAGGCGCACGCGCGCCGCGTGCCGGATCACGAGATAGGCGACGAACACGGTAACGGGCACGCAGATCAAGAGCCCGCGTGAGGGGCTGACGAGGGCACCCACCAGCCCGGCCAGCACGTCGGCCTGGACGCTGAGGTGGCTCCGGAACGGCAGGTAGTACAAGGGGATGATCTGGCCCGGGTAGTGGTACCAGCCATACGCGAGGAACAGGGCGAGCCACCCGCCCCCCGTCGCCAGATACCACCCCAGGGCGGATCGCTGGCGCAGGGCCATGTAGACGGTGACGCCCACCACGGTGATGCTGCTCGTCGGACGGGCGAAGTACATCCACGACAGGAGGGTCGCCAGGAGGACGGGCCGGCACCGGCCGGCGCCCGTCTCGGCGCGGAGCAGGAGCCAGACCACGATGCCCTGGAGGAAGACCTGCCACGTCTGTGACCAGAGCCCGCGGGAGGCCGTGCTCCACACCTGCGTGCCGAAGGCCTGACCCAGCGCGACGATCAGGGCCGGGCCCACCGGCAGGAGTAGACGCGCCGACAGGAAGGTGAGCGCGGCCAGGGCCGCCATGAGCCCGCCGGCGGTCACCACCTGGACCCGATCCTCGCCCCGTGCGTGGTAGCGACCGTCGGCGTGGAACACCGACACGCCGACGGTCTCCAGGGCGAGGACGAACGGGATCGCCAGGATCGAGCCTCCCACCGGGTAGCCGTAGTAGACGCGGTCGCCGTGGACCGAGAGCTGGTAGGGGTAGCCTCCCGCCGCGATCCCCGGGTAGGTTGCCGGGTCGAGAGGCCGGCGAAAGTAGGGCGTGAGGTCGAAGCTCTGGCGTCGGATGAGGCTGTCGGCGAGGACCAGGGAGTAACGCGAGTCCGCCACCTGCTCGACGGGGGACTTCAGGAACACGACTAGCGTGAGGAGGAACGTCAGGACGGCCACCACCGTGTCCGTCCGGGAACGCTCGATCGGCTCCATCAGCGTCCCGCAGCCCCCCATTCCCCGTTCCCGGCGGCGAGGGCGCCGAAGGCGCCCTCGACCGCCAGCCAGCGACGGAGGCCCTCGGCAAAGCCCGTCCGGGGGCCGTCGGCGTCCGTCCACTGGCCGGGCTCGTCGCTCCAGGCCTTGTCCGCCTCGAAGCTCAGGAGCTGCTCCGTGTGCTCCCGGAGCAGGCGGGTACACCCGAGACCACCGAGCCGTCCCAGGACGCCGGCTACCGGCACGGCCACGATTCGCCGCCTGAGCCCGGTGGCGTCGAGGATGAGCTCCACCATCTGCCGCACCGTGAGCCGCTCCGGTCCCCCGAGATGCCGGACCGGGGCCCCGCCCTCCTCGAGGGCCAGCCGGGCCAGCGCCCGGGCGACGTCCTCTACCCAGATGGGCTGGCGCCGGCCGGCGCCCGGGCCAGGGAGCGGGTAGGCCACGGGGACCCGGCGGGCCAGCTGCACCATGGTCCATACGTTCTTGCGATCCCCCGGACCATAGATCACCGTGGGGCGAACGACGCGGAGATCGGCGAGGTCGGCAGTGGCCAGGGCCTCCTCCGCTGCCAGCTTGCTCGCGCCATACCGGGCCCCCGGGCTGAAGACAACGTCCGACGAGGAGACGAACACGAACCGGTCGACCCCCGCCGCGCGCGCCGCGGCGCCCAGGCGCCGGGTGGCCTCCACGTTCACCCGCCAGAAGTCGCGCCCGGAGGAGGCGTTGATGACGCCGGCGCAGTGGACGACGCTTTCAATCCCCGCCACCGCACGGTCGACGAGGCGGCTGTCCAGGAGGTCCCCCTGCACGTCCCCGGGGCTGCGGAAGGTCCACCGCCGGACGGACACCCCCCGGGCGGCCACGGCGCGGGCGACATGGCCGCCGAGGAAGCCGTCGGCCCCAGTGACCAGGACGGTCGGGCTGTCCGTCGGGAGTGGTGGATGGCGCATCGTGCCGCGCAAGGATATCACCAGTGGTGGCGCCCTGAGCGCCCGTCGACCTCAGGGCGCCTGCTCCGGGGCCGTCGGCCCCGAGCGGGTGGGGACCCAGCCGGGCCCGCGGAACGAGCACGGTGGCGGCGGGCTGACCCCCGTCGGCGACCACGAGCGCGATCTCGAGGTCGAGGTCCGGGTGGCTCGTCGGCGGATCCGGGCCGATGACGAAGTCGTGCGTGTCGCCGGGGAGCACGTCGTGACGCAACCCTTCGCCGCCCTCGCCTCCTATTGCCACCTGTCGGTATGCCCCTACTGCGTCGAGGTGGAGCCTTATACATTCACGGGACACGGCGACGTTGAGCCTGGGGGAGCGCGCTCCCCATGCTAGTCTGCTGCCACGATGAGGCGCACTGAGCGCCGTCTCCGGCGGTGTGGATCCACGCCGACGATGTCGCGCAGCGCGTTCGTTAACGGCGGGTCCTTGGAAGGATTGAAGGTCTCGGCCTGCCCTCGCAGTGAGTCCTCCCACGACGAAAGGAGACACCTGTGGTGAGAAACAGTCTGTGCGCTCGCATCGCCAACATCGCGCTCATGACGCTCGCCCTGCTCGCTTGGGCGAACCCATCGTCGGCGCAGACCTACTGCGACATCGAGGCACACGATGCCAGGACCACCAACAGCGGCTCCGCGAACCTATTAGCGATCCAGGGTGCCATAAACACCTGTAAAGGTGGCAACGGTCACGTCTTCATCCCCGGCAAGGCGTACACGGTGACCGGGACGCTGACGATCAACGACAACGTCGCCATCGTGGGAGCGGGGCGCGGCTCGTCCGTGCTGGCGTTCACCTCCGGCGGCTTCGACGTCGACACGAACGACAAGGTGATCTTCAGGGATTTCACGCTCACCACGAACAGCAGCAGCACGGCCATCGCCATCGCGGGCACCTCGGGCATCGGCAACGGACCAGGGTCCACGATCCGCGATATGCACTTGTCCGGATGCAACATCTGCATCGACCTCCAGTCTGCCTGGGAGACGTACATCGTCGACAACCTCATCGATGCGGTGCCGGGCACTGGAGTCGCCATCAAGCTGGCGAACAGCCTGGGTCCTGATTCGGGGGGCTACCATGTCCAGGGCAACTAGGTCAGCGGTGGCACCTGCGTCCAGCACCTCTCCGGCTCGGGCATCTACCTCGTCCGCAACGCGTGCTTCGGCGGGTCGATGGTGCGGGGGTTCGACCTCGATCAGGCCTCGGGGTCCGGCGTCGAGGTGCAGATCCTAGGTAATAACATCACCACGGCGTCGGCAGCCGGCATCCATCTCCGCGGGTCTGTGGCCTACCTCGGTCTTCAGATGGTGGGGAACAACGTCGCGGTGGCGGGCAATGCGCTCAAGGTCGGCTCAGGAGGCGCGAACGGCTTGAGCGGTATCATCAGCGCGAACTCGTTTACCTCGCAGCAGAACAGCGTGGCGGTGCAACTCGGTGGAAACGGCGTGGTCTTCACGAATAACCACGTCCAGAACGACGGTAGTAGCAGCGCGGCCCTAATGTCCTGGTTCAGCGTGAACTGGAGTCCCGGTTATACCCGAATTGGATCGGTGGTTGCGAGACGGCGCGCCTCGTCGCGCCGCGCGGCGCGACGGACCCGAGCCGCCTCGAGCTTGCGATCC
>Ga0187892_10001270_pt1 | contig 58813 bp, 50 predicted proteins | sample MA1701073metaG_FD_139345 | JGI IMG/M metagenome (GOLD analysis project Ga0187892, IMG submission 139345) | Bio-ooze microbial communities from a basaltic lava cave in the Kipuka Kanohina Cave System on the Island of Hawaii, USA - MA170107-3 metaG ...
CCATCGTGGCCGTCATGCGTAAGCTGCTTCACGCCCTTCATGGCATGCTGCATACAGACTCCGACTTCGTGGGAGAAAAATTCTATGTCATCCCCTCTTGACTTTCGAGGGAGTATCTAATGCCAAAGCAGCTACCACCGCCGGGAATACGCGCCATCCTCGCCACATTGTGGAGGCCTCCCACGCAGGGTCATCCCTTCGGAACAATCGATATGGCGGGAACAATCGAGCAGGCGCGGCGCCTGTATGACGCAGGACATCGTGTGTTCATCACAACTGCGGGTTCCGGGTCGGGCTACGATGTTTCCCTGGGGCAGGTCATCGCTGTCGCGCGAGCCGTTTCAGAGGCTTTGGCCGCCAGGGAGGATGTCTGGATCTATGTCGGATGTGTGGCAGGACTGGAACAATGCCTCAAGGTGTCGAACGCCGTGCGGCACCTCAAGAACGTGAGAGGGCTTTTGATCCTCCCTAATCGCCATCCGCATGGAGATCCGAAGGGCGACGGATGGGTAGAGTTCTACGAAGCACTTAGCCCGGCGATGCGCTTCCCATTCATGGTCTACCACGTGCAGCCAGGTGTGACCGTAGCACAGTATCTCCGGCTTACGGAAGACGCATGCTTTGTCGAGCTGAAGTGGGCCTTGTCCAGCAAGGAAGGGCTTGATCAACTGGGGCAGGCAGTCCCTATTCTGGGCAGCCGCGTCAGCGTTGTCTGCGGACTTGGGGACAAGAATGGTCCAGATTGGATCCGTGAGTACGGCGTACGAGGTTGGACCTCCTATACAGTCAACCACGCACCGCATCTTTGCAAAGAAATTGAAATAGCCAGTCTGGCTGGGGACACAACTCAGGTTCAGTACCTGCGAGGGCCGGTGGTCGCCTTCGAAGACCTGCGGTTCGGTGACAATGTGCGCTTCAACAATCGGCTGGTTGTTGCAGCTCTACGAGGACGTGATGCTTTCTTGCGGCCTCCAAACCGGCGTTATGACAACGCGGAATGGAACGAGGCCGAGAGGATCATCACGGGACTGAAGGCTGCCGAAACTGACGCGAAGACGCGCGCTGATGTGTCACTTCCGGACTGGCTCCGGGTGTCCATCACCACTTAGGTGGATGAGCTCTCAGTATGAATCAATGGCCGTCAGGAAAGGGTCACTGGACTTTGTTGGTGAAGCACATCAGCTTTGCCTAAAAGCGCGGAAGAGAGCGGGCACACCGTCGCGTTCGCTCGCTGGCGTTGTGATGGAGGAGGTTGTCAGGATCTCCACTGAAGGGGCAGTGGCGACTCCGAGAAGATGGATACGACGTTAGCGAATTGGAAGCCGAGACAAATCAATCGTCGGGATTAGTATCGGCGAAGGCCCGATGGGTATCTAAGCCCACACACCCCGTGGCCACGCTGTTTCGTGTCCAGAAGTCAGACCCTGTTCTGTTGGCGTTTCAGAGCCGCCAGTCCAATGAGCCCGCATCCCAGCAGGGTCAACGTTGCCGGTTCAGGAACCTGTGCCACCACCAAGCCAGCCACCGAGTATTCATCATTATTCTCGTTGACACTCGGCCGAAACACGATCCTATCCACCAGAGTAGATCCCCCGAAAGACCCAAACCGTTCCCCATTGGATGAGGAAGGCGCATTCCCTGTAAAGGCAAAGGAGTTCACGAGCGCGCTATTGTAGTAGAGGTCGACAAACGCGTTCTCACCATCCGAGTTGCCGTCCGGCTGGGCAAACAAGTCGGTGAACCAGACTCCACTGAGCCAACGTGCTGTCCCAAAGGCCACTGTCAAGAGCTCCTCGCGGTCAATCTCATCATCTTCGCCTCCTCGGACCCCTAAGCCATCTGTGGAGTCCCACCACAGCCCAGGAATCAAGGGAAGGGGTGTGACGGTGATATCCCCCACAGTACATCCCGGCTGCGAATTGCATCCGGAATACGCCCCCGATCGAAAGTCGATTTCTCCGTTCAACCCTGTCCCAATTGTGTCTGCCAGCAGGGGCGTTCCCAAAATGAGGACCGCGGAAGCTGCCAGTACAAGAGTCTTGTTCAACGTGTGCTTCATTCGGCCCCCCCTTCAAGATGAATGACCCTCTTCAAGCATTCGTGCTGCCAGAGTGCTGCAGCGATTGGAACGGTGCCCTGGAGCACTCGAACCTCCGTATGAGTGCGGGCTTAGAGCCCATAAAGGTAATATCAACTGAAACTAAGGTAGCAAGGACTGCCCAACAGGAGTGGGAAAACTCTTGCCGAGTTTTTCCCAACTCCTACCATCATGTGACTGTATGACCCTACTGATACCCGCTCACGCCTGCTGCGGTTCTGCAGAAACTACTGCATCAGGCTAAGTGAATGATTGTTATTGACATGGGTTGGTGCGGCTCCTATAATCGCGCTTTTATTTTTGGGAGAGGATTGGCTTATGTACGCGATCGTAAAATCAGGGGGCAAGCAATACAAGGTTTCTCCAGGAGACGTCATTCGGGTAGAGAAGCTGGACAAAGAAGTCGGCGCCTCTGTGCAATTCGATGAAGTTTTGGCCGTCATTAGCGACCAGGTAACGACCGTAGGGTCGGCCGCACTTGGCAACGCCAATGTCTCCGGCGTTGTTGTGGAGAACGGCAAAGCCAAGAAAGTGATCGTCTTCAAATACAAGCGAAAGAAGCAATATCGAGTCCGCCGCGGCCACAGGCAGCAATTCACAGCGGTGAAGATTGGTGCCATCCAAGCTTAGTCACCGACTTAAGGGAGAAAGTCATGGCTCACAAAAAAGGTGTCGGAAGTTCGAGAAACGGACGCGATTCAAATGCGCAGCGTCTCGGTGTGAAGCGCTTCGGCGGTGAAATGGTAACAGGGGGAGCTATTTTGGTACGCCAGCGCGGGACTCGGTTTTTCCCTGGCCGGAACGTGGGCCTCGGCAAGGATGACACGTTGTTCGCCAAAATCGCGGGCCAGGTGAAATTTGAAGATAAAGGCCGCCAAGGTAGATTTATCAGCGTCTACCCGGTGGTGGGTTAGCTAATCAAACCAAACGAAGTGCTAACATCCCCTGCTCTAAAGGATTGAGTTTCCCTTAGGCAGGGGATTTGTTTTTCTCGCATGTTCTTAGATGAAGCAAGGATCCATGTCAAAGCGGGCGACGGAGGCTGCGGCTGCATGGCCTTTCGCAGAGAAAAATTCGTTCCCCGTGGAGGACCGAGCGGAGGAGACGGCGGCCGTGGCGGGCATGTGTACCTGGAGGCGACCCTCCAACACAGCACGCTAATCCAATTCCGTTACAAGCGAATCTTTCAGGCTAGGCGCGGCGAACACGGCATGGGTAGCAAATGCCACGGTAGGGCCGCCGAAGACCTTGTCATTCAGGTGCCAACGGGAACCGTGGTCTACGACCATGAGAGCCAGGAGCTCGTGCACGACTTCACCTCGGCAGGCGAGCGGTTCCTCATCTGCAGGGGAGGCCGTGGCGGTCGGGGCAACGCTCAGTTTGCAACGGCGGTAAATCGCGCTCCTCGCCGCTTCGAGTACGGTTTCCCGGGCGAATCCTGCAGCTTGCGCCTCGAGCTGAAGCTCTTGGCAGACGTTGGCTTGGTCGGGTTTCCCAACGTCGGCAAGTCCACTTTGATTTCGCGGATTTCCGCTGCGAGGCCGAAGATTGGCGACTATCCGTTCACTACCATTGAACCGAATCTCGGAGTCGTGGCACTCGAGGACTTCAAGAGTTATGTCGTTGCCGACATGCCGGGGCTGATTCAAGGGGCACATCTCGGTCACGGTCTTGGACTGCAGTTCCTGAGGCACATCGAGCGAACCAGAGTGCTGGTTCATTTGGTGGACCTCTCCGATGCGCACGGTCGAGACCCTGTGGAAGATTTTGAAACGATCAACTTCGAACTCAATGAGTTCAGTCCGGCCCTGCCCGCCAAACCCACCCTTCTGGTGGGCTCAAAGCTGGATGCGATGGATGATCGGTCTCGCCTCGAAAAGCTCAGTGTCCTCGCCAGTCAACGTGGATTGGAGTTTCACACAATCTCGTCGGCCACTGGAGCCGGAATTGAAGAGTTGAAGTACAAGGTGGCCGCGATGCTGGAGAAAGCTCCAGCTCTTGCGAGGATTGTGATTGAGCAAACTACGACGAGAGGGTAGTCCCTGATTCTCGCTCTGACACCTGTGAAGACTCGGAGCTTCTCTTGCGATTAGGACTCTTGGGAGGAACCTTTGATCCGATCCACCGGGGACACCTGGAGATGGCGGAGACTGCCATTCGCGTTGCTCGTCTCAATGCAGTCTACTTTGTAACTTCGGTCAACCCGCCTCACAAGGGCGATAGGACGCATGCAAACTTTCTGGACCGGCACGCGATGGTGGCTTTGGCGTTGAGCGGCAGGCCAAAGCTTATTCCTTCCAGCGTGGAGTATGACCGATCGGGGAAGTCCTATTCGATTGACACGCTACTGCAATTCAGGGAGATGGCTGGCAGCGCTGGTGAGATTTTCTTCCTGATTGGTATGGATGCTTTTCTCGATATTCCAACCTGGAAGGACTTTCGACGATTCCCAGAACTCTGCAGCTTCCTGGTTTTTGGCCGGCCAGGATACAAGGAAAATCAGCGGAATGAGAGACTGCCCGATACGTTTCGGCTTGAGAAGGTGCGCCTGAACACCGCAGGAGAGGCGACGGATCTTGCGAAACGAGGACTCTTTCTTCTTCAAGATTTCAGCAGTGCAGTTTCCTCAACGAAAATCCGAGAGTTGATACGAAAGCAACTGCCTGCCGAGCAGTGGCTTCCTGCGGGGGTGCAGGAGTACATTTCGAAGACAAAGCTGTATTCGAGCTGAGGGAACGAATTGGAGATCAAGGACAAATATCTGCGTTGTGCGATCGAGGCGGCTCTGGACAAGAAGGCTCTGGATCTGACTTTTCTGGATGTTCGGGGGTTAGCCTCGTTTACAGACAGTTTTATCATCTGCTCGGGAACCTCGGTGCCTCAGAATCAGGCGATCGCCGATGAGATTCATCTGAAGATGAAAGAGCAGGGGAGGGCGGCTAGTCATATCGAAGGGTACAGGCAAGCGGAGTGGATCTTGATGGACTACGCCGACTTCGTCATCCACATTTTTTCACCGAAAATTCGTACCTTTTACAACCTGGAGCGTCTCTGGAGAGACGCGCCTCGAATGGAGATCACAGAGGCTGTGTAGTCGCAGCAAACTCTCGGCGTGGGGCGGAGGGCTTGCTTGGAAGAGCGAAACGCTGCAGACAATGCATGAAGATTGCACTCCTGTGGGTCGGCAAGACCCGTAATGCCAGCCTTCAGGGTCTCATACAAGACTATTGGAAAAGAATCAGCCACTTCTGCGAGCTCACCCTGCGCGAAGTTCCTTCGATAAAGAGCGCCGATCAGGCCCGTCTGGTGACACTTGAAGGAGAGAAGTTGCTGAGCAAGGTTGAGGCCTCCGAGTTTCTTGTCTTGCTCGATCCATCAGGACAGGGCCTGACGACAGAAAATTTTGCCACCTTTGTTGCGTACCATCGAGAACACCCTGCAAAGACCGTGGTGTTTGCCTTAGGAGGGCATGCAGGATTTTCAGCAGCAGTGCGACGGCGCGCAGACTTTGCAATCTCCCTCTCGCCCTTGACGTTCACCCATGAGATGGCACGGTATCTTCTCGTGGAGCAGATCTATCGCGCCTTCACCATCATCCACCATTTGCCCTACCACAAGTAGCACAGTCCATGGGGGTTGACGGCTGGGATTCTCGCGGTAGCGTGTCCGGCCAGAACCTTAACAACTGCGTTCTAATGACCTCGTCAAAAATGGCACATCCGCCGATCTCAACCCGCGAGCAGGAGAAGAAACCATCCTTGAGTGACACAGGCAAGATGTTGATTTACTGAACGCGCCGAGCCTGGCGACCTGGCCTGGCCCATGCCCGCCTTCCTCAGATGGAGATGTTTCAAGGAAAAATTCGAATTTGTCTTTTCCAGGTCTTTGGCTATAATGCTCAACTTCATTTGGGCGCTGAACTTCATGTTTCAGTGGAAGCGAACGAGAGAACTTGAGCGAGAGCCAGGCGAGACCGGGAGTTCATCAATAATGGATTCGAAGAAATTTGATCACTTCAAGAAGAAGCTGCTAGAGAAAAAACAAGAGCTGTTCCAAACTGTTTCGAAGACGGAGCAGTACGGCCGAGAGGCCGACGAGGATGCCACTCAGGACATTGCCGACAAGGCAGCCAATTCTTACACTAAGGAATTTCTCTTCAGCCAAAGTAGCAATGAGCGCACTACACTGCAATTGGTCAACGAAGCTCTGGATCGCGTCGAAGAGGGCACATTTGGCTTCTGTGTGGCCTGCGAGAATGAAATCAACCAGAAGCGGCTAGAAGCGGTTCCTTGGACCCGCCATTGCATCAGCTGCCAGGAGATGCAAGAACAGGGCCTTCTCGAAGAGGCCTAAGCTCTTCCGAACGGTTGGTCCTTCAGTTCTGAGTTCCTGTGCGATTTGAAAAGACCTTATCCACTCCTGCGACAGGTCTTTAACTCCCTCTCCAGCGTCATTTTTCCAGCAACCTGTAGACTCTGCGAAGGCGTTGTCGAAGAAGTAGGTCTCGGGGTTGTGTGTCTTTCTTGCTGGAACCATGTCAAGCCGATGGAGGCGCCGTGGTGCGCGAGCTGCGGATATGCATTCCCCTCGAAGGTCGTAGAGCCTGAGCGTGCCCTGTGTGGGCCTTGCCGCCGAGGACTCTACCTGTTTGACGCTGCGCGGGCGTACGGCCCATTTCAGGATCCCCTCAATCAAATTGTCCACCAACTGAAATACCACCGCCACCCGAGCTTGGCCAGACCGCTAGCGAGCCGGCTGGCAGCCTGTTTCGAAGCACATCGCGAGGTGCTTCAGGCCGATGGTGTCGTTCCGGTTCCCTTGCATCGGACTCGGGAGAGGGAACGGGGATTCAACCAGGCCTCGGAGATTGCGCAACACTTCGGCAAGCTGGCTGGCTTGGAAGTGCACCGGCGCTGGCTCGTGCGCATGCGGGCCACTCAGGTTCAGGCCGGACTGTCGCGCCGCGAGCGCCGTCTCAACGTTCGAGGAGCATTTAAGTTGGCGCCGGCGGCCAAAGCGAGTGGCCGGACCTTGCTTCTTATCGATGATGTTTTCACCACCGGGGCCACCCTCAATGAATGTGCTAGAATCTTGAAGGAGCACGGCACCGCCAGGGTCGTCGTGCTGACTGTCGCCCGAGTGATACGAGACTAGAACTAGAATGGCTTCCGCGGCTGGAAAACGTCGTTACGTCACAAGCGCCTCGCGGGCTCTTTTTTGCCTGCTGGCCGTGGCCGCTCCGGTAAACTGTCTGTCACAGGCGTCCACTTGGCCATCATCAAGGCATGCATCGAGCTTCCTCGCCATCGATTACCTTCCCCTGAATCTGGGCAATCGCTGGATCTACCAGCGCAGCGAAAGCCGCTTCAAGCGGAGCGACACGGTTCGGATCGAAATCATCAGCACGCCCATTATCCACGGGAAAACCTACTACATTTTCAGCCAACTCCCCTTTGGACCTGCGCTGGAAAGTGCCAATAATGTGCCTATTCGCTACGAAGATACGTTGAAGCGATTTGTGCGTTTGACTCAGGAGGGAGAGGCGCCGCTGTTCCCGGTTGGGAATGACAGCGATGCTCAGATCGAAACCTCTGTGGACGAAGAGGGTCGGCTGGTTCAAAACCGGCTGAGCTATTTGACTTGTGCCGATTGCCCAGATTCGGGCTTGGAGATTGTGTTTGACCGCGGTGTCGGTGTGACGGCTGTTCAAACCATCCACACCTGGGGAACAGAGAACTATGAGCTGAAGTCAGCTGAAGTGAATCAGCTTAAGTTTGGAGATCCGATTCCAGTTGCCAAGCCGAAAGGTCGTTCCGCTTCGCCCGCTGCTGGGCCTGTCGTCAGCCGGGCTGATCCGACACTCAGCCTCTTGGTAGATAAGAAGGACACTGGAGCGCGCTTCCTGCTCAGGGTGAAGAATCCAACCGATAGCTTTTTGAGCTTCAACTTCACGACCAGTCAGACTTATGACTTCGTGGTCCGCGAAAAGGACGGGGGATTCGAGATCTGGCGCTGGTCGAAAGGGAATTTCTTCTCGCAGGTTCTTCGCAATCAGGCCCTGCTGCCTGACCAGGAGCTGACGTATGAGGTATTCTGGGACTTCAAAGACAACGAGCGCAACGACATCAGGCAGGGGGAATATCAAGTGAGCGGAGTTCTGACAACACGCGACCCGCGAGAGTCAGAACCGGTAGCGATCATAGTGCCCTAGGCACGCTGTGGTTAGGCGAGGATTCCCGCGACAGGATGCTTCCGCCTTCGCTCTCGATACGGCCTTCCTACAATTCTCCCTCAATCCAATTCAAGATTACTTTGCCTGACTGTCCTGACCGCATCACATCGAATGCGTTCTCAAATTCAGTGTAATGAAATCGGTGCGTGATGACCGGAGAAATATCCAGGCCGCTTTGCAGCATCACCGTCATCTTGTACCAGGTCTCGTACATCTCGCGCCCATAGATGCCCTGGATTGTAAGGGAATTGAAGACGACCAAATTCCAGTCGATCTGTGTGTTGGGCTCGGGAATGCCCAGCATCGCGATCTTGCCGCCGTGGCACATGTTGACGAGCATACTGCGCAGGGCTGCAGCGCTGCCGGACATCTCCAGCCCCACATCGAATCCTTCCTTCATACCAAGCTGCTTCTGCGCGTCCTCAAGCTTTTCCGAGCGCACATCTAGTGCCAGTGTAGCTCCCATCTTTCGTGCCAGGCCGAGCCGGTAAGGATTGACATCTGTGACGACCACGTGGCGAGCGCCCGCGTGGCGAACAACGGCCGTGGCCATGCACCCAATGGGACCTGCCCCAGTTACAAGCACGTCTTCGCCCAGCACATCAAACGAAAGCGCAGTGTGAACGGCGTTTCCCAGCGGGTCCGAGCAGCATAGAACATCGGTCGGCAGCCTGCGGTCGGCATACCAGACATTGCTCATCGGGATGCAAAGATACTCGGCAAAACAACCTTCGCGGTTGACACCCACTCCCAGTGTGTGTGGGCATAAATGCCGTCGGCCTGCCAGGCAGTTGCGGCAGAGACCGCAAACCAAATGACCTTCACCGCTGACTAAGTCTCCTGGTTTGAAACCCGTCACATTGCTGCCAACCTCAGCCACGCGGCCTACGTATTCGTGACCGATGACCATCGGAACAGGAATAGTTTTTTGCGCCCACGCGTCCCAGTTGTAGATGTGAACGTCGGTCCCGCAGATGGAGCTCTTGTAGACCTGGATAAGGACGTCGTTGATGCCCACTTTAGGAATGGTTACATCATCCAGCCAGAGTCCTGGTTCGGCCTTCTTTTTGACGAGTGCTTTCATGAAGTGCTCAGGTTGAACGAAATGAGAATCTCAGTATGGTAAACGGTTCAGAAGAGGTCATCCGGGCCCATCGAGCTGAGCCGGCAGATTGTGTGACCCGACCGACAGCGAGCGGGTCTTCCTGAGTCTCAAAATGCTGTTGAGGAAGTTTAGCGCCAGCAGGCCGTAGAACGGATAGTACTGCAGCTTCAGAAACAACTCGTTCTGGCTCCAGATGCCGAGGGTCCACCAGTCGATCAGGACATAGTAGGACAATGGTGCCAGTGCTGTCAGCAGCAGCCAGGCAGAGCTGTGAAAGAGGCAAAGAAATGGGACCATCCAGATCAAGTACCAAGGGAACAAAGCTGGAGCACAGAGGAGAACTGCTCCGGTCATCCAGTAGAACTGTTCCAGAATATTGCCCTTTCGTGCGAGGCATCCAACTATAACGAAAAGAATTCCCAAAAGCAGCCAGCGCTCCACCATCGCTTCATCTGACAACAAACTTGTCAATTCATGAAAGAGAAATCCGTTGAACCGCCATTTCTCGCGGTAGTAGAGAAGCGCCGCGAAGAGTCGTCGTCCCGCGCCCACGAAGGGCAAATACCCTGCGGCGACAGTCAACGGGAGCCAGACGAGATGGCGCAATGGGATCTTCTTCAACAAGAAGGGCAGACCTGCCAGAGGATACAACTTGCAAAGAACTGCGCCGGCGAAGGTGATGACAGACCGACGAGGTCTTTCGGTCAGACAGAGCAGCAGACTCGCAAACAATAGAGCAACGACACAACTGTCGTGGTGTCCACTCCCGGCAATCTCGACAACCACGAGCGGATTCCAAGCATAGAGGAGAATTGTTGCGTTGCTTTTCCCATAGATGAGCAGCAAGTTCAGCAAAACTCCGACGAGCAGTGCTTCAACAGCAATAAAGAATAGCTTATACGTCCAAACCGCGCGCAACGTCAGGAAGAGGCCTGCTTGAATGATCTGGATCAGTGGCGGGTAAATCGCTGAAACATCCTTGTTGTTGACCTTCTCCCAGATTTCATTTTGTAGAGGCGCCAGCTCTAGTGCCTCGGGAGCGTGACAATAGGGGTTCACGCCCTGTGTTTGAAGGTATCCCTCCCACTGATAGCGGTAGATGTCGTCGGAGAGCGACGGGGGACTGAAAAGCATTGTGATTCGAAACAAGGAAGCAATCGCTAGAACGGCCCAGACAGGAAGGTCTCGCGGGCTCCGCTCAGCATGGGAGCAGGCCACGACATAAATGACGAAGAGGACCCAATAGCAAGCGAGGAACTCGGGAACCTTGTCCCGCAGATCGCCCAAAGCGGCAATCTGAGCGTACAGAGCAACCGATATAAATCCAAGTAAAATCAAGCTGATAAGTGAGAAACTCGCCGGAGTTTGAAGTTGATATTTCCGGACTCCATCTGTATAGTTCGTACGGCTTGAGGAGTTGGTTTGCATGGGTCGGAAGGCTGATTGCGATCAGGAGCCCCAAGTCGCAAAGACTCCAGTGCTAACTCGCAAGGTGAGACGTGGTCGGACTCGATCTGCTGGCCCAGGGCTTTTTCCAAGAGATCAAGGGGCTATTCGCTCCCTCGGGACCGTATAAGCACTTTCTCGATCAGATCCGAAAACATTACGTACTCGATACCTTCGACGTTCTTGTTTTGCTCCCCTACTTCACAATCCTGGTCATTCTGGCGATCTATGGGTTGCACCGTTATCACCTGGTCTATCTTTACCTAAAAAACAAGAAGAGTATACCTGAGCCAGAACGATTCCAGTCCCTGCCCCGGGTCACTATTCAGCTGCCTATCTACAACGAGATGTTCGTGACCGAGCGGTTGGTGGAGTCCGTTTCGAAAATCAGCTACCCTCCAGAGTGCCTCGAGATCCAACTGCTTGACGACTCTACAGACGAGACGCAGCATGTGGCCCGCAAAGCGGTGGAGTCACTGCGGAAGCAGGGCGTCAATATTCATTACCTCCACCGGGATAACCGCGCAGGTTTCAAGGCAGGAGCACTCGAAGAAGGGCTGAGGGTGGCCAAGGGTGAGTTTATCGCCATCTTCGATGCGGACTTTATTCCTGATCCGGAGTTTCTCAACAAGACGATTCATCATTTCACTGACCCTGGTGTTGGAATGATTCAAACGCGCTGGGGCCATATCAATCGTGACTCCAATCACCTGACCCAGGTGGAAGCGATGATCCTCGATGGCCATTTCATTATGGAGCATGGCGGACGTTTCCACTCGGGCCGGTTCTTCAATTTCAATGGTACGGCGGGCATCTGGCGTCGTGAGGCGATTGAGACCTCTGGCGGCTGGCAGCACGACACACTGACCGAAGACACCGACCTCAGCTATCGAGCTCAAATGAACGGTTGGCGGTTCCTTTATTTGCCTGATGTCGTCTGCCCCGCTGAACTTCCCGTGGAGATGACTGCCTTTAAGAATCAGCAGTTCCGATGGGCCAAAGGGTTGGTCCAGACGGGGATCAAGCTTCTGCCGCGGATTCTGAAGAGCAACTTACCGTGGAAGATCAAGAGCGAGGCTGTTTTTCATCTGACCGCCAACTGTGCGTATCCTTTGATGGTGCTCTTTTCTTTCATCTTGCTGCCCGCGATGATTGTCCGCTTCTATCAGGGCTGGTTTCAGATGCTCTTCATCGATCTGCCGCTCTTCATGGCCGCGACGATGTCGGTATCCTCGTTTTACATGATCTCGCAGCGAGAGATTTATCCGAAGGACTGGAAGAACCGATTCAAATATCTGCCCTTCATGATGTCAGTGGGTATTGGACTCTCGGTTAGCAATTCGCGCGCGGTGATCGAGGCGCTCTTTGGAATTCAGACTTCGTTTAAGCGGACTCCAAAGTATCGCATCGAGTCATCCAAAGACAGAGCAGCGCAGACTACAAAATATCGCGGCAAGAGCGGCTATACGCCTTATTTGGAGCTTTTTCTAGGCGTCTATTTCGCCATTTCGGTCTTTTATGCTTTCAGAAGCGAAAACTATCTGACGCTGCCCTTTTTGTTGCTTTTTGTCGTAGGCTTCATCTATACAGGCGCGATGTCGCTCTTCCAGAACAATCTCTCCCGTTTCCTCGGTTCCAAGATCCACGACTGACGAAATTTCTGGAGCAGGGTGCGCTGCAGAGTCGAACCCCGCAGTCGTTCGTGCCATTGTGCTCAGGAGATTATTTGCTCACTCGCATGTTTCACGCAGTTATTTCTCATTTCCTTATTTCTCTGTTGTTGACCGTCGCGCTGCCCTGCGGCGTGCTTGGGGCAGCCGCAAGCGGCGTTGTCGTTCCAGCAGAGTACAAGGCCAGGCGCCAGGCTTACTCGGCTCGCGCCACGGATGGCGTGACGGTGCTCTTCAACGCATTGGAAGAGGACTTGCGTGAATATGCCGCAGACAAAGACTTCTACTACCTGACAGGGCTGACAGAGCCCAACGCCATCCTGGTGTTGTCGCCCCGCCATCCGGAATATCAGGAGACACTTTTCATTCCGAGCCGTGACCTCGGACAGGAAAAGTGGACGGGAGTCAAACTTTCAGCCGGTCCGGAAACAGCGAGGCTGTTGGGTATTGGGCGAGTCCTGACTCTCGATTACTTCCATTCAGAGCTTGTGACCCTGGCATCTGGCCAACGCAAGATCTATGTGGCATTGCCTTCGCACAAAGGCAATCGGCCGCCATCGATTCAAGAAGGCCAAGTCTCCAGGCTGAGAGAGATGTTTCCATTCTCAGATTTTGTCGATGCATCGCCGCATATTGCCTTTTTGCGAATGAAGAAGTCGGAGGGCGAGCTGGCTCTGGTGAAGCGCGCGATAGCGATCACCGCAGAAGCCCACAAAGCCGCTGCTGCCGAGATTGGTGGCGGCCGCTATGAATACGAAGTCGAAGCAGCTCTCGAATATGTGTTTCGACGCAGAGGGTCCGTGCGTCCAGCCTTTCCTTCCATCGTTGGGTCCGGCCCGAATTCGGTCATTCTGCACTACGACAAGAGCACCCGCCGAATGGAGAATGGAGAGTTGATTGTTGTGGATATCGGCGCGGAAAATGAAGAATACGCCGCCGATGTCACCCGCACTTACCCAATTAATGGCAGGTTTTCTCCCCGCCAGCGTGAGATCTATGATGTGGTCCTAGCGGCCCAGGAAGTGGCTTTGAAGGAAGTAAAGCCGGGTGCTCTCTATAACAAGAGCGGTTCTATTCATCGCGCCGCCTACGACTATATCAGCACTCATGGCAAGGACCTCAAGGGCGCCTCGCTGGGCCAATACTTCATTCATGGAACCAGCCACCATTTGGGCCTCGATGTCCACGATGCCGTCAGCGACCCAAACCGGCCGCTCGAAGCGGGCATGATTATCACGGTGGAGCCGGGCATCTACATTCCTGAGGAAAACCTGGGCGTGCGCATTGAAGACGTCGTGCTGGTCACCGAAACAGGGTACGAGCTCTTGACCAGAGACTTGCCGCGACGTGCTGACGAAATCGAGAGGCTCATGGAGGATCAACGCAACTTCAAGTCGCAGGGTGCAGCACGGCGCGTTGCCGAGCGCTAGAGGCGTCAACGAGCTGCGTTCTAAGGAACTCCCCAAGCTCCAACTGGTTCGGCGGTCGCGGGCTAGGAGATGGCTTCTCACCGCGGCTCAGGACCAGGCCAGTTTTGAAAACAGATTCTTTTTTAACCGTTCCGGAGGTATTCATTCATGATTCCAGCAACAGGTCTAAGACGCGGCATGATTATCAAGAAGGATGGCTCGCTCTATACCGTTTTTTCTGCAACCCACAAAACGCCTGGCAACTTGCGCGGATTCGTCCAAGCTAAGCTGAGAAGTCTCAAGAGCGGCTCGATGGAGGAGTATCGCTTTCGTTCCGTTGACATGGTGGAAAAAGTGTCTCTCGACGAACAGGAAATGGAGTACCTGTACAAAGACAGCAGTGACTACTACTTCATGAATACGGAGACCTACGAGCAGATCCACCTCAACCAGGAAACGCTGGGGGAGAGCGTTCTCTATCTGACTCCCAATATCAGAATCAAAGTCGAGTTCTACGAGGGAAACCCTATTGGCATCGAGCTGCCGGCGACTGTGGAAATGGAAGTGATTGAAACCGAGCCCGGTCTGAAGAGCGCGACAGCCTCAAATGTGAACAAGCCGGCAAAAATGGAGACAGGGCTCATTGTGCAAGTGCCTCCTTTCGTCAACACCGGCGAAAAGATTCGCATCGACACCAACGAAGGCGAATACATGGAGCGCGTGCGCTAGCCCGGGCTCTGCTGAAACCAGGAGAACTCGTGCGAAATCGAATTGCTCTTGTGGCGCACGACAACATGAAGCTGGAATTGGTCGATTGGGCGCGCGCACATCGTGACTTCCTGGCGCAGCAGGAGCTTGCCGCTACGGGGACCACCGGGACATTACTGGAAAGAGAACTGGGATTCGTCGTGCAGAAGTTCGAAAGCGGGCCACTGGGTGGCGACCAGCAAATCGGTGCTCGCATCGCCGAAGGACTGGTCGATTTTCTGGTGTTCTTCTGGGATCCCCTTTCTGCCCAGCCGCACGACCCGGATGTCAAAGCACTGCTGCGCCTTGCAGTCCTCTGGAACATCCCGTTTGCCTGCAATCGCTCCTCCGCAGACTTCCTCGTCGCCTCACCCCTCATGTCTGGCGGCTACCAACGCCGCTTGCCAGACTTCGAAGCCTACCGCAAACGCGAGAGCCGATGACGCTCGAGGAAATCCTCCAGGAACTCCAATCCCTTGAGAACCCTGGAAACGTGGAAGGCATGGCCCGCTTTGGGATCAGGGGCAAAAAGGTCTTCGGTGTCTCACTACCCGAACTGAGAGCGATCGCTCGTCGGGCCGGCAAGAGCCATGCATTGGCGCGGCAGCTTTGGAAGTCTGGAGCCCATGAGGCCAGGCTGCTGGCCTGTCTGGTGGAAGATCCCGACCGCGTGACTGCAAGCCAGATGGAACGGTGGGCTCTTGATTTCGATAACTGGGCGATTTGTGACGGCTGCTGCCTCCATTTGTTTGACAAAACATCCTTCGCTTTCTCCAAAGCCGCAGCTTGGAGCCGGCGCAATGAAGAATTCGTTAAACACGCAGGCTTTGCTCTGATGGCGGTTCTGGCTGTCCACGACAAGCAAGCGCCAGACTCCTCGTTCTCCAACTGGATGCCCCTGATTGAGAAGGCTTCAACCGACTCCCGGAATTTCGTCAAGAAAGCGGTCAATTGGGCCTTGCGCCAGATTGGAAAGCGGAACAAGAATTTGCACCAGCCCGTCGTGGGAAGAGGCTTCGAGCTCGACGAAGCGCTGCGACCTGGTGAGCCATTGGGAAGCACTCAACTCGGATGGATTCTCGAAACACTCCGAAAGCGATTCCTCTAGCTGAGCGATCCCAACTACTCCAAGCCACTTTTCATCACGACGGTGCGATATCCGATATGGGTCACCAACAGCTTGCCACGCCGCCGAATTCGAGAAAGGGCATGCAAGCCCTATTCTCGCCAATTGCTCTACTTGTGCCGTCAACTGAATACCGCTAAGTTTAACTATAAGAACAGAATATGATTTGCCGATACATCAAGTTGAAGAACTGGCCATGTCAAGCTGCGTTTGGGGGCTCCGCCTATGGGCAGAGGTCGATTTAGATGAAAGTGTTAGTTGCCGAGGATGACCAAGCATCGAGCAGGCTGCTGCAGGCCTCGCTTCAAAAGTGGGGATACGAGGTCGTGGCTTGCCGGAATGGGGCAGAGGCCTGGGCCGCTCTTCAGGGAGAGGATGCACCTCGTCTGGCAATTCTGGATTGGATGATGCCCGAGCTGGACGGGATCGAAGTGTGCCGCAGGATTCGAAGCCGCGCGAGTGCTCCTTACGTGTACGTCTTGTTGCTCACGGCCAAGGGACAGAGAGAAGACATTATTACCGGGCTGGATGCCGGAGCCGATGATTACCTCACAAAGCCTGTTTATCCGCGGGAGCTGGAATTAAGGCTGCGGACTGGAAGACGCATCCTCGATCTGCAATCCGACCTGATCTCAACGCGTGAGGCGTTGCGCATCCAGGCCACGGTGGACCCACTGACAGTGGTATCAAACCGACGGGCGATTCTGGAAACAATCGAACACGAACTGTTCCGTGCGAGCCGTCAAATGCTTCCGATGGGTGTGATCCTGATAGATCTGGATCGCTTCAAGTCAGTGAACGACAAGTATGGTCACGCGGTCGGCGATGCAGTCCTTATAGAAGCTGCCCGGCGGATGCGCGTCACTATCCGTCCCTACGACACGCTCGGACGCTATGGGGGCGAGGAGTTCCTGGTGGTGACTCCTGGCTGTGATTTGGCGAACTCGGCGAGAATTGCCGAAAGGCTGCGTGCGGCATTGGCCAACGCGCCCATTCAAACAACTGCAGGGCCGCTCATCGTGACGGCAAGTTTTGGCGTGGCCGCTAGCGCGGCGGAGTCAGCGACGGACTCCAGCCGTCTCATCCATGCGGCAGACGAGGCCCTGTACCGCGCCAAAGGGAAGGGACGTGACCGCGTTGTGGCTGCAGAAAACGCTGAGTTGACGGCGTGCCCAGCCGGTGAATCTGGCAAAAGAGCCGATGCTCCAGCTTGAGAGCCCGGCCTGGACCGTTGCCTGACCGTCGTCGCTTGCCTGAACCAATGCTCGTTTCTTTTCCAGCCTAGCCACCTCAACTTCGCTTTGCCTTTTTTCTGTTTGCCTTCCCCCGATACGTAGTTTAATTTCACAGTCGGTGAACCGAGACCGCAGTGGGTGCACCGGTGGCATTGCCAAGCGACTTCACTCGTCAGGCAACTCTTTTCAAACCTCCTCTTGTCATGGATCTGATGCGCAGGCCGCAGCGAATGAATCAGTCTGAAAACGAGGACGTATTGCGCCTCGCGGACGGCTCTCTGAGCCGGCACTGTGGCCGGGAGTATGCGATTGAGATGCAACGCCTGAAATGGCGCCATTTGAACGGTGCCGGACCAACCGTCATTACAGCCGGCCGCAGTGCTTTGCTGGACCGGTTGATTAAGGCAATCTGGACGGCGGCTCAAGAGGAATTTAAGCAGAGCTCTCAATCGGGTGTCCGCGAACTGAGGCGCGCAAGCTGTGTCGCTCTTGGGGAGTACGGCCGTCTTGACTTGGCTCCGTGCTCTCCCGCGGACATCCTGGTGATGATGAAGTCTCCCGCAACGGGAGACTCAGGCAAAACCCTGTCTGGAGTGGTCGATGCGATACAGGCCTTAGGGATCGAGGCTCGTGTCACTGTGTTGACCTCAAAGGAGTGTCTGCATCGAGCACAGAACCATTTTCCTTTTGCCTTTGGGCTTTTGGGGGCGCGCTGGGTGGCGGGTGATGCAGTCCCGCTCCAGGAGCTGCAGCAGCGTTTTCGAGCGACCCTGCTGCGAAATCAACTTGCTTTCTTGTTTGAAATATCTGACTACCTGGACGCTTTGCACGAGGACCACGGCGCCAGCGTGTTCTTGATGGAGTCGGATGTAAAACTGGGGGCCGGCGGGCTGCTTGATGTGTACGGGCTGCTGGCTTGCTTGAGGGTACTGACGGGGACCGACCATCCTGCCAGGGTGATTGCCGAAGGCAAGCTAACACCGGGAGACTGGAGTCGCCTCCAGGCTGCTCGTGAATACCTGGCGCTCGTTCGGAATTGCCTGCACTTTTCGGAAGGAAGAAGGCAAGACCGGCTGGCGCGCGAATCTTTTCAGCCCTTGGCTGAGTTTCTGGGCTGGCGCGATCGCAGGCCCGGCGCAGCAGCCTTGGCGTTTGCGCGAGCGACGTTCCGACACCGCAGACACATTCACGATACGGTTTCCCGGTTCTTGCTTCAGGCAAAAAACCGGCTTGCTACCGGGCGCGCTGAAGTGAAGCTGCAATATCTCAAACTCGCAGCGACTCCGTCTTCCGAGGCTACGGATCCAGCAATCGGTTCGCCGGGACACTGGATGAAAGCGTTCCGCTTCGGGCAGACGGAACCTTCGCTACTGAATGAGGAATTCGAAGCCGACGTTCTGAGCCGGCTGCCGCGCTGGAGCATCCTTTCTTTCGATCATCCGCAGGCTCACGCGGAATTTCGTCTCATCCTGCGGCAAAAGGGCCGGGTCGGAGCCGCTTTGCGAAAGATGCGGGACCTGGGGGTGTTGGGGAAATATCTTCCTGAGTTTAAGCGGCTGGAATGTCTTCCGCAACTCGACCGTCCGAGCAAATACACGTTGGACGAGGAAATCCTGCGCGCACTCGAATCCCTGGATGAAATGGCCACCTCGACTCGACCTTCGATGCATGACTACCAGCGCGTTCTCGATCAAGTGACCGACGCTTCTTTGATTTATCTGGCACTGCTCCTGCGGGAGGCAGGGCCGGCTCGGGGTTCGAAGCGCCGGCACCTGCCCGAGGCGTCAGCGGCTGGGGCTCTGCGCAGGCTCGGAGTGGAGCGAGAGAGTCATGAAAAGGTTCTCCTGCTCGTGCGTGAGCATCAACTGCTCGCCGAAATCTCGCAACGTCGCGACCTGGACGATCCTCTCATTTTGCAGGAGCTCTGTGACACCGTGGAGACGGCCGAAAACCTGAATATGCTCCTTCTGCTGACGTCTGCCGAGTTGCAATCTCTCGAGGAGGACGGCTGGACCGAGCGGAAAGACTTTCTCCTTTGGTCGCTCTACTTCAAGGTGTTTGACCGCCTGATGTTTGGAGATGAGATCAGTGAGCCGGAGCACGCCCAAGTCGCAGCAATTCAGCAGCAGGTGCTGGAACAGCTGGCGCCCGAGTTCGAAACAGAGACGGTGTTGCGTCATTTCATGCTGCTTCCAGAAAAGTACGCGCTCTACACTCCTCTGCCACAAATACTTTCCCATGTGCGCTTGTGCGAACGGTTGCAGGACCAGCCGGTTGTCACTTCGTGGAACGCTCACCCACAGGCAGGCTACTCAGAGTTGGTTTTGTCCACGCGGGATCTGCCGGGCAGATTTGCGCAGATCGCCGGCACATTATCGTCCCAGGGCATTAGCATCTTGAGCGCACAACTGAACACCCGGGATGACGCGGTTGTGATTGACACATTTCAGGTGAGCGATTCTCAGGGCAATGCGATTGTGGACACTGAAGCCTGGACACGTGTCGACCGATTGCTTGCAGCGGTCATTTCAGGCGAGAAGGACTTGCAGCTGTTGCTGGCCAAGCGTTCCCAGACAGCGGAATCAGCGCACACCGGCATGGTGTTTGCCCCGAGAATCCGAATCGACAATGACATTGCCTCGCAAAGCACGGTCATCGAAGTGCAGACCCAAGACCGGCCCGGCTTGGGATATCAGATTGCCAAGACACTGGCTGACCTTGGCTTGAACATTCTTTCGGCCAAGCTGGCCACAGAACGAAACCACGCCTTTGACGTGTTTTACGTTCAGACTCGGCAGGGAGAAAAGGTCACGAGCAGTTTTCAAATGACCGAGATTCTGGAGAGACTCAGGTCCATTGAACAGGGCCAGCCCGGGTGATCACGAGGACGCACTTGCAGGCAGCCAAGCCTTGCCATCGGCGAAAGTGCTTCCTTCCCGATGCGAAACACCACAGAAAGGACGATTTGACTTGAACATTAAACAGAAATCGAAATGTCGTTGGGATCTGGTCAGCCTGGGAGAAATCATGATGCGTCTGGATCCCGGCGACGGCCGGATTGCGACAACCCGAACGTTTCAGTGTTGGGAAGGCGGAGGCGAGTACAACGTTGCTCGAGGGTTGAAACGGTGCTTCGGCTTGGAAACCACCGTTGTGACAGCCTTCGCAGATAACCCCGTAGGACGGCTGATTCAGGACTTCATTTACCAGGGAGGCGTGGATCAGTCGCATGTGAAGTGGGTCAAATATGACGGCGTGGGTCGGAGCGTCCGCAACGGTTTGAATTTCACCGAACGCGGTTTTGGCGTCCGCGGGGCTGTGGGATGCTCGGATCGGGGGCATACGGCGGTCTCTCAAATGAAGCCAGGAGAAGTTGACTGGGAACAGCTGTTTGGCGGCGAAGGTGTTCGCTGGTTTCATACGGGAGGCATTTTTGCAGCGTTATCTGAAACGACTCCACTGGTAGCGCGGGAAGCTATGCAAGTGGCCAAGAAATACGGAACTGTTATTTCTTATGACTTGAACTACCGCGACTCCCTTTGGAAAGGCATCGGGGGCCAAGTCAAGGCCCAGCAGGTAAACCGGGAGCTGGCGGCCTATGTGGATGTGATGCTTGGGAACGAGGAAGACTTTACGGCGGCGCTGGGCTGCAAGGTGGAAGGGCTGGATGAGCACTACGCGAGACTGAACATTGCGAACTTTCACCGCATGATCGAGCAGGCCGTCCAGCAGTTTCCTAACTTCAAGATAGTGGCAACGACCCTGCGCTCCGCGAAGACAGCCACGCGCAACGATTGGGGCGCGGTGTGTTTCTGTGACGGCCAGCTCTATCAAGCGCCAACGCGCGAAGACCTGGAGATTTTCGACCGCGTTGGCGGTGGCGATTCCTTCGCGTCAGGCCTGATCTACGGTTTTCTGGCCGGAAAAGGTCCGCAGTGGGCCGTGGAGTGTGGCGCAGCCCACGGAGCGCTCGCAATGACAACTCCCGGAGACACAACAATGGCGACCCTTTCAGAGGTGGAAAAGGTGATGAAGGGCGGCGGCGCTAGAGTGGAGCGATAGTCGAGGCCCAAACTGCGGGGCCACTTGCTCGGCAAGAATTATAAGAGTTTGAACCTTGGACTTTGAACCTTTTCCGGTATAATCCAGCTTCTTTTGCCCTCCAAAATTCAGTCATCTCGAGGTCCCATGCCTTCTTCCAGGACAACGCAAACGGCTCCAAAGCTCGAAGGCCCTTGGTATTCGGAACTGACTGGGTATCACTGGTGGGTTCTAATCGTTGCTTCGCTGGGCTGGCTGTTCGACACGATGGACCAGCGCATCTTCGTGCTGGTGCGCCAGCCGGCGATGGAAGCGCTGCTTCCGGCGGGCTCTGATGTCAAGTTCCAAAGTGGCATCGCCACGACCGTCTTCATGATTGGTTGGGCGGTCGGTGGCTTGTACTTTGGCATGCTCTCGGATCGATGGGGAAGGGCCAAGACGATGATGCTGGCGATTGTCGTGTACGCCGGGTTCACCGGCCTGTCGGCGCTGTCTCAGAACCAGTGGGACTTCATGGCATACCGGTTTCTCACCGGCCTGGGCGTAGGCGGCGAGTTCGCGGCCGGTGTCGCGCTGGTGGCTGAGACGATGCCGGTGCGTGCTCGGGCGCACGCCTTGGGAATCCTGCAGGCTCTTTCAGCAATCGGGAACATTATCGGGTCGGGCATCGGCTATTTCGTGCTGCCCGCTTACGGATGGCGCGCTATGTTCTGCGTAGGCGTGTTTCCTTCGTTGCTCGTGGCATTCGTGTTTAATCGCATCAAAGAGCCCGATGTCTGGTTGCAAGCGCGCGAGGCGATGCGACGAGGAGAGAAGAGGCAACTGGGTGCCATCGGAGACCTGTTTTCAGACAGCCGGTGGCGCAAAAACACCATCATTGGGCTAACACTGGCTATTGCTGGTGTGGTGGGCCTTTGGGGCATTGGCTTCTGGTCGCCGGAGCTCATCCGTGATGCTCTGGGCAGTCTCCCTGTGGAAACCCGTGACCGTTATGCGGCTCTGGGTACACTGCTTCAGGATGTCGGTGCATTCTTTGGCATCTCAGTATTCACAATCGTGACTGCGCGCATTGGCAGGCGCCCGTCGTTTGTATTCTTTTTCGTATTGGCGATGGCCGCCACCATCATGACCTTCGGCTGGCTTCGCGAGCCCAGTCATATTTTTTGGATGATTCCGATACTGGGCTTTTGCAATCTTTCCATCTTCGGCGGATACTCCATCTACCTGCCCGAACTTTACCCAACCCGTCTCCGCAGCACGGGCGTGGGCTTCTGCTACAATGTGGGACGCATCGTGGCGGCGCTGGGACCCTTCACACTGGTATATCTCAACTCTGCATTTGCGAATGCGGGATACGCGACGCCATTCAGGTATGCGGCCATGACATTGTCGTCGATCTACTTTGTGGGGATCCTGGCTGTCGCCTTTGCACCGGAGACCAGAGGGAAACCGCTGCCCGAGGAGTGAGTTCTGAGATCTTGAATGACGTATCGAGCGGCAGCCGGAACTCGGAGCGCTGAGGTCGGCGGGAACTACCTTCCGCACGGCATCAAGTGTCGCCCTTCTAAGAAAGCACCCTTTCGTTCCCCCAAGCACGAATTCGTTTTTCTTGCCCCACTCTGGAGCCCGAACTGAATGAAGATTAGGGAGCTGTTGAAGCAGGGTAACCCCTGCTTCTCGTTTGAGTTTTTTCCTCCAAAAGACGAAGCCGGATTCGAAGAGCTCTTCAGGACTGTCGGGCTGCTAAAGCGGCTGAACCCTTCCTACGTTTCCGTAACCTATGGGGCTGGAGGCAGCACACGGCGCAGGACGGTTGATCTTGTCACCCGCATTAAACACGAACTCGGCATTGAAAGCATGGCCCACCTGACATGCGTCGGCGCCTCCCAAAGAGAAATTCAGCAGGTGCTGGACGAACTTGTGAGTAATCAGATGGAGAATGTGCTGCCTCTCAGAGGCGACCCTCCGAAAGGGCAGACCCAGTTCGTTGCGCCACAAGACGGCTTTTCTCACGCCAGTGAGCTGGTTCGCTTCATTCGAGGGCGCTATGACCTTTGCCTAGGGGGCGCGGCCTACCCGGAGAAACATCCTGAGTGCCCTTCGGCTGAGCTCGACCTGGAGCATCTCAAGCAGAAAGTAGATGCCGGAGTCGATTTTCTGATCACCCAGCTTTTCTTTGACAATACGGACTACTTCCGATTTGTGGAGCGGGCCCGCAAGATCGGCATCCACCTCCCGCTCGTTGCCGGTATAATGCCAATCGTCAGCGTGCCGCAGATCAAACGCATTACCCAGATGTGTGGCGCACACATCCCGGCACCATTGCTGCAGCGCATCGAAGCCGCTCACGACAATGCGGCCGAAGTCGAATCCTGCGGCATCGAACATGCTACAAAACAGTGCCGAGAACTCCTGAAAGAAGGCGCACCCGGCATTCACTTCTACACCCTCAATCGTTCTAAGGCAACCTGGACCATCTTCGAAAACCTCAAAGCACAATGAGTATGGCAATTGGTCTGCAGTGAGGTATCTCGGCCATCCGCCGCAGCGGGCGAAAGTCCCTATCACTTCACATAGCGCGTCCTGACAATCGTTGGAATTTCGCCCCTTCTTCCTGTTGCATGGCGTCTCGGAGTGCCGCAAACGGGGGATGCATGAAGAGTCGTTTCAGTTTCGCCGTTCTTGCCATCGTCAGTGGCGTTTCAGCGGCTGCTCTCTATTTGTGGCTCAGCCGCGCAGTGTCGGCCCAAACCTCTGTCTCACTCGCTCTGGAGAGTGTGGTCTCAGGCCTTTCCGAACCAGTCTTTGCCGGCCACGCTGGAGATGGTTCTGGCCGACTCTTCATTGTCGAGCAGGCTGGCCGCATTCGCATCTTTCAAAACGGTACTCTGCTCGCCGCTCCTTTTCTCGACATCCGCAGCCGGGTGACCTCGGGTGGTGAACGCGGCCTGCTCAGTGTCGCTTTCCATCCGGGCTATTCAAGCAACCGGCGTTTCTTTGTCAACTACACCAACAACCGTCCCACCTTGAAGACCATCATTGCCGAGTATCAGGCGTCTGCTTCCAATCCTAATATTGCAGACACAACTGAAAGAGTGCTGATTGAAATCAACCAGCCGTACGACAATCATAACGGCGGACAACTGCATTTCGGACCAGATGGGTATCTTTATGTGGGTATGGGAGACGGCGGTTCTGGCGGCGACCCAATGAACAACGCGCAAAATCTGGATTCACTTCTTGGAAAGATGTTACGGATCGATGTGGATGGCGCTCAGCCCTACGCTATCCCCCCAACAAATCCGTTCGTCAATCGCAGCGGCGCCGATGAGGTCTGGGCGTTTGGGTTACGCAATCCCTGGCGGTTTTCTTTCGACCGGCTCAGCGGACGTCTTTTCGCGGCGGACGTCGGGCAGAGCACGCGCGAGGAGGTGGACATCGTGGAACGGGCCGGCAACTATGGCTGGCGCAGATTTGAAGGAACACTCTGCTACAACCCTTCCACAGGGTGTGGAACTCCAGCTGGTGAGTTTCCGTTCCAGCCTCCGATCTCCGACTACCCCAGGGGCGACGGTGTTTCCGTGACGGGCGGCTACGTGTACCGCGGACGAATGTATCCGGAGTTGCAGGGAACATATCTCTTCGGAGACTACGGCAGCGGAAGGATCTGGGGTTTGACCGAAACAGGGCAGGGCAACTGGATCCGAACACAGTTGCTGCCCTCCGGGCTGCCGATCAGTTCCTTCGGCGAAGACGAAGCTGGAGAGGTATACGTTGTGAATCACTCTGGCTCCATTTTCAGAATGCGTGTCACCAATCCGCAGCCTGCCAGCAGCCGGTCACTGCTGATACCCTCTTCGGCGAAGCTGGACCGGTTTACTTCGTCTCTGATCGTGATCAATGGAGATTCGGCGGCTGACCAGGTCACTATCACTCACCGCGGAGTGGATGGGGCCGCTCGAGGCACCTTGAACGTGAATTTGAGTCCCGGAGCAGAGTTTCAGACCGATGACATCCTGGGCGCCATGGGCCTGACTCTAGGAGCCTTTGGACCGATAACGATTGAGTCAGCCGGCGGACGATCCTTGACTGCGGTTTCGGAAGTGCGCAGTTCAGGTGGGACGGCGGGTTTCTATTCTGGAAAAAAGCGGTCCGAGGCGGATGGCGAACGGATCATTCCCGAAGCCCTAGACAGTGGCGAGCGAGGAACAGCAGGGACCTTTCGAACGAACTTGGGTGTCAACAACCTGGGAAGCGCGATGGCGAATGTTCAGGTGTGGCTGCACGACAACACCGGAACCGCCCGGGGCCGCTTTGATTTCGCGGTGAATCCGCTCGGTATGACTCAAGTCGACGGAATCGCTCGGCGAATCCTGGGTACGGCCTCGGCGGAAGGTGGTTATCTGAAAGTGAGCAGCGACCAGCCGATCCATGCCTGGGCGAGCAAAATCGATAACGGAACAGACGATCCTAGCTTCGAAGCGGCCATCGGCCAGTCGCCTTCAGAGTCTGGGCCACGTCTGTTGATCCCTTCGGTCGTTCGCAACTCCCGGTTCAGATCATCGCTCGTTTTGATTAATCGCGACAACACGCAAACGGTGAATTGCACAATAACGGCCAGGAGCTCAGATGGCAGCCTGCTTGCCACCGACATCAGGCAATTGGCCCCCGGCGCAACCTTTCGCACAACCGACCTGTTTACCACGCTCGGTGTTGCAGGAGAACCGTTCGGGCCTTTGACCATTGAAACCACACAGGCTGTTTCGCTGGCAGCCGCTTCTGAAGTGCGCAGTGCCTCCGGGACCTCTGGATTTTTTCCTGCAGTCAGTCTTTCCAGCGCGGCGTTGCGAAAGGTTGTTGCAGAGATCGTGGATACGGGAGAACGCGGGACGCCAGGAACTTTCCGCACGAATCTCGGACTCAATAATCTGGGGCCCGAAGAGGCGCGCGTGACGCTTGAACTGGTGGGAACAGACGGTGTCATTCTCGGCAGCTTTGTGACCTCGGTGCCAAGCAAGGGATTAAAGCAGATAGACAGTGTCGCGAGGGTGATCCGCGGACAGAGCTCTCCGACAGGCATTCGAGGGTACGTGAGAGTCAGTTCCAGCCAGCCGCTTCATGTCTGGGCCAGCAAGATAGATAACGGAACGGACGATCCCAGCATCGTGATCGGATTTCCTTAGCCGTCCTTGTGGGCGAGAACTGAGCTGTGCACTCAGAACCTCACTTCACCGACGATCCTTCCTCTCTCCACTTCAAAATCTCATCGCAGGTTGCCACGGCAATGGGGTGATACGACGGGCGAGCCTTCTTGTAGATCGCGAACGCCCGCTGCCTCCCGGCTTCCGTCTTTGCAAGCTCTGTATAGAGAGGCCGAAGAAACTTGCGTCTGCCCACAGAAGTGAGGAATTGCTCCAAATGAGCGTAGGCCGGATTGTAGTCACTTCGGATTGTCATCAATAGCCACTGATTTAGAATTTCGCTGTTACCTGACCGGGTAAAGTGAAATGCGGCGTCCAGTTGCTGCATGCGCTCGGTGGATAGCGGAGTGGGCAGGGCTCTGAGAAAGTACAACCATTCGTGGTAGGACCACGCTGAAGTCCGCAGCTGTGAGGCGCTGGCTCGACCGGCAATCCAATTTGCAGCTTGCTCTTGGACCCTGCTCAAGGCGTCTGACTGCAATCGCGGAGCGCTCGACGGAATTCCAGACTTATAGATCCACTCCTCCACAGGAACGGGGTGGGCACCAGCGGAACCCGGGCCATTCGCCGCGCCGGAAGCAAGCAAGTTCTCCCTCAGGTACTCCTCAAACTGGCGCGTGGGAATGCTCTGAAATGCAAAGTGATCGAAGTAGCTGCGTACAAAAGAGTCGAAACGCGGACGCCCATAGGCTTGCTCCAGATGCCGGAGAAACAGCGCTCCTTTGATGTAAGGAATATCTGTCACGCCTTCCTCCGGATCACGACCGGTGAGGTCGATGTGCAGCACTTGGTCCTTTTCCTCTTTGGTCTTAATCGACTCCTCCAGTTCTTGGCGATTTAGCGCGGCCTCCATCCTGGCCCGCTCGGGACCGTACACTGCCTCGATAATCCGGTTCTCGACGTAGGTGGTAAAGCCTTCGTTCAGCCAAAAGTCACTCCAGGTAGCGTTGGTCACGAGGTTCCCCGACCATGAGTGCGCCAGTTCGTGGGCCACGAGTGACACGAGACTCTTGTCTCCCGCCAGAATTGTCGGAGTGGCGAACGTCAGCCGGGGATTCTCCATTCCTCCATAGGGAAAACTGGGCGGCAGCACCAGCAGATCATAACGGCCCCACCGATAGGGGCCGTAGACCCTCTCTGTGGCCTCGATCATTTTCTCGGTGTCGGTGAATTCAGCAGCAGCCTTTTCGAGAACCGAAGGCTCGGCGTAAACGCCCGTTCGCGGACCAAGAGACTTGAACTCCATGTTGCCGGCGGCGAGCGCAATCAGATAGGAAGGAATGGCCTGGTTCATCTGGAATGAAAACTGTGTGAGATTCCCGCCGGACACTGGCACACCTGAAGTGCCTCCTGCGGATGTTCCTGGAGCTTTGGTCTCTGGGAGAGCCAGTTGAAAGTTGCCTTCCGCGCTCATCACGGCTTTGAGGTGACGCGGTGTGCGGATTCTCGCGGTGTAGGTAATCCGCACGCTGGGTGAATCCTGCAGCGGAATCCAAGTCCTGGCATAGATTGCTTCCGATTGGCTGAAGAGGAATGGGTGCTTCTTCCCGGCCGTCTGTTCGGGGTTAAGCCATTGCAGCGCGCTCGCTGCGGGACTGCTCGAGTAGTGAACCCGAACTTGTCGGCTTGCGGGCGGCACATCAATGCTCAATGGAGAACCGAGAATCTTGTCCTTCTGTCCCAGCGTGAACTTAACCGGATGAAAAACATTAGCCGAGTCGACTGCTTCGATCTGAGTGACCGTGAGATCATGTGTGTCTAACACCAACGGTGCGTTGGCCCTGCCAGGCGCCCGTTCCAAAGTGAGGGCAGCGGTCCCTTGCAGGGTCTTGTTTTGAAACGAGACTTCCAGATCGAGGTCAAGATGCCGAACTCGGACTTGGTTCGGATTCGAGTAAGAATGCGGGTCGCGCGGCGATTCCAGCGATTCGGCTGATCGACTCTGTGACGCGGGTTGTCGCGGCGGAGGTGTGCAACTGGCAAGCAAAACCGCGAAGGAGAAGAATAGACGCAGAGTGGGTCGATTCATGGTTCCTTTCAGTGTCATGCGGAGGCGGACCCACGCGTCCGTACTCTGAACATCAGAGGTGCAGGGACAGGCTGTCACTGCAACCCGGCCCGCCAATTCGCGTGCGAGGCAGGTTGGATTATGCCATGATCCGCTGCACATCTCACAGAGCGAGTTGACAGGAATCAACCTGGTTCTTGGCTCTGGGCAGGGAGAGACTGAGTGTTTCGCATCGCATTCGCTGCGCTGTTCCTTCTGGCGTCGCTGCTTCCGCTCACGGCCGAGGACTGGCCGCAGTTCCGTGGTGTGGCTGGGAACGGCATCTCCTCATCGAGAGGTTTGCCACTGTTGTTTGGACCAGAGAAGAATGTCCTGTGGCAGACAACTCTGCCCCAAGGACACTCCTCTCCGGTGCTGCTGAACGGCCGGATCTTCCTGACGGCTTTTGAGGGCAAGAAGCTTTTCACGATCTGTCTGGACCGGACGTCAGGCAAGCTTCTTTGGCAGCGCGAGGCGCCGCGAGACCGCTTCGAACCCTACCAGCAAACCCACGGTCCGGCCTCTCCCACACCTGTCGCTGACGGCAAACAAGTCTATGTTTTCTTTGGCGACTTTGGGCTGATTGCCTACACACTGGAAGGCACTGAAATCTGGAGGCTGCCGCTCGGGCCCTTCAACAATGTCAATGGCCACGGTTCCTCTCCGATCGTTGCCGACAACAAAGTGGTGCTGATTTGTGACCAGGACATCGGGTCCTACGTGATTGCCGTCGACAAGGAAACCGGCAAACCGTTGTGGAGGACGGAACGGCCCGAAGTGGCGCGCGGTTATGCCACGCCGGGAGTCTATCGACCTAAGAACGGACCGGCAGAGTTGATTGTTCCGGGGGCTTTTCAGCTCGCCAGCTACGAGCTGGAGACTGGCAAGAAGCTGTGGTGGGTGCGCGGCATGGCTTGGCAGCTGAAGTCTGTGCCGCTTATTAGCGACAGCATGATTTATGTGAATGCCTGGGAGATCGGAGGTGATTCAGACTACCCGCCAGACATTCCCGCCTTCAACGAAGTTCTGGAGAAGTACGATGCCAACCACGATGGCAAGCTGTCCAAGAGCGAGCTGCCGGCTGACGTGAAGTTCACGCCGGATGAGGATCTCGATCACGATGACCTCCTCGACGATCGAGACTGGAATTTCCGGCGCACCCGGCGGATTGCTCAGAACAGCCTGGTGGCCGTCCGGCTGGGTGGCAGGGGTGATGTCACAGACAGCCACGTAGCCTGGCGCCACCGCAAGTCGCTGCCGAACGTGCCGTCGCCTCTGCTGTACCAAGATGTCTTATTTCTCGTAAAGGACGGCGGGATCGTAACAACATTGAATCCACAAAATGGGCAAGTCATCAAACAGGGCCGCCTGACCGGCGCTGGCGAGCGCTATTGGGCCTCCCCCGTGGCAGCCGATGGGAGAGTCTATATGATCAGTGAAGGCGGAAAGATTTTGGTGCTTAAGGCCGCGGGGAACTGGGAGATCTTGGCCAGCAATGATCTTGCTGATGAGTGTTTCGCTACGCCGGCAATTGCCGACGGAAGGATCTATCTCCGAACACGAACGAAGCTGTACTGCTTTGGAGAGAAGTAAGAAGAAACTCCTATTTCCGCGCTTGTTCTAGTCTAGGAACCCCGACGCCAGATCTTTAGTTCCGCCCCTACAGCGTATGGACCATCACGCCGCCATCCACTACCAACACCTCTCCGGTGATGTAGCTGCCGGCATCACTGGCCAGCAGCAGGGCGGGACCTGCCATCTCGTGGGGTTGGCCCCACCGTCCCAGAGCCGTGCGCTCGGAAAAGCTTTGCTTTTCTGCCTCGCTCAGCAGATTCATCGGTAGATCAGTTAGAAAGGGTCCCGGAGCGATGCAGTTGACGGTAATGCCGAAGGAACCCAAGTCAAGAGCACTGGCCCGGGCCAGGCCGATGACGGCAGATTTTGTAGCAGAATAGACGTTGCGCCCGGCTTTGGAGCCGAGTCCGAGAACTGATGAGATATGGATGATTCTGCCCCAGCGGCGCTCTTTCATTTGTGGCACGAGGGCTCGGGTCAAGGTCATGCAAGCGGTGAGATTCAAGTCAATAACGCGGTCCCAATCTTCGTCTTTGATTTGATCGATCGGACAGGGCACGTTTGTGCCAGCATTGTTCACCAGGATGTCGATGCGGCCCATCTTTTCAAGTGCGAGCTTAGCAAGGTGCTCGGCTTCGGCGCGCTTGGCCAGGTCCACGGCAACCGTCAGACCGCGCCGGCCCGTTCCCTCTAGAATCTCGGGAAGAGCCTTCTCGAGTTCGTCGGAATGGCGGCTGCTGATCACTACGTCGGCGCCTGCTTGCGCGAAGCCTCTGGCCATTGCCTTTCCCAGGCCCTTGCTGCCGCCCGTGACGAGCGCTACCCGTCCTGCGAGGTCGAAGATTTTAAGATTGCTCATGAAAGGGTCTCCTCAATCCGGGAAGTGATTGGTCGTCTGCGAAAAATTGAGGGCAGAGTGTATCACAGCTCTGGCTTGCGAGCGGGAAGGCATGTGCCCTTGTGAAGAATGACGATGCTGGCAATCCTTGACGGCGCGGTGCCATTCACACTGATTTATGCGCTGTGTGAGGCGGGGAAGAATATTGACGGCCAGACGCTCTTCGGCGCATCAATGATTCCAGGACATGTCACTATGGTGTGTACAGGTGTGTCCAAAAGGCAAGTGCACCCTGAAGTCGAGTTTCCTTAGAAGGAGGAGCTATGAGAAAATTCTTTGTTTCCCTGTTGAGCTTGTCAATCTGCTTCTTACTGCTGGCGGACAAGAAGAAGGCTGAAGAGGTCAAGAAGATTGGCAGCCCGGCTCCCGCGGGCGCGTCTGTCAAGGAAGTGGAAGTTCGTGCCAGCAAAGGGGAGTTCAATCCCGCCGTGATTGAGGTGCCGGCCGGCACGTTGCTTCGGCTGCATCTCAAGTCGACAGACAAAGAGCATGGTTTTGAATTGAAGACGATCAAGGACAGTTGCGTGAAGTTCAAGCCGGATGCGCCCATCACTTTCGAGTTTTATGCCGACAAAGCTGCGGAATATGAATTCAAATGCTGCAAGTTTTGCGGCGGGGGCCACGGGAAAATGAAGGGGAAGCTGGTGGTGGAATAGCGAACCGAGGTCTATGGCCAGATCGACAACCCTGTCTGTTATCGTTCCCGTCTACAATGAACAGTTTTTGGTTCAAGCGAGTCTCAATCGCCTGCGAGTTTTAAGCGAGTCGCCTCTGCTGCGTCGAGTGAAGGTCATCGTCGTCGATGACTGCTCGAGTGACGAGACGCCATTAATGCTGCAGAGGTTCCAAGAGGCTCTGCCGATAGATTCAGAGCCGTTCGAATGGCTTTTCCTGCGTCACGAAACTAATCAAGGCAAGGGCGCCGCTCTGAGAACCGGGCTGGAGCATGTTGATACCGAACTCGTCGTTTTTCATGACGCCGATCTGGAGTATTTTCCGCTCGATCTGCTGAAGATGGTCCCGCTGTTTTTGGAGCAGGACGCAGATGCCGTCTTTGGGTCGCGCTTCATGTCGGGGGAATTCCGTCGTGTTCTCTTCTTTCGTCACTCGCTGGGCAACCATCTCCTCACCTTTCTGTGCAGTCTGGTGAGTGACCTGAACCTGACCGACATGGAAACCTGCTACAAGATGGTGAGGAGCGAGTTGCTGAAAAGCATTCCACTCGTTAGCAGTGACTTCCGAATTGAACCCGAGATAACTCTCAAACTGGCGAAACGGGGAGCGCGCCTTTTCGAAGTTCCCGTGAGCTACGCTGGACGCGGTTATCAGGAGGGCAAGAAAATCGGCTGGAAGGATGGAGTGCTGGCGCTATGGGCGATCTTGAAGTTTGCTCTCTCGGATCAAGTTCATACCTCGGACCTGCAAGGGAGCGAGATACTGGAGCGCCTGAGCCGGGCACCGCGCTTTACGCGATGGATGGCCGATGTCATCCGACCGTACGTAGGTAACAAAGTCTTGGAGGTGGGGGCGGGCATCGGCAATCTCACCGTCAACCTGATTCCACGACCTCTCTATTGGGCCACCGACGTCAATTCAGTCTATCTGAGTGATCTGAGACATCTCAGTGAGACTCGCCCCTATTTGCATACTGGTTTGACCGACGTGACAAAGCTGGAGTCTTTTCCCGCGGGCCAGCGATTCGACACCGTAATCTGTTTGAACGTCCTGGAACATGTGGAGGAAGACACAGCGGCCCTTCGCAATGTTGGCGAAGTTCTCGAGCAAGACGGCAGGGCAATCGTCCTTGTGCCGCAAGGTCCGGCCTTGTTTGGGAGTCTGGATACCTCCCTCGGACATCGTCGTCGTTACACTCGAGACCAGTTGGTGGCAGTCGGACAACAGGCGGGGCTGGAAGCGATTAGCGTCTTGGGATTCAACAAAGCAGGAGTTCCGGCCTGGTGGTTGAACGGAAGGGTTCTCCGGCGGCAAACGTTCAGCCTGTCACAGATTAAGGCGCTGAACTCTTTGGTACCGCTCTTCAGAATGCTCGAAGCCTGGATTCCTCTGCCGCACCTGTCGTTGATTGCGATCTTTCAGAAGGGCCCCTGAAGGGGTGAAGAATTTATTTTCCGCAATTCAAACGCCAGCATGATTGCCTCGGCGATCTCCTTCATAGGTTTGCGGATACGGCGGATTTGCTGCTGGATGCGTTTGAACGCTTCCTCTTCCGGCAAGTTGCCTCCAGCTGAAGAATTCCTTTGGCGGGCTCCACGGGTTTTCTCGTCCCAGAGCCTTTTGAGCTGCAGCCGTCTCGGCTGCGAGACAGGCGTTCTCGATGGCAAGGCTTGCTTGATGCTCGATGCTGGAGAGCATTTGGAGTTTCTTGCTTCACCAGAGCGAATCCACGACCTCGGCCGTTCCTTTCAATGCCTTGGAAACGCCGTCTGACGAGACTATTCCATTGAAAAGACGCGCTGCATCCGGTATCGTTTAAGACAATTCCAATCGGTGCAGGGGGTTGCGGGTCCACATCACTCTGGAAAGTGGCTGCGTCGTTCGAAATGTCCAACAAGAATTTCATTGGCGCCTTCGGAAGGCTTATCTGTATTTCGTTGGTGATCTTTGTGACTTCTGACAGGGTCGCTTCGTCCGAAGAAGAGGACGAGCCTTCCACGGGTCCAGAGGTTGCGAACCGCCAGCCGCAGGTGAACACGATCTTTCCAATGGCAGCCCGACCGGGGGAAGCTCTGCGTTTTGAAATCCAGGGTGAGTTTCTGGATCGCTCCTCAGGGCTGCTTTTCGAAGGTGGTGACATTTCGGGGAAGGTAACGTCATCGACGTTCACCTCAGCTGAGGTGGAATTGACGGTGGCATCTGACGCAGTGCCTGGACCGCGGCGGTTGCGGCTGGCTTCACCCCGCGGGGTGTCCAACGCGGTATTGATCCGAGTGAGCCGTTGGCCGACGCTGCTGGAAAAGGAACCTAACGACGAACCAGAATCGGCAACCCCAATTCAGGCTCCTGTTCTGATCAGTGCCCGTCTCCAGACAGGCGAAGAGGTCGACCTGTATCGCTTTCACGCCAGTGCCGGAGAACGCCTTCAGTTCAATGTGCTCGGGGCTCGCATCGGTACCAACGCGGACGTTTCCCTTGCAATACTGCGTCCCGACGGGCGCGAGATCGTGCACGACGAGGGACGCTTCATCTGGGATCCATACTTGGACTACACGTTCGACAAAGAAGGGGATTATCTGGCGGCTGTCACTTTGACCCGCATGCCGGCGGGAGGCCAGCCGCGCACTGATCTCAACTATCAGATGGCGATCGGTCGCAGCCCGTTCTTGTGGTCTCTTTTTCCGCTCGGCATCCAGCGGGGAGCGTCTGTGGAGTTGAAGGTGCGTGGCGACTTTCTGGAACGTGGGGCGACGGGCCAGTTTTCAGAAAGAGGCCTGGCAACTCCTAGCGCGGCGATCCTCGGAGGGGCGCTCGAGCCCAACGAAGGTGGCGACTACAGACTGCCGGTCAAAGTCGCGTCTGATGCTCCGCTCGGGCCGAGTGAGTTTGCTCTCAAGGATGAATCTGGCACTCTGGCGCCGTTGGTTTTTGTGGTGGGCGAGTTACCGGAGATCATGGAACAGGAACCCAACGATACACAAACACAGGCACAGCCTCTGGCTGGAGCTGTCGTCGTCAACGGAGTTGTTGATCGCAACGGAGATGAGGACTGGTTCCGGCTCTCTGTGGGCGCGGGCACCTCGTGGCTCTTCAACGTGGATGCCGAGAAATATGGTTCCATGTTTGATTCTTTTCTCACGTTACTGAACGAACAGGAGAAGGTAGTTGCCTCAAACGATGACGCCAAATGGCTTGGACGTGCGTTGAACCGAGATTCGCAGATTACAATGATGTTCAAGGAGGCTGGGACGTATTGGATTAAGGTCAGCAGTCTGTACCGGCGCGGTGGGCCAGAGCATGTGTACCGTTTGACTGTGCGACCTTCTGAACCTGATTTCATGATCTCGCTCACCACAGACCGGCCTTCCGTTGTGCCAGGCCATAAAGGCAAGATCGGGATTTCGCTTAGCCGCCTTAACGAATTCAAGGGCGACGTTGTAGCACGGATACAAGGTTTGCCTAGAGGGGTCCAGGCAGAACCGCTTGTCCTGACGGGCGACAAGGAATCAGGCAGCATTGAATTAGTGGCCTCGGCGGAGGCGGAGCTTGGCGCAGTCCAGGAGATTCAGGTGACCGGGACCGCAATGATAGACTCAAAGGAAGTAAAGCGCCGCGCACTTTTGCCTCCGGGGCGATTTCAAGGAAGCGGCCCGGCTTTTGCCGATTCGTCTCCGCTGAAGGCGTTTCTGGCTGTTGTTGAGCCGGCCCAGTTTTCCCTTGAGTCTGCAGCCTCGACTGTTTACCTGGTCCGCGGTGGAACAGCCGAGTTTGGCGTCAAGGTAACGCGGCAGCCGGGCTTTGCCGCTGAGCTACAGGTCACAGCGGAGAATCTGCCGAAGGGCATTTCGATCGAAGACGTCGAGCTCATCGACGAGGGACGAATGGCGCGCGTCACTGTGAAAGCGGCGGCCGATGCCAAGCCAGCGAAGGTCCCGAACGTGGCGATCATTGGCAACGCTGCTTGGGACGGAAAGAGCTACCAGGCGGCAGCGCCGCGGATCAGCTTGCAGGTGGACTAAAGCAGTGCGCAGTGCTGGTTGAGAGGAATAATGGCTAGAAACCGGGTGGTAAGAATAGGCGCTCTCGGCTCCTTCTGGTTGCTGGGCTTGATCGGGATGGCCAATGCGGAAGGACGAAGCGTGTCCCAAGAAGTTGCGACCGGGCTCACGGAAGTCTTCTTCGAACCCAAGTCTTTCTTCATGGCAGGCGTCGCAGAGTCACAAACGGTAGCCGTTACGGGCCGCTATGCGGACGGCACGTTGATTGACCTGACGCGCCAGGCGAGATTGTCTTCAAGGAACCCGGAAGTGATCGAGGTAGGCTCTGATGGGCGGTTGGTTTCCAAAGGCCATGGAACGACTCGCGTACAGGCCAACGTGCTGGGTCGAACTGCCTCGCTGCTGGTTGTTGTACGCGAGGCTGCAGGGGAAAAGTCATTGAACTTCGCCAGCGATATAGCTCCGATCCTTTCGCGTTACGGTTGTAATGCCAGCGGATGCCACGGCGCCTTAAACGGCCAGGGCGAGTTCAAGTTGTCCTTGTTTGGATACGATCCAGATGCCGATTATGACGCGGTTGTTAAAGCGAGTGAAGGAAGGCGCGTCAACCTGAAGCAGCCGGAGGAGAGTCTGCTCCTTAAGAAGCCCGCCTTTGGCATTCCGCACGGGGGCGGGCAGATTCTTCAGATGGATTCAATCGAGTATCGCGCACTGCGCGATTGGATTGCGGCGGGCGCCCCCCAGGGCAAGGCGGGTGGGCCGAAGCTGGAGCGCCTCGACGTTTATCCCGAGGAGCAGCGGCTGCTGGTGCAAAACGAGCAGCAACAGCAACTGATTGTGATCGGCAAGTACAGCGACGGCCGCGAAGTGGATATGACGCGCCAGGTGCGCTACACACCCAGTGATGAAACGGTCGTGTCGGTGACTCCCGAAGGCCTGGTTTCTGTGAAGCGGACCGGCGAAGTAAACATCATGGTGCGCTCGCTCGGAGCTGTGGGGGTGGGACGACTGGCTATAGTGCTGCGTCCAGCCCTTCGGCAGGTCCCGAAGCTGGCGCGAAATAACTACATCGACGACCTAGTTTTCGAGAAACTCGTCCGCCTGCGCTTGTTGCCATCTCCGGTTTCCACAGACAGTGAGTTCATACGCCGGGTCTATCTCGACGTGATCGGAACGCTGCCTCGAGCTGAAGAGGTGCGTAGCTTTCTTGCGGACAAATCACCCGAAAAGCGGGAGCGGTTAGTCGATTCCCTGTTTAAGCGCCCGGAGTACGCCGACTTCTGGTCGTTGAAATACGGTGACCTTTTTACCAATAGCCCACAGTTCCTGTACAACGGGACGGCTTACTATCAGTCGTGGCTGCGTGAATCAGTAGCGCAGAACAAGCCATACGACCAGTTTGTTCGCGAGCTGATGACCTCCAGTGGCGGGACCTATCAGGCGCTCCCTACGAATTTCTACACGGTCCAGAAAAAGCCGGAAGACATGGCGACCTTTGTCAGCCAGACATTTCTCGGCGTGAGTCTGGAGTGCGCCCGCTGTCACGATCATCCCAGCGAGAAGTGGAAGCGGGACGATTTCATGGGGTTAGCTGCCTTCTTCTCTCAGGTGAAGTTCAAAGCCGGTGCCCGCAACAACGAGCGTTTCCTTTACATTGACCCCGAGAAGGAGTTCCAGCATCCGCAAACCAAGCAAGTGGTCGCGGCCAAGTTTTTAGGCGATGCTTTTGCGGACTTTCAGCCGCTGGAAGACCGCCGGGCCAGTCTGGCTGACTGGCTCACCTCACCGAAGAATCCTTACTTTGCTAAGGCTACGGCCAATCGCATCTGGAAGGAGCTCATGGGGCGGGGACTTGTTGAGCCCGTGGATGACTTTCGAATGACGAACCCGCCGAGCCATCCGGAGTTATTGGACCGCCTGGCCGCTGATTTTGTGGCGCTCGGCTTCGATACACAGAAGCTGATGACACGCATCCTCACTTCGCGGACCTACCAACTCTCCGCCAAGCCAAATGCCACCAACAAGGACGACAGGACGGCATATTCGCACTACATTCTACGTCGTCTGTCGGCAGAGCAGCTGGCTGACGCCATTTCGCAAACAACTGGAGTGCCTGAGCGTTATCCTTACTTTTATCCTGGGAAGCGCGCAATTCAGTTGCCCGACCCGATTGTGGACTCCTATTTCCTGACCATCTTCGACCGCTCGACCCGTGAGAATGCCACCTGCTCACGCAAGCAATCGGCCAGCATCACGCAGTCGTTAAACCTTGTCAGCGGAGAAACGATCAACGGCAAACTCAGGAATGAAAAAGGGGCAATGACTCACCTGCTGAGCGCGGGAAAGACCGATAAGGAGATTGTGGAGCACTTCACGCTGGCAGCATTTGCGCGCTTTCCGACAAAACTGGAAATCGGAGCGGCGGTTGAGGGAATACAGAAGAGCCAGTCGCGGCGCGAGGGGCTTGAAGATTATGTATGGGCCTTGTTGAACTCGAAGGCGTTTCTGTACAATCATTGAGTGGAGTACCGCGGTCGATCAGTGTGGCAAGAATGTGAAGTGCTTCAAGAGAGTATCGTTTGGCTCTGTGAGGAGGTAACCCATGGTCGCAAGATGTGATTGTGGACAAGTTCCTGCCGGCTTGTTTGGGCGGCGAGATTTCATCCGAATTGGCTCACTGGGGATGTTTGGACTGGGGCTCAGGGATTTGTTTGCCATGAAAGCCTTCGCAAACGAAACTTCTGTTCCTTCTGCCTTGAAAGCAGGAGCAGCAGACCGGTCGGTCATACTCGTGTGGCTGAGTGGCGGACCGCCTCATATGGATACCTTCGACATGAAGCCCGATGGGCCAAAGGAAACGCGCGGCCTGTTCAAGCCCATTCCGACCAATGTGGCGGGCATGGAAATCTGTGAGCACATGCCCTATACAGCCAAGCAGGCGGACAAGTATGCCATCGTTAGGTCGATGACGTCCCGCGAAGCAAACCACGAGCGTGCTATCAACTACCTGCTGACCGGCTACCTGCCATTGCAGACTTTGGAATTCCCGGCGATGGGATCGGTCATCGCCAAGGAGAAAGGACCCAAGAACGGACTGCCAGCCTACGTGACTGTGCCAAACATTTTCCCTTCGTTCGGCGCGGGCTTTCTAGGCGGAGCTTACGGGCCCTTTATTGCGGGAGACCCGAACGTAGCAGGCTACAAGGTGCGCGATCTGACGCTGCCTACCGATATTGACTGGACGCGCGTCAACAACCGTAAATGGCTGTTGAGCCAGATTGACCAGCAAGTCAAGGCCATCGACGCCAACAACGAGTTCAAGACAGTCGACACGTTTTATGAGAAGGCTTACGACTTGATGAGGTCAGCCGTAGCCAAGAAGGCTTTTGACATCGAGTCAGAGCCGGTCGTCGTCCGCAACCGGTACGGGCGGACGCCTGTTGGCCAAGGTTGTCTGTTGGCGCGGCGGCTAGTGGAGTCTGGTGTTCGTTTCGTGACGGTGAGCAAGGGCTGGCTGAATTGGGACACGCATGGCAGGAACTTCACAACGCTTGAGAAGCTCCTGCTGCCTGAGCTCGACATGGCTTATGCGGCGCTGCTTGAGGATTTGCATCAGCGCGGTCTGCTCGAATCGACGCTTGTGGTGCTTATGGGGGAATTCGGCCGAACGCCGGAAGTGAATAGCGATGCCGGCCGTGACCATTGGTCTAAGGCATTTTCAGTTGTCATGGCAGGCGGCGGTGTGAAGGGCGGGCAGGTGCTGGGGGCTACAGATGCTAAGGCTGCTGACGTGACAAAGGATCCATACCAGGTGGAAGATCTTGTCGCCACAATCTATGACAGGGTCGGTATCGACTTTACGTACGAGTATGCCACGCCGGTCGGACGTCCCGTGAAGCTCTCCAATGGCGGACAGGTAATCAGCAAGCTGTTCTGATTTCAAGAGGGATACGAAACCGCAAAGACGCGAAGAACGCGAAGGTTGATGAGGCCTGGCTAACCTTGCGTTCTCGCGTTTTTTTGTGTGGGCCGGGTCACAGGCTGAGAAACGCAGCGTGCGGGTGCCGCACTTGGACCGGACAAGAGCAAAGATGAAAGGTAAAGCAGCAGAAGTGTTGGCTCATAATGCAATGGAGGGCGTGCCGTGCGCTCCCGAGGGTCTTTCGTGCCGTTCTCGCCGATTCTCTGATTCCAGTCTCCTTCGGTTTCTTCTTCGTGCATCCCTGTCTCTCTGGCTCGGGTTTGCCACCTCCTGCTCAACACCGAAGCCCATGAATCACTTCGGCAATCTAAAGCGTGAATACCTGGATGGGCTCTTCCTGGCCAAGCCGCATCTTGCCACGTTCATGGGCGATCATCGATTTGACGATCGCTGGCCTGACTTCTCGCCAAGTGGAAGGGAACTCCGGCTTCGTGTGCTGCAACAGCAGGAGCTTCGCCTGGCTTCCATTGATAGAAACCGCCTCACGCGGGAGGATCAGATCGATGCCGAGATCCTTTCCGACGGAATCAAGCTGGAGCTGCTCTACCTGCGCGATATCAAGGAATGGGAAAGCGATCCGCGCCTCCACGATTCGTTTCCTTATTACGATCCTCGTGAGATAGTTGCCACTCGCATTTCCGACATGATGCATGGCAACTTCGCTCCACTGGAGGAGCGGCTAAACAATCTTGCAGCCCTGTGCCGGGGACTGCCGGAATTACTGAAACAGGCCCAGAACCAGCTGGCGAATCCATCGCGGGTCTATGTCGAGCAGGCGATTGCCGTAAACCGTGGGCGAATTGAGTTATTCGGCGGAGAGATCGCAGAATTCGTGCGTGCGGCGCAGGTCAAGGATGATGTTCGCGGGGGCGCCGAATCTGCGAGACAGCTAGCCGTGGCCGGTCTCGAGTCCTATCAGCGGTTTCTTGAGAAGGAACTGCTGCCGCGCAGCAGCGGCGACTGGCGGCTGGGGGTAGAGCTGTTTCACAAGAAGTTTCCTTTGGCGCTCCAAACCAGCTTGCCACCCGAGTCGATGGTATCCCAAGCCGAAGAATCGTTCCGAAAGTCGAAGGCAGACTTGTATGCAGTCGCTGCTGAATTGCACAAGGAAATATTCCCAGGCAAAGCTCTCCCGAGATCTGAAGCTGAAGCCATCCGGCGCGTGAAGGATGAGCTTTCGAAGGATCATCCCAAAGCCAGCGAGCTGGTCGAAGCGCACCGCAAAAATCTGGATGAGTTCCGCCGGTTTATTGAGAAGCACGATCTGTTGGGTCTACCGCCTGCAGAAACTTTGGCTGTGCAGGAAATGCCGCTGTTCAAGCGTGGCTCTGCGGCTGCAGAGTATCTCGCGCCTGGCGTCTTGGAAAAGCAGGCACAATGGAAGGCAACTTACTACGTAGACCCGATCGATCCCAGCTGGGATTCAGCCCGCGTGGAGTCATACCTTCGAGGCAATAACACGTACGAAGTCCAGCTCACGGCTATGCATGAGGCGTATCCCGGGCATCACACTCAGTTTTACTACTCGCGGCAGACGCCGAATGCATTGCGCTTTGTCTTGTGGAATGCTCCCTTTGTGGAGGGGTGGGCAGTTTATGGCGAGAATCTGATGACCCGTCTAGGCTTTGGTGGAGGCAAGAACGCGCGTTACCGCTTCTTCGATTTGCGCGGCGAGATGATTGTGGCCACTAACGCCCTGATCGATGTGCGCTTGCACTGCGGCCAGATGACAGAGGAAGAGGCCGTGCGATTCATGGTGGAAGAAGGCTTTCAGGAACAGGCGCAGGCCGAGAAGAAGCTGCTCCGAGCCAAGCTCGATACCACTCAGCTGTCGCAGTACTTTCTGGGTCTCCAGGAGATCTTTCAGTTGGAGAACGACGTGAGAAAGCAGGCGGGTGCCGCCTTTCGCCAGCGAGAATTCAACGAGAAGCTCATTGGACACGGCTCCATCGCGGTGAAACATCTGCGGCGCTACTTCCAGTAGCCGCCAGGAATCGCCAGCGTTCCATCATAGTCATGTTGTCTTGAAAGCCTGTAGCGTGCCCTGAGAGCAGAGACATGGGCCTGCTTCTTTCTCTTGTCTGGTGTACAATGCGCGGTGCAAATTTCGACAAAGGATCAGCTGAATGACCAAACCCAAGGTGCTGCTGTTCGAGAAAGTCCATCGCAGGGGAATGGAATATCTCGAGAGAGAAGGCTGTGAGATTGTTTTTCCTGAATCGCTCGATGAAGCTGGTCTGATGAAGGCAGCCCAACCGGTTGAAGGCATCGTGTTTCGCACGCGTGGTTATCTCAGCCGCAAGATCATGGAAGCGGCGCCGCATCTGAAGGTGGTCGGCAGGCACGGGGTCGGCCTCGACAACCTCGACATGGAAGCGGCGACAGAACTTGGCATCTGGGCCGTGAGCACGCCGGAGGCAAACTCAGAATCAGTCGCAGAGCTGGTGCTGGCAATGGCATTGGGTCTTTCTCGTCACGTACCGCAGACGATGCGCGCGTTGAAAGAGAATCGTTGGGAAGACAGAAATACCTACGTCGGGCAGGAGTTGCTGGGAAGGACTTTGGGCATTGTTGGTCTCGGCCGCGTGGGTTCAACCATCGCCCGAATTTGGAATCGGGCTTTTGGTTGTCCGATCCTGTTTCGCGACATTGTTCCCAAGCCTGAATGGGAACAAGCTCTGGGTGCAAAGCCAGTTTCGTTAGACGAGGTCTTGCGAAACTCAGACTACGTTTCGTTAAATGTGCCTCTGAAATCGGATACGCGTGGCATGATCGGTGAGCGTGAGCTGTCGTTGATGAAAAAGTCGGCGTTCCTCATCAATGCCGCGCGCGGTCCAGTCTGGCAGGAAAAGGCGGTCTACAAGGCGCTAACGGAAGGCTGGATTGCCGGGGCGGCCGCCGACGTGTTTGAAGAAGAGCCCACAGCGCCTGACAATCCACTGCTGCGCGTCGATAATTTCATTGGAACGCCGCACGTGGCAGCGCACACGCAGGACGCGATGCAGCGCATGGCGATGGTGGTGGAAGACATCGTGGCCGTCATTCGAGGCAAGGCGCCCAAGCACCCTGCGAATCAGCCCAGGTCCGCCAGGCAATCAGTGCTGGCGTGAGGGCGTCACTGGTTCACATCCCCCAGTGGCGAGAATTCCTACAAACTATCTCTACGAGCCAAACCTTTGTACATGCGAAAAGAGTTCAGATTTCTCGACAAAAAGTTCGACCTGGAAATGGCAGCTGCGGCTGAACCTGAAGGCGATTTCATGAAGTGCGCAGGAACGGTTTCTCATAATGGGCAGACTCGGAAAGGCGTCTTCAAGCTGACCCAAGGCGCCTGGCAGGCTGTCAACCGCAAGGCTCAGGAAACTGGCCGCCCTTTGAACGAGAAGCTCGTCGAAGGGTGTGTGGATGTCCTGCGCGCAGAGCTCTATATCCGCCTGATTCCTGACGGATTCTCCTACGTCGTCGATTACCGCTTCTTTGACAAACCGCCAGGCTATTGAGTGGCTGCCTGCGGCAAGCTGTCCGGCTGTAAGAAACCAGACAACAAATAACCGGGAAGGGCCCTAATCAGCTCTTGGTGAGCTGGCGCGATCTCTGGGATGAGGGTCCGCTTGGCTGCCTGGAGCTCATTGGCGATTCGGGAAACGCCATGACCAAGCAATAGAAGGTTTCTCTGAGAGAGCCGGGTTTGATGTTCCCGAAGATGGTTGATGAGCGCGACCCGGTCATGAAGGTCGCCTAGGATGTCCTGAAGCCGTTTGCACTCCCCGATCGGCGGCTCTCCAGGACCGGTTTCCAGCAGCGGCTTGAGAATTTCAAACGCGTAACGCAGCTTCTTTGTCGCGATTCGAAGCGCGTGCAGCAGCGCGTCGTTTCCCAAGGTTTGCTCCGTCGCTTCGAAAGAGAGCACCGGTCTGGCTTTGTCCCAAAGCAGCCCTGGCATTTGCTTCGTGTAGTCTTCCAACTCTGCAGCTTGATGTTCCGCAAACAGGATGTGAATTCTCGAGCCGTCCGGCACAGCGCTTTGCGCGAAGTCCCGCCAGGCTGACTCGACCGATTGGAGGTCCAGTTTGTCGAAGGCTTTCAGCATCTTGTTTTTCAAATTCGACTGCTGCTGCTCGAAGGACGCTAGCAGGTGCTCATAGCTGGTTTGTACGACGAGGCCACCCTCGGGGCTAAATGCCCGCAGCCGCTCCAGATTGACGTCCATTTCCCGAGGCAGCCCCAGCAGGCGCGTCATCTTCTTGATTGTTGCCGCTGTTTTCGTGAAGCGAACTGGTGAGTAAAATTGCTGGAAGAGGTTCACAGTCTCGCGCAATCGCCGCGTGGCGACCCTCATGTCGTGAAGGGCATCAGGATCTCCCGTCCGAGTGCCCTCGAGATTCCTGAAGACTGCAGATACGAAATAGGCAGCCGTATCCGCGGCGAACTCGCGAATCTTGCTTTCGTGAATAACAGGCTTTGTGCTGGTTAGCATCACATCCGTCCCGCTTGCAATCATACCGCCATCCCTGCTCACTGGGTAGACCAGACTGACTTGGAAAACAGGATTCGCGCTCACACAGAGTGCGGTCCGTTTGGAGGCCTTCAATCGGACTGAAAGCGCTGCTGCGTAACCGAAGACAGCACATTTTCGTGCTGCGCGCTCACCACCTGCAGGCTCGCGGGCTGACGGCTGAGGTTAAAAATCGTCGCTGCAGCTCGCATCTCTATGCTATTGTTACCGCTCTGGAAACGCATCGGCAAAGGCTTTCCAGGTGTCATACGTTATTTGGAAATTGATCCATGCATAAGGAGGAGGAAGGATGTCTCGCAAGATTGGAATTAACGGCTTTGGCCGGATTGGCCGGCAGGTACTGCGCGCAATCAAAGAGCGGCATAGCCAGAACATCGAAGTTGTGGCGATTAACGATCTGTTTGATGCTGCCACGAACGCGCATCTGCTGAAATACGACTCAACCTACGGCCCTTACCGTGGCACGGTAGAAGTGAAGGAAGGAAATCTTGTTGTGGATGGCAGCAGGATCATCATCACTGCAGAACGCGACCCCGGCGCCATCAAGTGGAAGCAACTAGGTGTCGAGGTGGTCATTGAATCCACCGGAGTTTTTACGGATGCCACCAAAGCCAAAGCGCACATCGAATCTGGCGGTGCCAGGAAGGTGATTATTTCAGCTCCGGCTAAGAACGAAGACATCACCATTGTGCTCGGAGTCAATGGAGACAAGTACGATCCTTCCAGACACAACGTTGTTTCGAATGCCTCCTGCACCACCAACGGGCTGGCTCCAGTGGCAAAAGTCCTAAACGACAAGTTTGGCATCCAAAAAGGTCTGCTGACTACGGTCCACGCTTACACCAACACACAGCGGCTGCAGGACCTGGCAGCTAAGGACTTGCGGGACGCCCGCTCTGCGGCTCAAAACATCGTCCCTTCTGAAACCGGCGCGGCCAGGGCCGTTGGCCTTGTGATTCCTGACCTGAAGGGCAAATTTGGCGGCATGGCTTTCCGTGTTCCCACAGCGACGGTCTCTGTCATTGACTTCACCGCCATTCTCGGCAAGGAGGGGAGCAAGGAGCAGCTACGAGAAGCGATGCTGGAATATGCTGCCGGATCCATGAAGGGCATTCTCGACGTGACTGATGAACCGCTGGTTTCTACCGATTTGAAGGGCAGCACTTTTTCATCGATCTTCAGTGCGCAGGATACGCTGGTACTCGAGAACATGGTCAAGGTTGTTGCCTGGTACGACAACGAGTGGGGCTATGCCTGCCGCACGGCAGACCTGGCAGCGATGATTGCCGGAAGACTCTAACCGTCTTCACTCTGCCCGTTCGCCTTGGTTCTCCTTGTCGGGATTCGTGGAAATCGCTGTATGCGGGCACGCAGGGCTACAAGGGTTTGCAGGGCGCGTGTCCCGCGACGCGGCGCCTTGTCTCTTTGCTGGATGTGGCCCTGCGGTGTTCCCAAACGAGCTTAGTCTGAGAGCATACCTGCCTGTGACCCGTATTCCCCGAAAACCCCTTTCTGCAATCGATCTCTCCACATTTGGCTCGTTTGTCCTCTCGACGGAACAACAGCAACATCTAGACCGGGGCGTTGCCTTGTTTAATTCCCGAAGATTCTGGGAAGCACATGAAGTCTGGGAGGAGGTCTGGAAGGTACGTCCGGAAGATGGGAGGTTCCTCATTCAGGGAATGATTCAGCTGGCAGCGGCCTACCACCAGCTCGTCAGGGGTGTCCACAGGGGATTCCTCATTCACCTCAGGCAAGCCGAAGAGCGGCTGAAACTGTTTCCCCCGCATGCGTTGGGAGTTGATATTGCGGCTTTACTGAAGACGGTACAAGATTCTCTGAACTCTGTGGAGAATTGTTCAGACAGACAAGTGAACTGGGCAACCCTTCCGGTTGCGCAAATTACGCTTGTTGAAGGCTGAGTGCCGGGTTTCAACTTCTTCGAGCTCTCCTCTACTTGGCACCCGCTTCGAAAGCTGGCTCACCGGGAAGGCAAACTCGATCCTGTCCCTTGAACTCAGTCATGCCTCTTTCGTCAAAGGTGGATTCCCCAGTGGCGTGCCGCTGAGTCCCACCGATCGCCCGGGCCACTAGTTCTATTTTTCGCCCTCCATCCGGTAAGTCCGGCTTGTGCGGACTTTTCTCCGAACTTTTTGGGCGATATCTTGACACCTTTTGGAACGCGGAAATATACTGAATTCCTTGAGTTTACGAGCGGTGAAGGTCTGTTATGCGATTCATGGGATTGGACGTTGGGGGAGTGAGAATCGGAGTGGCGGTGAGTGACGAAACGGGATTGATTGCCCGTAGGCTCGTAACTCTGCAGCGAACGGGTGGGAGGCAAGACTTCGAGGCATTAAGTACCCTTATAGTCGAGAACGATGCAGGACACGTCGTCGTGGGGCATCCGGTTAATATGGATGGGAGTCAGGGACAACAGGCCGAGCGCATTCACGAATTTGTGGAGCGATTGCAGGCTGTCACGAGCACTCCGATCAGTCTATGGGACGAGCGCCTCTCTTCTTGGTCCGCTGAGCAGGTGCTCATTGAAAGCGGCATGCGACGCGCCAAACGGAAGCAGGTGATTGACCAGATGGCAGCGGTAATCATCCTTCAAAGCTTTCTTGACCACCACAACGGAACGGCTGGAGGCCTTGCCGTGTTTTCAACGGAGAATCATGGCCGGAAATAAGGCCAGGAAGCGGTTCCTACGGCTTCTGTCGACGCTGGTCGTTGCGCTACTGGGAGTTATTGCAGTACTGAGGTTTGCGTGGTCGCGCTCCTACCGAGGGTTTTCCGGGGGCGAGAAGTTCCTCGTTGTAGCCCGTGGAACCTCAGCGTACGACGTGGCGCGAGTTCTCCAGCGGGAAGGAATTGTGCGTCACTGGGCGCTTTTCCTCTCCTACATGAGGCTGGCGAAACCCGGCATCAGGCTTCAGGCTGGTGAATACCGCTTCGATGTGCCCCTGTCCACGATTCAGACAGCGGACAAGTTAATTCATGGCTGGATTTACTACCACGAACTGACCATCCCCGAAGGCTTCTCCTCGTTCGATATCGCCGATTTGTTGGAACAGAGGGGTCTTTCAAGCGCGCAAGATTTCCTGGCTGCCGCTGGCAACGCAGTGACACTCTCGGGCCTGAACGTTGAGGCCGGGAATCTTGAAGGATTTCTCTTTCCGGATACCTATCGCCTGGCGCGCGGAACAACCCCGCAGGAAATCGCTCAGATCATGGTAAAGCGTTTCCGGGAAATCTATGAGGCGCTCGGGCCTGAAATCAAGCAGTCCGCACTGAGCTTCACTGAGATCCTGACGCTGGCCTCGCTCATCGAGAAGGAGACCGGCGTAGATGCCGAACGCGAGCTGGTCTCCGCGGTATTTCACAACCGTCTCAAGAAAAGGATGCTTCTGCAGTGTGATCCCACAGTGATCTATGCAGCCAGGCTCAAGGGAAACTATCGAGGCAGGATCTTTCAGTCCGACCTCGACTTCGATTCTCCGTACAATACCTACCGGCGGCTAGGGCTTCCTCCGGGTCCAATCGCCAATCCCGGAAAGCGGTCTATCGAAGCGGCTCTGAAACCGGCCAAAGTGGACTTCCTCTATTTTGTTGCCAACAACATTGGAGGTCACGTGTTTTCCCGGACCCTCGCTGAGCATAGACGGGCTGTGGCTGCCTACCGGCGAGGACAAGCGCTTAGAGAAAGGCATATTTTGCAGGCAGGCGCTGCCCGCAAAGGGTAGGATTGGTTCCTGGCCTGTTCAGGAGTGGAGACAGTTTCGGCAACCAGGTGATGACGCGTATTAACCGCCTATCTAATTTGCTTATTGCACTGTTTCTGCTGTCAACGCTGTGCTTCACCGCGTTGGCTCAGAAAAAGCGCAAGAACGATCCCAAACGGCCTGGCAGAACCACTCAACCGCCGGCAAACCCACGGGTTCCTGCTCCGGATTTCCCGCTCCAGACAACTCGACAACTACCTCTGGCCAGCTTTCAATCTCCAGTGACCGAGCTGAGGCTGGAGAATGGATTGAAAGTTGTGCTTCAGGAATCTCACGGTTTGCCGCTGGTCGCATTGGGGCGCTGGTACCGGGTTGGATCGAAGGACGATCCCGTCGGTCTCAGCGGCATCTCGTGGCTGGTTGAACGCTCAGGCCTCAGTAGCCAGGTGAATCTTCCGAGTGACGACGTGCGCCGGGTGATGATTGAGAGTGGTGGAAATTGGACGTCGTACACGTTTCTGGATCAGACGGCTTACCTGACCACAGTGGCCAGCAGCGGACTCCAACCTGTCCTCAGACTTGAGGCGGCAAAGATGTCTGCAACGCTGGCCAGCCTGGGAGACAGTCCAGGAGGGAGGCGCCGGGCCCTGGCAGAATCGAGAGCACTAGAAGGCGATCCCGCGTGGCTGCTCAACTCGGAAGTCGGAGCGCTGGCTTTTCAGCGACATTCCTATCGTTGGCCGGTTCCTGGTTGGAGCGAGGAGGTCACTTTCATCCACCACGAGCAACTTCTTCAGCACTGGAAGCAATACTATGCGCCGAGCAATGCCGTGCTTGTCCTGGTGGGAGACTTCGAAACTCGCAGCACGCTTGCTCTGATTCAAGACTTGTTCGGAAGGATTTCCCGTTCTCCTGACCCACCGCGCAGCCAGAGGCTTGAGGCAGAAGCTCGCGGCGAGCGACGCATTCGGATCGTCAGCGATAGCAATGTGAGCTACCTGCAGTTGGCGTGGCCGGCGCCGGATATTCTCAACGACGACTTCTATGCACTGTTGCTACTGGATTCCATCCTTACTGGCGCCAAAGGTGTCAACTTGCGGGACGCGGCGTGGGAGACTGCCGCCCGGAGGTCGTCACGCCTGCACCGAGCTCTTGTGTCTAAGAAACTTGCAACAGATGTCCGGTCGCGCCTTCTTCCAACACACACGGGCTATCTGTACTCGATCATGGCCAGGCTGTCGGGGCCGTTCCTGCATCAAGCGGCGGAAGAAGCCATCCTGGAGCAGCTGGAGCAACTGAAAGGCGTGGCACTTACGAACTCAGAACTTGCCAAAGGAAGAAGCCAGCTGACTGTCCGGGAGTTTCTCGATCAGGAATCCGTCAGTAAACGAGCCCATCAGCTAGGGTTTTTCGAATCGATTGCCAGTTATCAGTTGATTGATCAGTTTGAAGGAAAAGTGAGCCGGCTGAGTGCCGATGACTTGCAGCGAGTGGCAACCCGATACTTCCGAGACAAGACGCGAACAACGGGCTGGCTGGTTCCAGACACAACCCGGCCCGCAGTGACCGTGGAGTCACTGATGCCCTCAGCCGAACGGTCGACTTCGGGCGGTGTGACTCGATCAGCAGGTGCGGCAGCAGAACAATTGCCTCTCCCGTCGTTTCCGCCGGAGACGGCCTTCACTGTCGGCAGCAACAGCAGGGTCTCTGCCGACGGCGGAGCGATGCTCGACAAGCTGCCATCGATAGAAATGGTGCGTCCTAGTGGCGTAACGGCTCAACGAAGTACGTTGGTCAACGGTGTCACAGTTCTTGTCGCTGAAACGGCAGCCCCATCCACAGTGACAATTCTCGCGGCTATGAAGGCAGGCGTGGCCCATGAGGTTCAGGACGGCGCATGCGCAGCAGTCCTGGCCAACCGCATGCTGGACCGCGGAACCATCGCCAGAAGTGGCGAACAACTGGCTGAGATGTTTGATTTCCTGGGCGCAGAATTGTTGCTCGAGACTGGGGACTTCAACTCCGTGGTCATGGTGCGCGGACTCAGTAAAGATGCATCACTGCTGATCCAGTTGCTCTCTGAAATGATTCAATCTCCCTCCTTTTCGTCTTCCGAATTCGAGAAGACCCGCGACGAGCTTTTGGGAGAATTCCAGTATCAAACTGAGGATAGTGATTGGGTTGCGGAGGAGGCTCTACGAGAGCGATTGTATCCCTTTGGTTATCCGATGAGTCACACGACTCTTGCGCGAGATTTGAAAAAGGCCACATTAGAACAGGTGAAGCAGTTCTATCGTCTTCATTATCGCCCCGATCAATTTATCCTGTCTGTGGCAGGCCAGGTTTCCACCGACGCAATCCTTGCATCGGCTTCAAAGTTTTTCTCGAGCTGGGTTGCTCCGGGAAGCGTGGAGGCGGCTCAGCCTGCCTCTTTACTGGCGGTCGCCCCTGGGGAGCAGCAGATTGAGTTGAAGGGAAAGCGCCACAGCCAGATTGCGCTGGCTATCTCCGCAGTATCAATCAGGCAGCCTGATTTCTATCCGTTGATGGTTCTCGACCATCTGTTCGCCAAAGCAGGGAACGGAGGCCGGCTGGGAGAGCGGTTCCGGGAGGCGGAGGCCACGGCTTTTGCCGTGGAAACAGGCCTCGCACCTAGTTTGGCAGAGACTCCCTGGATCCTGCGAGTTAAGTGTGATCCGGCGGAGGCCGGCAGAATCACTAGGTTGATTCGAGAAGAGGCGCACCGCATGAAGGACCAGGCGCTCAGCGAAGCGGAGGCCGCTGCTGCGAAAAAGAGTTTGATTAATGCCTGGACGGTTCGACTGGAAAGCAACGAGGGCGTTGCCCGTGAACTGGTGCACGCCGAAATACACCAGCTTGGCGAGGATTACCTGCAACGATTTCCATCCCTGATTGAGGCTGTGAGCCTTGAAGGTCTTTTGGACTGCGCTAGAACGCGGTTTGACTTCGCCAATGCCGCCGTCACCGTGGTTGGGCCCTGATTGGATCTGACGAGAAGGCAATGAATCGTTCTGTGGAAATAACCGACTTCGTCCAACACGAGCTGGACTTTCTGGAAACCCTGCATCAGCGGCGTTCACTCAAACGCCTGGAACAGGAAAGTGCCGCACGAGTCTCCTATTCCGGAAAGATCCTCATAAACTTTTCAAGCAACGACTATCTGGGATTAGCTTCTCATCCGCGAGTGAAAGCTGCTGCTCAAGAGGCCATAGATCGGTATCACGCCTCTGCCGCCAGCTCAAGACTCATCTGTGGAAACTTGGAAGTCCACGAGCGATTGGAAGCCGAGATCGCACGGTTCAAGCAGAGAGAAGCTGCACTGGTTTTCTCTTCCGGGTATCTGGCCAACCTGGGAATACTTGCGGCATTGGCTGGGGAAAACGACCAGATTTTCAGTGACGCGCTCAACCATGCTTCGATCATCGATGGCTGCCGCCTCAGCAGGGCGCAAGTCTTGGTGTATCGGCACAGGGATCTGGATCACCTGGAAAGTCTGCTCCGGCAGGCACCACCAGCGCGCCGGCGTCTGTTGGTGAGCGATGCGGTCTTTAGCATGGGCGGAGACATTGTCGACCTTCCGGATCTTGTGAGGTTGGCCCGGGCTCATGATTGCTTGCTGATTCTCGACGAAGCCCATGCGACAGGGGTTCTGGGGCAAACCGGGCACGGCACTGTGGAACATTTTGCCGCACAAGGTATGATTTCAGCCGGGGAGCAATGCGTTAATCTGGAGATGGGCACGCTGAGCAAGGCAGTGGGATCGTTTGGAGGGTTTGTGGCCTGTAGCGCGTCGATGCGGGAATTCCTTATCAACAAAGCACGCTCCTTCATTTTCTCTACGGCCCTGCCACCTGCGTCGGCAGGCGCCGGCATCGAAGGGTTGCGCTTGATCGAGGAGGAGCCTTTCCGGCGGAAAACTTTGTGGCAGCATTTTGGGAGTCTGAAGCATCAGCTTGAAGCGCACGGTTTTGATGTAAGTGGCGCACAGACGCCGATCTTGCCCTTGACCTTTGGCGAGGAAGCTTTTGCGCTCCACATGAGCCAGCAGCTTGCTGCTATGGGATACTTTGTTCCTGCGATCCGCCCGCCTTCGGTTCCGAAAGGCACAAGCCGTCTAAGAATCACGTTGAGTGCAGCTCATTCCGCTGAAGAAGTAAAGGGACTTGGCGACGCCCTTGCGATGCTGGCAGGGAAGAAATCGTAGGGTGTGTCGTGCTGTGAGACGCAACCACAAGATACACGCTGATTGAGGTGTGTAGAGAGAGACCTCAGCAGCCTGTAGACGCGACGCCTCCATCCATCAGGTTTTCTGAGGAGTGACAGGACCATGAGTCTCGGCAAATCAAGATTTAAGGGAGTATTCGTAACCGCCACTGATACCAGCGTCGGCAAGACTACAGTGGCTGCAGGCCTGGCTGGGTTTCTCAAGCGCCAGGGTGTAGATGTTGGTGTGATGAAGCCAGTCGCTAGCGGAGCAATCGAGTGTGATTCAGGGAAGCTGATTTCTCAAGACGCGGAGATGCTGGTGAAATTCTCCGGGTCAAAGGATCCCTGGGAATGGATAAACCCTTACTGTTTGGCAACCGCAGTGACGCCCTCTTTGGCGGCACGTATTGAGGGTGTTGCCATCGATTTTAAGAAAGTGCGGGCTATCTACGAAGAGATCGCCACGAAGCACGACTTTGTGGTTGTGGAAGGAGCCGGTGGCGTCATGTCGCCGGTCTTTGAGAACCTTGTCGTTGTTGACATGATCCAGGCCTTGGACTTGCCGGCAGTGATTGTGTCCCGTTCAGCACTGGGAACGATCAACCACACGTTGATGACGGCGAACTGCCTTCGTAACCGGCAGGTACCAGTCCTGGGATTCTTCCTGAACAGGTTTCCCAGGAATCCCAATTTGGCCGAAAGCACGAATGCGGAAATCATTGCCTCGGTGGGTGAATTGGTTCATCTCGGCTCCATCCGGGAAATGGGAGACTTCTTCAGCCAGCAGGACGTCATCGAAGCCTTCGCACAGGCAGTGCATCGGGACCAGCTGCTGGAGCTGTTCTTTGAACCGTCATGAATCCGAGGATTCTCCTTGTGGAAGACGAGCCCTCTTGCTTCTAACCCCGACTGACCTCTGTGTAGTGATCGTGTTCCTGTTGAATGGTCAGCGCTCGAGTTTCAGCTCCTGAGGTACTTCACTAACATCGTAGCAACACACTCTCGCAGGGAGAGGCGCTAAAACCGTACACGTCCAGGTCGCGTGGCTGCGACGGAGGCTTGAAACCAATCCTTCACGCCCGCAAATTCATTCTCACCGTTCACCATCCTCAGTCGTTAGTAGAAACCTTCTCAATTCAGTGGCCTATCCTGGCTTCCGACTGTCGGTCGCGTGATGTTATGCCTCTTCCTTGCCGATAGGATGAGATTGAGGCCACTATGCAGATTCTGCCAATAGACCCGTCCTTTCAGCGCGCCATTCTGCAGGGCAATGCGGGTCCTGAAGGGTTGAACCTGACCCTGGGGCAGAGAATCGTCGCAACAATCCTGAAGGTCAACTCCGAAGGCGAACTGCTGTTAGATTTGGGTACCCAGAAGCTTTGGGCGCGCTCAGCATTACCCTTCGTCGAAGGTCAGGAAATTCGGCTTAGGGTGAACCAAGACGGCCCAATCGTCCAGCTGCAGCTGCTGGACATTGCATCAGAGAGTTCGGTAGAAAACTATGACTTGGCAGCCGTCCTCCAGGCGGGTGATAAGACCGCAGCCGCCAGCCTCAATCCTGAGAAGCTGCTGGCAGCCCTGGGGGAGCTGATCAAGTCGGATGTGCGCTCATTGTCAGCGCCGCAAAGTGAGCAACTGAAAGCATTGCTTGAACCTTTGACCGTCAGCGCCGACTCTAGAACACTGGTGCCTCAATTGAAGAATCAGTTGGAAAATTCCGGTATCTTCTTTGAAGCAAAACTGAGAAATGTTCTGGAAGCTCTGAGCTCCTCGCCTGAGGGGGCCCTCCAGAAGCTGGGATCAGACCTCAAGGTATTAGTGGGGTATCTCAGGCAGAACTCTGCAGAGTCAGTGCCTGCGCATCCACCAGCTGAAAGCCAGCCGCGAGCGCTTGGATCACAGGGAAGTCCGGTTGCTGTCCCGGCCCCTGAAGTTGAACCGGCTCGACCTTCTGTTCAGCAGCCGGGTCAATTCAGTGAGAGTATCAATCTGCCACCACGTCCAATCGGATTGGAACGGTCAAACCTAGAGGCCCAGACTGCGGCAGCATTAGGATCGCTGTTCAAAATGCTGCAATCCTCACCTGACAAAGCACTGCAGCAGGTGGCTGCAAACGCGAGCAGCTTTCTGGCCCGCATGGGACAGGAGAACCCGCGCTCAATGGTTACCCAGCTCCCTTCACCTGCCGAACAGAAAGTCGATCACGCTGGAGAAGAACAGTCGTCGCAGCCGATAAAGACCCCGGTTCCACACACGTCACGCCAGCCTGCGGCTTCAGTTGGCGATCCCACGGGCGAGCTGAAGACGAAGATGAGCCAGCTTGTTGAAACCCTGAGACTCTCGGTGGCATCGAAAGAAAAAGGATTGCTGCCAGAATTGGAGAGTCTGCTGAATCGCATCGAAACGTCAATTCATCCGACAGCTCCGGAAGCTACTGCGACACCCGCACAGGCAATGCTGCTAACGCAGACGGCAGCTCTTTCCGAACAGCTCTTGGCGCGGCAGACCGAAGCAGCCTTCGAGTGGTTGAAAAACGGAGCATTTCAGGCCGAGTTGCCCTTGCAGTTTGGAACCTACGCCACCCAGGCTAAGATCCGATTCTTTCAAGATCCGGACAAGAGCCCCACGCGACGTTCGGGGCTTCCGCTGAACGCCAACATTTTTCTGGATCTGCCGAAAACGGGAAGACTCGAGGCCTGGGCGCGATGGGAAGGCTCGCAGATTCAAGCGACACTCTACGTCCAGGACACGGCGGTCCGCGATCTTTTTGAGCCGCAGCTGAAGGAACTATCCCGGAGTCTTCGTGAGGCTGGCTTTTCCAGCACGCAGCTGGAGGTGAGGATCGACCCGGTGAGGCTCTACAGGATGCGAGAGGCGACAGAGGAGCAACCTTTGAGTGATGGTTCTCTGCTCAGCCTGAGGGTTTAGACCATGCCCAAGAGTGAACGGCCGAAGGCGGCTGCGCTGCGTTACGATAGAAGCAACGATTCGGCTCCCCGACTCGTCGCCAAAGGTCAAGGGCATATTGCCGAGAAGATCTTGCAGCTGGCTCGTGACAATCAGATTCCTGTCCACGAAGACCCGGCCCTGATCGAGATCCTTTCGAAGATGGACCTGGACGAGCACATTCCAGCCGAGTGCTACCGTGTCGTGGCAGAGATTCTCGCCTGGATCTACAAGGCCCAGTTGCAAACAGGCAGCCACGGCCTGTAACCTCAGACGGGACCGCGACTGCACGGCTCGACCATCACAAGACTACGATTGAGCAGCTTTCACTGATCCTTGGCTGATCCGAGAGGCTGGAGCTTAAAATCATCGAAAGCCGATTGCGGAATTGCGGGCAAGCTTGATGAGGAGATCGGGATAGACTCCCATCTGCAGAGTGCCAAAAACACTGATGGCAATTACCAAAGCCGCGGCTGCCGAGATGGGCACCGGAGACCAATCATCGGAAGGCTCCTTCATGTACATGACGACGATAATGCGCAGGTAGTAGTAGACCGAGATGGCACTGTTGATGACCCCGATGATGGCCAGCCAAAGGAACTTTGATTCGAGGGCCGCGCGAAATATGAAAAACTTGCCCGCGAAACCTGCAGTCAGAGGAATGCCCGCTAGAGACAACAGGAAGATCGATAGCGCAGCCGCCAAGGCCGGCTGTTTGAAACCGATGCCGGAAAAGTCTTCAATCGATACCTTCTGATCACCCTTTCGGCTCACCAACGCGACAATTGTGAAGGCTCCGATGTTCATCAGGGCGTAGGCGAGGGTGTAGAAAAGAACTGCTGCAACGCCTTCATGGTTGCGCGTTGCCACGGCAACCAGAATATAGCCGGCATGGGCAATCGACGAGTAGGCGAGCATCCGCTTGATGTTGGACTGCACCAGCGCAACCACATTCCCCAAAACCATCGTCACCGCGGCGGAGAGCCAAACAAGTCCCAGCCATTTGTTGTACACTTCTGGGAAAGCAACAAGAAACACGCGCAAAAGCACGGCGAAACCGGCCGCCTTGGGTCCAGCGGACATAAAGGCAGTAATCGGAGTCGGTGCGCCTTCGTAAACATCCGGCGTCCAGACATGAAAAGGTGCAACGGCTACCTTGAAGCCGAAACCCACAAACAACAGTCCCACTGCAGCGTAAATGAGCGTCATGCTGGCCGAGCCTGCCAGAATTTCGCGACCGATAAGTTCCAGATTGGTAGTGCGCGTGGAGCCGTAGGCCATGGCAATGCCATAGAGCATGAACGCGGAAGAAAACGAACCAAGGAGAAAATACTTCAGCGCCGACTCATTCGATTTCGGATCGGTCCGTTTCATTCCCAAGAGAACGTAGGACGAGATCGACAGCGTCTCCAAACCGAGGAAAATCATGATCAGCTCATTCGAGGCTGCCATCAGGTTCATGCCCACAATGGCAAACAGGATCAAGGCCTGATACTCGCCAACAGCCAAGTCCTCCCGTCGTAGGTACCCAGAAGACGCCAGGATGGTGAGTTCGCCGATGAGCAGGAAAGTGAATCGGAAGAAAATGCTGAAACCATCCACGATAATCATGCCGGAAAAGAAGGTGCCTTCTTCGCCGACGAGAGCAACAGTGGAGAGTGCTGTGAGGGCGATGCCAGTCAGAGCCAAAACTGTTGCCACATGCCTTTTCGGCTTGGGAAGAAAAGTATCTAAGAGAAGAATCAATATCGCAAACAGAGAAAGAATGATCTCTGGAAACACTTGCTGAACTTCGGGAATAAGACTTCCTTGCATGGGATGTAGATTTTTTCGCTTTGGCGCGCGGCCAGGCGATGCCGATTGCTCAGCAAATGACAGGGCGCGGGCTTGGGGCCGCGGCAGTCAGTTTGTCTATTGTTGAGTCACCATCCGATGGATCCATCGGTTTGCCCTGACAAGGAACCCGGTGTTGCTGGTACCGTCACTTCTCATTTCAAAACCACCGCAGTCGAGTTAAGCTGCCGCAAAACTTGATCCACGGAGGCATCCATCTTCCGCAAGAACGAGTCCGAATAGATTCCCATCCAAAAGATCAGGACGACAAGCGGAACGAGAACAAACTTTTCTCGCAGGTTCAGGTCGGTCAAATTTTTGTTCTTGGGATTGTTCAACTCCCCGAAAATAACTCGCTGATACATCCAAAGCATGTAAACGGCCGAAAGAATCACACCTGAAGTCGAAATGACGGCCAGAGTCACGTTCGCCTTGAAAGCCCCCAGCAGGATTAGAAACTCACCGACAAAACCATTCAACATCGGCAGTCCAATCGAGGAAAACGTCACAATCATGAAGATCGTTGAAAACACCGGCAAGGGAGTGGCCAGGCCGCCGAACTCTTCAATAAGCCGGGTATGACGGCGATCATAGATCATCCCTACCAGCAGGAAGAGTGCGCCTGTCGAGATGCCGTGATTCAACATTTGGTACATGGCGCCTTGCAGGCCTTGAGCGTTGAGGGCAAAAATCCCCAGCACCACAAAACCGAGATGGCTTACCGAAGAGTAGGCCACGAGCTTCTTGATGTCGGTCTGCACCATGGCTACCAGTGCTCCGTAGATGATTCCGACCACTGCCAACAGTGAAATGAGTGGAGTCAGCTCGCGTGTTGCTTCAGGGAAAGCCGGAATGCAAAAACGCACGATACCGTAGGTGCCCATCTTCAGCAGCACGCCAGCCAGGATGACGGAACCAGCCGTAGGTGCCTCGACGTGCGCGTCGGGCAGCCAAGTGTGAAACGGGAACAGCGGAACCTTAATTGCAAACGCAAAGAAGAAAGCAAGGAAAAGCCAGTACTGCTGCGTGGGACTGAGAACGAGGCTGCCATTCTGGAGGTTAGCTAGAATGGTGGGAAAATCGAAAATCGTCCCTCCGTTCAAAAAATAAAGGCTGATGATGGCAACCAGCATCAGCACTGATCCCACCATGGTGTACAGAAAAAACTTAATGGCGGCGTAGATGCGCTGCTGTCCACCCCAAACACCGATGAGAAAATACATTGGCACAAGCATTACTTCCCAAAACACGTAGAAGAGGAACAAATCCAGAGCCACGAACACGCCGATCATGCCGGTCTCCAACAACAGCATGAAAAGGTAGTATTCCTTAATCCTGTTCTCGATGGAATTCCAGGAACTGAGCAGGGCTATGGGCGTCAGCAGCGTTGTCAGAAGTACAAGAAACAGGCTTATACCGTCCAAGCCGACATGATAACGAACGCCCAGACTTGGAATCCAAGGCACATTCTGCTCAAACTGCAGACGCGCGCTGGCCGCGTCGAACTGAAAGAACAGGGGCAGAGACGTTAGAAATGCAGCCAGCGAGACCACAAGGGCAACGCCACGGATCGCCTTCGCACTTTCCTTTCGGAAAAACAGCAGCGCGAAAGCTCCGAGAAGAGGCAGAAAGGTGATGATGCTTAACCAGGAGTGTTGCAAGAAAATTACTCCATCTGAAAATGGCGATTGGAGGAGACTGCTTAGCTCACGCTCGTCCAAGCCACCTGTTAAAACAGAGCAACATAAGCCAGAACAAAAACCGCCCCGAAGAGAATCCATCCACCATACGCGCGAGCATAGCCCGACTGAAAATGCTTCAGCCCGTCGCCGCTCGCTCGAACCAGCCTTCCGGTCCCGTTGACGATTCCGTCGATAATGATCACATCGACAAGCTTCCAGAGAAGGTAAGTTGAGATCAGTTTGGTCGGCTTCACGACCAGCACATCGTAAATCTCGTCCACCCAGTACTTGTTCAGCAGCGTCGTGTACACTCCCCGGAAGCGGTTCATCAGCTTCTCCGGCAGCGCCGGGTTCACCAAATAAAACTGCCGCGCCAGCAACAGCCCCACCAGCGCGATC
>Ga0187892_10001271_pt1 | contig 58777 bp, 47 predicted proteins | sample MA1701073metaG_FD_139345 | JGI IMG/M metagenome (GOLD analysis project Ga0187892, IMG submission 139345) | Bio-ooze microbial communities from a basaltic lava cave in the Kipuka Kanohina Cave System on the Island of Hawaii, USA - MA170107-3 metaG ...
CGGCGTCGACGCGGCCGACGTGACCGTGAGCGTCGAATTCGCCGTGCCGCCCGACGGCGGCGTGACGGACGTCGGCGAGTAGCTCCCGGTCGCGCCGGTCGGCAAGCCGCTCACCGAGAGGCTCGTCGCCGACGAGAAGCCGTTCACGCTCGTCACCGTCGCGGTGTAGGTCGTGCCGGTGCCCTGCGTCACCGTTCGCGACGTGGGCGACACCGACATCGTGAAGTCGGCGACGGGCGCCGCTTGAACGACGAGCGTGACCGTCGTCGAGTGGACGAGCGCCCCGCTCGTCCCGGTGATGGTCAAGACGTACGAGCCGGCCGGCGTCGTCCCGGCCGTATTCACGGTGAGAGTCGAGTTGGCCGATCCGCCGGAGGGCGGCGTCACGGACGTCGGAGAGAAGTTCCCCGTTGCGCCGGCCGGAAGCCCGCTCACCGAGAGAGACGTGGCCGAAGAGAACCCGTTCTGGCTCGTGATCGTCGTCGTGTACGTCGTGCCCGAGCCCTGCGTCACCGTCTGCGACGACGGCGAGGCCGAGATCGTGAAGTCGGCGGGCGGGGCGCCCGACGACCCGTTGTAGACGAAGAGCGCGAAGTCCTGGTCGGTCGTGTCGGCGTTGCCGGGAACGCCGTCACCGCTGATCGACGTCGCGCGGACCGTGATCGAGAAGCTGCCGGTCGTTCCCGCCGGGAGATACACCGCCTCGGTGTTCTCGCGCGTCGCCGCCGTGCCGCCGGTGATGGAGTTCGCGCCGGAGAAGACGTTCCCCCGGTAGAGCGTGCCGTTCACCGTCACCTCGAGATCGAGGTTGTTCACCCAGGCGTTGCCGCCCGCGGTGCCGGGCGCGTCCGTCCACGCGAGGAGGACGCGGAACGGCTTCGTGGACGACGAGATCGTCCCCGTCACCACGTGCGTCGCGCCCGTCGCGCCGAGGATCTGCGACTGGTCGACGCGAATGTTGGCCGTCCCGTCAAACGCGCGGCCGAGGTCGATGCGGCCCCAGCCCTGGCTATTGGACGGCAGCGTGTCGTTCGCGCCGACGCCGGTCATGTGCGTCGTCGTCGCCATGTAGTACGCCTTGCACATCGCCGGCGACGGCGTGCCCCAGCCCTGGTTCGAGAAGTACTGACGCAGAAGAGCCGCGGCGCCCGCGACGCCCGGCGTCGAGTGCGACGTGCCGGACGACCAGCAGTAGAGAGTCTGGCCGGCCGGCCAGTACTGGTTGCAGACGCCCGAGCCGTTGTAGGTCGTGCTCCGAGACGCGGCGCCCTGGATGTGAGTCCCGGGCGCCTGGATGTCGGGCTTCTTTCGCCCGTCCGAGCACGGACCGCGGCTCGAGAACGAGATCACGTCGCGGGCGTCGTTCGCGCCCGTGTTCGAGATGCCGCAGCCGTCGGTGCCGGTCTGCCGGTCGTTCTCCGACGCCCCGACGCTGAAGACGTTCTTGCCCGTCGCCGGCGACCCGACCGTGTTCGCGCCCGGGCCGGAGTTTCCGGCCGCGAAGATGATCGACATCTCCTGGTTCCCGGCGGTCCCGGAAACCGCGTCGCGCACGAGGATGTCGTACGTGCGCGCGTCGGTCGTGTACTGGTTCGCGCCGAATCCGCTGAGACCCCACGAATTGCTCGAGATCCGAGCGCCCGAGTTGTAGGCGTTGGCGATCAGCGTCGTGTAGGCGGTCGAGGTGAACGCCCCCGCGTTCGAGAAGATCTTCGACGACCCGATGCGCGTGTGCGGTGCGATGCCGAGGCCGTACTGGTAGAGGCCCGCGTCCTCGAACGCCGAGTTGCCCTGCGTGTCGTTGAAGCCTCCGACGATCGAGCAGTTGATGTTGCCGTGGCCCGCGCCCCCGTCGCCGAGCGGATCGCTCGTGTAGTTGAGGACGTAGGTGACGCGCGACGTGCCGCCCGCGTCGCGGAACTCGGCGTTGATGTCGGTCGTCGAGCCGCGGTCGAACCCGTCGTCCGCGACGTCCACGGTGAACGGGAACGTCGTGCCGAAGCCCTTCCCCGCGAGCCAGGCCAGGTAGCCCGGCGCCGACGGAGAGCTGCCGGTCGCGTTCAGGTTCGCCGCCATGATCTGGCCCTGGCGCTCGTCGAGCTTCACCTTCTCGAGGCAGGGCTCGATGAAGAACACGTCCGGCATCGCCGCGAGCTCCAGGACGAGCGCCGCGGGGACGCGGACGCGGACGTCGACCATGCCGGCGAGCGCCACGTCCTCGGCGAGGATCGCGAGCGACGAGAGCTTCACCACGTCGATGGTCGCCGCTGACGCGTCGTGCTCGACGATCTGAACGACGACGTCGATCGCGGCCTCTTCCCGGGCGATGGCGTCGTCGAGGTAGGGAGAGATCTTGTACGCCGGATGGTAGACGCCGGCCCACTGGACGGACGACGACGGGCGCGTCGGATAGGTCGAGGCCCGGCGCCAGAACTCAGGGCTCGCGAAGACGACGAAGACGCCGTTCGGAACGTACGCGACGATCTTCGCGTCGCCCCTGCGCTCGATCCGCTCGACCCACCCGTCCCGGGTCGGGCCGACGAACTGGATCGCGTAGAGCTGGCGGTCGTGAACGCCCGGCGACTCCAGGCGATCGGCCGGGAGACCGGCGGGCTCCTCTCCGGTCCGGCCGTCGACGAGCCAGCCGTTCAGGACGAAGAGATCGAGATCGTCGCGGAGCGCCGCGCCTTCGAGCGCGGGATCGCCGAGCGTCGCGTCGTCGACGACGAGCAGCCGGAAGCTCCCGTAGTCGACCGTGCGGCGGACTCCCGGGACGCCGTCGGCGCGCGCCGCGGACTCGGCGTCGTCCGTCGCGACGAGGAGCTTGTGGAGCTCGGACGGGCTCACGAAACCTTCGGGGATTTCCGCTTGGCGAACGAGCCTCTCCGCGCTCGCGCGGAGCTGATTCGGGGCGGGCCGCGTCGAAACGACCAGGGCGAGAAGGGCGGCCGACGCGACGGCGCCGGCGCAAAGGGCACTTCGTGCGAGCATGAAACGAGCCTCCCTCACGTCTCGGGGTTCAACGTCCGCGACGGTCGAATCGGGCGGCTCGCCATCCTCACTCGTTTCGCGAACGGAGCCGCCCCATGCGACCCCATCCGGCCGGCCCGAGCCTCACGACCGCGCGACTGCGGAGCGACTGAACGGCGGCGGGACACTCGCAACACTCACTTGCGAGGGCGGAAGGAGGGGGCGGGCGGGCGACGTTTCTGCGACCGAAGTCGAGCTTCGGCGAGAACGCGCGGCGTCCCGCTCCACGAGACATGCGGGCGCGGAGGATAGCCGGGAGGAATGGCGGCTGGCAACGCCCATCCTCCGAAGAATCCGCGCTTACCCGAGCGGTCGCCGGAAAATCCGTTCCATGACTTCCCGGCTGGGTGTCAGACTGATGATCGGCTTCGAAGAGTCCCTGGAACGGGAGCGAGACCATGCCTAACTGCTGTCATTCGGTTTGCAAGTCTTTGGTGGGAACGGCTTTGCTATTGACCGCCGCGCCGGCCCTGGCGGGCACGATGTCGCTCCGCCTCCTCGACCGGCACGCCGCTCCCGTCGTCGACGCAATCGTCGACCTCCGCGATCCCGGAACCGGCGCCCTCGTGTCCCCCGTTCCCGACACTCCCGCCCTCGACGGGACGCTCGTCGCTTCCGTTCCCGACGGCGTCTACGAGATCCGGCTGAAGCCGGACACCGGCACTGGGCTAGCCGGAGTCCTCCTCCCCGCGCGCTCGACCGCCGGGGCGTTCGATCTCGGGAACATCGTCCTCCCCGACGGACACTCGATCTCCGCCGTGGTCGTCGACCCTTTCGGAGCGCCCGTGGCCGGCGCCGATCTCGACCTCGTCGACGACGTGACGCGGGCGAAGGCCTTCACCCCGAGCGACGTGACCGACTCGTTCGGCTTCGTCGAGATCGTCGCGGTCCCGGGCGTGTACGACCTCTTCGTCACCCCCCCGCCGGCGAGCGGCCTCGCGCGCCGGCGGAAGAGCGACCTCGTCCTCGACGCCGACGTCGATTGCGGGATCTTCGCGCTGAAGAACGCGATCGTCCTCTCGGGCCGCGTCATCCGCGCCTCGAACGGCCTTCCGCTCGCGAACGTCGACCTCGACGCCTCCGACGCCTTCACGTCCGAGCGGTATCCGATCTCGAACGACGACACCGCCGCCGACGGCACCTTCTCGGTCGTCGTCCCCGACGGACACCTCAAGATCGAGTTTTCGCCTCGACAGTCCGACCGCGTCGCCGGGCGGACCGTTGTCGCGCTCGGCCAGGTCGGGAACCTCTTCATGGGGGACGTGACGCTCGATCCGGGCTCGCTCCTCTCGGGCACGATCCGCCGCTCGAGCGGGACCGGGATACTGGACGCCGACGTCGACCTCTACGACGCCATGGGGTTCCTCACGCCGACGTTCTCTGACGATTCGGGCTCGACGGGCGCCTACTCGGTCGTGGGCCCGCGGTCGGTCCAGGACGTCTTCGTGACGCCCCCCGCCGATGTGGCGGCGCAGCACGCCCTCGTCACGGGAGTCGACCTCTCGTTCGACCGAGTGCTCGACGTGACCCTGCCGAACGCCGTGGCGACGGTGGACGTGGATGCGATCGACGTCGGGCTCCTTCCCGGCGATCGCTTCGACTACTCGCTTTCGATCCGCAACCGGTCCGGCGTGGCGAGGTCGGTCCTCTGTTCCGTCGTCGCGTCGATCCCGGACCGCCCGATCTCGCGCACGCTCCTCGCCCCGACGAGCGTCCTCCTCCCGGCCTCGTCGACGCCGGTGCCGCTCGGCCCCTTCGGACGGAGGGTCCCGCCGACGCTCAGGCCGCGGCTCCGGAACATCCCGGTCCGCGTGACGGCCCTGATCGCCGACCCGGGGACGTCCGCGACGCTCGACTTCGACATCGCGCACTTCACGGTCTATTGACCGGCGCGCGAGGAGAGAGAGATAGAGAAAGAGGCCGCGGACTAGCGCGACTGGGCCTGGCGGAAGGCGAACGTCAGGCGGACGACCCACTCGTCGGTCGTGTCGTCGGCGCGGCTGGGAGTGGTCATCGAGATGTCGGACGCGCGGACGAGGCCCGAGTTCGTCTCGACGTTGTAGAGGAACCGGGCGATCTGCTCACGGCGGATCGGCGTCTTCACGTTGATGACGAACTGCGTCTCCTCGTAGCCCGCTCCCCGCTTCGGCTGCCCGGGGGTGAAGTCGATCTGCTCGCGCGGGATCCCCGCCTCCCCCGCCTGCTGGTAGAAGAAGTCGATCGCGATGTCGGGCTTGAACTTTTCCTGCGTGGCCTTCGCCCGGTTCGCGGTCACGTCCTTGATGGTCGCGACGAGCTTTTCGCAGTCCTTCATCGCGTCCGGGATCTGAGCGTCGAACGTCCGGACGGACCACACGAGGTAGATGAGGAAGGCGCCGAGGAGGACGACGACGCCGCTCATCGCGAAGATGTAGACCCGGATCGGGTCGGCGTCCTTGAGCGAGAACTTGGGCTTCATCGCCGGCGGCCCTCCCCGGATCGCGGCCGGCTCACTGTCGCACTCCGACCGGAATCGTGATCGTGAAGCCGTCGAAGACGTAGAGCCCCGTGTCGGCGTCGGATTTCACGGGTCCGGAGCGCACTCCCTCGTCGTTGGTGACCTTGAGCACCGCCCTCTTCAGATTGTCGATCATCTCCGTCGTGGGAACGCTCCCCTTGAACGTGACCGTGACGTTGTCGCTCATCTGCCGCATGTCGATCTGGCGGAGCAGGAGCCCCTGGAGCTGCGGGCCGGCCTCCTTCAGGGCCCTGAAGAGCTCGACGAGGGTCCGGAGGACGGAGCGGATCTGGACGAAGTCCCCACCGCTCCCGACCCTCTGGAGGAGCTGGCGGTTCTCGTCCGCGAGCCGCGCGATCATCGTCCGGACGATCGAGAACCGCGGCACCTCGATCGGGCGGGCGCCCGGGTCGGCCACGTCGTACCGCGCCTTCGCCCACCTCAAGATTTGATCGTACTCGGCCGCCTGGAGGCTCCGCTTCTGCCAGAAGTGGAAGCAGGTGACCGAGAAGAGAATCACCATGAGGCTGACGCAGCAGGCGAGGACGACCTTCACCTGGTCGAACCGCTTCTGGTAGCGGTACTCCTCCTGGCGGAAGTCGGTCTTGACCGGCTCGTGGCCCGTGAGCTTCGAGGCGAGTCCGATCGCCGTCGATGCCCGCAGTCCGGCGGCCGCTCGCCCGCTCTCGGGAACGGAGTTCGGCAGATGATCGAGCGCGTTGAACTGGCCGACCTCGATCTTGAGCCGCGCGCGGAGAGCGTCCGCGAGGCCCGGAAGCGCGCTGCCGCCGCCCGTCAGGAGCACGGCCTCGAGCGGCTTGTCGAACTTCGAGGTCGCGAGCGTTCGCGTCAGCTCGCGGCTCACCTTGTCGACGAACTCGTCGCGCTTCTGCGCGACGAGGTCGCTCTCGAGCTCCTGGTGGCTCTTCTCGATCTCGGGCTTCACGTCTTCCGTCTCGGGCGCGAGCCCGATCGGCGCCACGAGATCGGGGGGAACGGCGCCGGACGGGCCCGCGAGGAGGAGGACCTTCTTCTTCTCGGCTTCGAGCCTCGGGATCTCGAGGTCGCGCGAGATCGCGTTCGAGAGAGAGTCGTCGCCCATGCGCAGCGACCGGACGATCCGGAGCGCTCCGTCGACGACCACGATGATGTTGGTCGACGACGCTCCGAGGTCGGCGACGGCGAACGCGCCGTACTTCTCGGGCACGGGCGTCAGCGTCACGGCGGTGAAGAGCGCGAGCGCGTCCGCGTCGACGACGAGCGGGTCGATCGCGGCCTTCTCGGCAACCGCGAGCATGCGGCCGAGCGAGTCCTTCCGGACCGCGATCACGATGACGCGGCTCTTGCCCTCGACCTCGCCCACCTTGACGTGCTCGACCACCAGCTCGTCGAGGGAGCACTGCTCGATGTGCCCTTCGGCCTCGAACTTGACGACCTTCCTGATCTGGTCGTCCGTGCGGAACGGGATCAGGATCTCCCGGAGGATCGCGTCGCGGGTGGGAACCGACGCGACCACGGACTCGCGCGGCAGCTTTCCTTCCCGGAACAGCGCGCGGATCGTGTCCGCGACCGCCGCCTCGTCGATCGACCCGTCCTCGCGCGGCTCGATGTCGCGGACGAAGAGGCGCGACACGCGCACCTTCTTGCCGGAGCCTTCGAGCTCCGCGAGCTTCACGCTCCGGGTGCCGATGTCGAGTCCGACCGCCTTGGCCATCGCTTTCTTCCGTGATGTGAACGGGCCGCGCGCGCGGCGCCGCGCCCGCGCCGCCGCCGCGGCGGCCCGCCGGCACGCCGGGGTCTCACACTATCATTAAGGCCAACGGGTTGCAGACGCCCCCGTGTCAGCGCGACCGGCCTCCGCGCCAGGCGTCGAAGCGCCGTTTCTGCGCCGGATCGAGCTCGAGACGCGCCGCGATCGCCGCCTCGGTCTCTCTCGCCACGTCGTCGATGCGCGTCCGATACGCCTCCTGAACCTCGTCCCGGATCCGTGCGAGGCGGGCTTCGCCCTCCGCGAGGACGCGCTCGAGCTCCTTTTTCTGGGCCGGGGAGAGCCCGAGCCGGTCGGCGAGCGACGAGTCGGCGATCCCCGCGACGGCGGGGCGCGGGCCGCTGAAGGCGACGTAGGAGACCCCCGCCCCGGCGGCGAAGAAGAGGACCGCGAGGCCGAGGATCGAGAGGCGGATCCGCGCCGCCTTGGAAAGGCCGTTCGGGCGCCGGAGCGCGTTCGTGTCCGTGCGCGTGTGCGTCGTCTTCATCGTCGCGACTCCTCGAGGAGAGCGATGCCGATGCCGTCCGGCGACGGAGAATCGCCGGGCACGAGCAGGTACCGGTCGGTGGCGTTGAGACCGCGGGCAACGAGGGCGAAGACCGGCGAGGTGGCGGGCGGGCGCTGCCACAGGGCCGTTCCCGCCGCCGCGAATGTCGCCGCCGCGACGAGGCCGGCCGCGAGCGACAGGCGCCGGATCGTCGGGATCACCTCGCCCCAGAGCGCCGTGCGGAAGACCTCGCCGTGGAGGCCCGCCCGGACCCGCTCGGCGAAGCCGTCCGGGAGCGTCGGCCGCGGCGATCCGCGCTCCATCTCGAAGAGGACGCGCGCCTCCTCCGCGATCCGCGCCGCGTCGCGGCACGGAAGACATCTCCGGAGGTGCGCCTCGAGCGCCTCGATCTCGGCCGGCGCCGATCGGCCGTCGAGCCGGCGGTCGATCGCGGCCTTCGCGCGGGCGCAGTTGCGGATGTTCATCTGTGGGCTTTCCTTCCCGTCCGGTCGATCCCGAACGTCAGCACGACGATTCTCCCGACGCGCGGAGGAACGGCGCGAGGCCGTCGCGAATCCGCGCTCTCGCCCGGAAGAGCCTCGACTCGACGGTGCCGATCGAGCACCCGACGATTCGAGCGATCTCCTCGTACGGCAGATCCTCGAGCTCCCTGAGGACGAGAACGGTGCGGAAGACCGGCGGCAGCTCGGCGATGAGCCCCTTCAGGCGCTCGCGCACCTCGGAGCGCGTCGCCGACCGATCCGGCCGGGACGACGCTCCGCCCGGGAGCGGCACCGTCTCCGCGACGTCGTCGAGCGGCGTCGTGCGGCGGCGACGTCGCTGTTTCATGAAATCGGCCGCGGCGTTGACCGCGATCCGGTAGAGCCACGTGAAGAACGCCGACTGGAACGTGAAGCTCGAGAGCCGCGCGAACGCCTTCGTGAACGCCTCCTGAGTGACGTCCTCGGCGTCCTCCCGGTTCGACACGAGCCGGTAGACGACGGTGAACACGCGGTCCTCGTGGCGCTTCACGAGCGTGACGAAGGCCTCTTCCGAACCCGCGAGGGTCTCGCGGACGAGTTCGTCGTCGGGGGGAAACGGGGTCTCGGCTTCGCGCGGCGGAGGAGGGGTTCGGGTCACTCTCGCCTCCGGGACGCGTCCGGGCGCGCGCTTAAGCCCCATCGCCCCCCGGCGCGGCCGGCGGTCGGCCGGCTGCGGCTCTTTTCGGCCGAGGGCACGCAGGTTCACGGTCAGCATGATGGGGGTTGTCCGTCGCCCCCTTTTGACGGACCTCGCGCGCGGTTATTCCGCACCCCGCGGCGAGGCTCTCCCGCCCACGGAAGTCCCTCGCCGACCGCGACTTCAGAAGCCCGAGAAGATGTGCCCGAGCTTCTCCTTCTTCGTCTGGAGGTATCGCTCGTTCTCCCGGTTCGGGGCGATCTCGATCGGAACCCGCTCGGTGATGCGGAGGCCGTAGCCCTCGAGCGCGCTGAACTTCTTCGGGTTGTTCGTGAGAAGGCGCATCTCGCGCACGCCGAGGTCGAAGAGGATCTGTGCGCCCACGCCGTAGTCTCGCTCGTCGGGCTTGAATCCGAGGACGCGGTTCGCCTCGACCGTGTCGATGCCGTTCCGGTCCTGGAGGTGGTACGCCTTCATCTTGTTCTCGAGCCCGATGCCGCGGCCTTCCTGCCGCATGTAGAGGAAGATGCCCGCGCCCGCCCGCGCGATCTGCTCGACCGCCTTCTCCTTCTGCGCGCCGCAGTCGCATCGGAGGCTGCCGAAGACGTCGCCCGTCATGCACTCCGAGTGGACGCGCACGAGGATCGGGTCGCCGACCGGCGGCGCCGGGACGCCGTCGTCCGGGATCTTGAGGCCGACGCTCAAGGCGAGGTGGACGACCGAGTCCACTGTCGACTTGTAGTAGGTGAGGTCGAAGACGCCGTGCGGCGTCGGCTGCCGCACCGTGCAGCCGCGCTCGATGAGCCTTTCGCGCTGGCGCCGGTACTCGATCAGGTCCGCGATGCTGCAGAGGAGGAGCCCGTGCGCGCGGCAGAAGTCCATGAGCTGCGGCAGGCGCGCCATCGTGCCGTCGTCGTTCAGGATCTCGCAGATGACGCCCGCCGGCTCGGAGCCCGCGAGGCGCGCGAGGTCGACGGCCGCCTCGGTGTGCCCGGCGCGCGTCAGGACGCCGCCCGAGCGCGCGCGGAGAGGGTCGACGTGGCCGGGCCGCGAGAGGTCCTCGGGCCGGCAGCCGGGCCGGACAGCAGTGAGGATCGTGTTCGCCCTCTCGGACGCGGAGATCCCCGTCGTCGTCCCGACGCTCGCGTCGATGGTCACCGTGAACGCCGTGCTGAGGCGCGACGTGTTGTTGGACGTCTGGAGGTCGAGGCGGAGCTCGTCGCACTTCTCCGGCGTGAGCGCGAGGCAGATCTTGCCGCCCGCGAGCCGCCGCATGAAGTTGATCGCCTCCGGAGTCGCCTTCTCCGCCACCACCATGAGGTCGCCCTCGTTCTCGCGGTCGGGATCGTCGACGAGGACGATCATCTCGCCGCGCCCGAGCGCCTCGAGAACGACGGGGATGGGAGAGAACTCCATGACGGGCGTCGCCTTTCCGACGCACCGGCCGTCCGGCGCGACGGGCACCGTGGCGCGCGCTGGAGCGGGGCCGGGAAACGCGGATTCTATCACGATCGCATCCTCCGGGTGAGCCGGTCCGAAGCGGCTGGAACCGCCTTCGCGGACGGGCGTACAATCGGCTTCGCTCCGGACGCGAACCCGTTCGCGGACGCTCGATGGGGCCTCCGGCGCTCTCTCCGATGACCGAGGCCGTCCGACGTTTCCCGCGTTCCGCCCCGGCGCTCGTCCTCGCGCTCGCGGTCGTCGCGGCCGTTCCGGCCGCGGGCTGCTTCCACTACGACGAGCGGATCGAGGCTCGCGCGGACGGCACGGGAACGATGACCTTCCGCTATCGCCTGCCGCTCCTCCTGCTCTCGTTCGCGGGCCGCGGCGATCCGAACGCCCTTCTCCCGCTGTCCTTCGACGAGAAGGAGCTCCGCGACCTCCTCGACGCCGCGCGTCTCCGCGCGTCGAAGCTCGTCGTCGCCGATCGCGAGGGCGAGCGCCACGTCGAGATCGTCGTCGAGCTCGACTCGATCGAGGACATCGCGCGGCTGCCTCGGATCCGGGGCCACGAGATCCGGTTCGCGTCGGACGAGGAGACCGGCGACTTTTGCCTCCGGCGCTCGATCTCTCTCGGGGCGGCGCCCGTCGGAGCCGGTCCGCTTGCGTGGCTCGCGCTCGAGCTCGCTTGCCTCCGGTTCGAGTGCCGGCTCCCGTGGCGCGTGCGCGAGACCAACGCCGACTCGAGGAGCGGCGGCGTCCTCGTCTGGGAGCGCCGCCTCTCCGATCTCGCGCACGAGCCGTTCGTCATGTCCGCCCGCGTCGCGGCCCCGTCGATCCTCGACTGGGCCGCGGGGCGTCCGTGGGTCGTCGGCGCGATCGCTTCGATGGCGCTCGCCGGCGCCGGTTTCGCGGCCGCGCGACGCCGGAGACGCCCCGGCCCGACGGCGCCGGCCCCGGATGCGTGACGCGATGAGCCGACGACCCTCTTGGCCCTTCCGCCGTCGCGTTCTCGGCGCCGCCGCCGCGGCGGCGGTCGTCGTTCTCGGAGCAGCGCTCGTCTTTCTCCTCGACTCGATGGGCGGCCTGACTCCCCGCCCGGTTCCGGGATCGCCCTCGGCCCCGGCGGGCGGCGGTCGCCGGATCCCGGGGGGAGAGGGAGGCGAGGCGGCCGAGGAGGCGCGTCGCGGAGCGCCGACGGACGCTGGCCCCTCGCCGAGCCCGACCGAGCCGCCGCCCGCGATCGTGATCGGCCGCGTCGCGGCGCGGGAGGACGACCGGCCGCTCGCCGACGCGATCATCGCGGCAGTGACGGGACCGCGCGGCGAGGCGTGGCTCGAGACATCGCCCGGCGCATCGGGCGAGTTCCGGCTCGTCGTCTCCGACCCGCCCGAAACCGAGAGCCGGCTCGTCGTCCGGGCGCCGCGGCGCATCGCGCTCGAGTCGCCCCCCTTCCGGCTCGCGCCCGGCGACCGCGTCGACCTGGGATCCCTCCGGTTGGCGCCCGGCTGTCGCGTCTCCGGCCGCGTCGCCGACGATCGCGGGCGGCCGCTCGACGCGGCCGTCGACCTCCTCGAGTCGTCTCTTTGTCCGCCCCCGTTCGCGACGCTCGCCGACGTCGTCGCCGCGATCCTCCGCGAGCCGGTTCCCCTTTCTTCCACCGCGACCGACGCGGCCGGGCGATTCGCGTTCGACGGGCTCGCGCCGGGCGCCTACGCGCTCCGCGCGCGGGCGCGCGCCGCGGAAGGCCGCGAGGACGGGATCGTGGAGCCGATCGTCCTCACCGCGCTCGCGCCGGAGGACGAGCGCACGATCCGGCTCGCTCCGGGCGGCTCCGTCTCGGGCCGCGTCCTCTCGAGCGACCTCGCGCCGGCTCCCGGCCTTCGCGTCCTCGCCGCGGTCGCGGGCGACGGCTGGCCGCCGCCGACGCGGACCGTCGCCGCCGTCACCGGAATCGACGGGCGCTACGTGCTCTCCGGGCTTCCCGCCGCGGCCGTCTCCATCATCGTCGAGACTCCCGAGGGATCGCTCGCGCTCTCGCGGCAGGTCGTGCCGCCGATCGACGACGTCGACGTCGTCCTTTCGAGCCCGCTCGAGGTCACGGGCCGCGTCCTGGACGCGGAGACCGGCGCCGGGATCGCCTCCGCTCAGGTCTTCGGAATCACGCGAGACCTCGCCGCCTCACTCGCGCTGACGGGACCCGACGGGCGGTTCTCGCTGGCGCTCGCCGCGGGCGACGGCGACCTCACGATCGTCGCCTCGGCGCCGGGCTACGCGGACGGATCCGCGACGCCGTCGCCCGAGGAGGCCGCGACCGGGGGCGGCTGCGAGATCCGGCTCGAAGCCGGCGTCGCGCTCGCCGGCCGCGTCGTGCGAGCGGAGGACGGCGCGCCGCTCCCCGGAGTCGGCGTCCTCGCGAGCGCGGGAGGCATCGGGGACGGCATGATCTCGCGGGCGACGACCGACGAGACAGGCGCCTTCTCCCTCGCCGTCGCGAAGGGGAAGGTGCGCCTCCTCGCGGACGCGCCGGCGGGTCTCGCGCCCGCGCCGAAGGAGCGGCCGCTCGAGATCACGATCGGGGAGGCGGGCGCGGCCGAGCCGGTCACGCTGACGCTCGTCGCCGCCTCGCGCCTCGCGGTGCGCGTCCTCTCGCCGGACGGCCGGCCCGCGGCCGGGGCGCGCGTGACGCTCCTCGGCGAGGAGCGAAACCCGCCCGTCCGGAGTAACGGCGACGGTGTCGCGAACTTCGAAGGGCTCTCCCGCGGCGCGGCGGTGTCCGCAGTCGCGGAGGGATCGGACGGATCGTTCGGGCTCCTCTCGCCTCCTCTCCGGCTCGCCGAGGCCGAAAGCGAGTGCGAGGTGCGCCTGTCTCCCCCTGCCGGAGTCGCCGTCCGCGTGATCGAGGCGACATCGGGACTCGGGATTGCGGGCGCGCGAGTGACGCTCCTCCCGCGTTCGTTCCTTCTCCTCGGGACGGAGGAGGCCCAAATACCGCGGCGAGCGACGGAGGATCTTCTCCGGCGCCACGTGCGGCGCGCCATGACCGACGCGGGCGGCGCGCTGGCGTTCGAGCGATGCCTTCCGGGATCTTCCGATCTCCTCGTCTCCGCCGAGGGCCATCCGACGGTCCGGGTGGGCGGCGTGGCGCCGGCTCCGGAACCCGAGGAGCGGGTCGTCGCGCTGCCGGCGGGTCTCGATCTCCACGGGCGCGTCGTCGATCCAGCGTCCGGGCCGCTCGCCGCTGCGTGGGTCGTGCTCGATGCTCCCGGCGTGCCGCCCTGCACGTTCGTGACCGGCGAGGACGGGAGCTTCGAGTTCCACGGTGTTCCGTCACCTCCGTACACGCTCCGGGCAAGCCGGGCGGGGTATCGGGAGCAGACGATCTCGGTCAAGGTGCAAGATCAAGCGAAAAGGGAGTTTGTGGTCGAGCTGAGACGGCGCAGGGACTGACGGCGAGAGGATCGCCGAGTCGGGGTCATGCTCCCGTTCTTCGTGAGAGCCCTCTTCGGTCGTCAGAGCTGCTCGCGAAACCGCCGCGCGGCGGACTCGACGTCCTCCGCGCTCGCGATCGCGCTCGCGACGGCGATTCCGTGGGCGCCGGTCGCGAGAACGCCAGCCACGCGCTCGACCGTCATCCCGCCGATCGCGAAGAGCGGCACCTTTGCGGCAGCAGCCGCAGCGGCGGCGGCGGCGGCTCGGAGCGGTTCGAGACCCAGAGCCGGCCGCGCTTGAGCCTTCGTCTCCGTCTCGAAAACGGGCCCGAAACCAACGTAGTCCGCGCCCCCTTCGGAGGCGGCGACCACGTCCTCGACGGAATGGGTGCTCACGCCGACGATCGCGTCCGGACCGAGGAGGAGGCGGCATTCGAGGAGCGGAACGTCGTCGGCGCCCACATGGACGCCGTCGGCTCCGGACGAAAGGGCGACGCTCGGGTTGTCGTTCACGATGAACGTCTTCCCGGCGTCCGCGACGATCTTCTTCACGCGGCGCGCAAGCGTGACGTAGTCCGCCTCGTAAACCCCTTTCTCGCGGAGCTGGATGACGTCCGCGCCGCCGCGGAGCGCGGCCGAGACCGCGTCCTCGACGGCCCCGCGGCAGAGCGCGGACCCGACGATGACGTACAGGCGAGCGCTCTTCAGGGCTTCGGACTTGTCGGTGTTCATGGGCTGAGGAAATGGGGGTCGCGAGCGACGCCGGCCGGGCCGGCGACGGGCCCGCGGAAGGAGCCGCCGCCCCGTGAAAGGGCGACGGGCTCGACCGGTTCCCTTTGTCGCGGGCTCCACTTTACCCACTCGAGGATCCGAGAGAAGCGCCGGTGTCTTTTCGAGCGCCATTGACCTCAAACGGAAGCTCCGTTACCATTCCGTAACCGGGTCCCGGACGGGGCCCTGCCGCGTCGGGGATTCTCGCATCCGGCGCTCGTCCGAAGCAATTGCAAGTCCTTGCTTGATCTGCCGTTAGGCGAGCGTTGGTTTCGATCGACAAAGTTGCCGCGAAAGGGTCCATTCCACGAATCGCTGGCAGGGCATTTGCCCGAATGGACTCCCGACGTCTCGTTGACGGGAAGAAAGTGCGTCCCGCGTCTGTTTCCGACGGAGGCCGACCCGCCCCGCAAGTCCGCGAAGCTCGAGCGTGCTTCGCCCTCGGAGCGGCGGTCGACGACGGGCCGATGCCCAGGGACCCACGGTCAGGGCCGCATCAGGAAACAGGTTTCGTGGTGAAGAGATTGAGGAGGTTTTCATGAGTTCACGGTTGCGCTCGCGTCGCACCGGGCTCGGCATCGTCGCAGCGCTAGCGGCCACTCTGGCCCTGAGCGCGTCGGCCTTCGCCGATCACTGCAATTCTTACCGGGGTCCCGCTGGACAGGTCCCGCCGACCGGCCGGACACCGAACGATCCGACACCGCCCACAGGTGGCGGCGGAGGAGTCACTCCGGGCGGGAACACGGGCTCGACTCCGGGCACCCCGGTTCCGGGCGTGACTCCGGGCGGGGCCGCGGGGCCGAGAGCGGGCACGCCCGTTCCGCGCGGCACGACTCCAGGCCGCCGCGGCCGATCCGCCGGCGCCGAAGGCTTCGAGCGGTGGGAGTTCTGGTGGGAGTACAACAAGGACGCCCTCCTCAATCTCCGTGCGCGTCTCGCCGACCGCGAGTCCGCGTCGGGATCGACCGACTTCTTCCTCGGTTCAGCCGACCGCGGGAGCGTCCGCAACGTCACGCGTCCGACCGAGCGCCTCATCCGCGACAACGTGGTGCCGGAGCTCGTGAAGGCGACGGAGGACAAGTACTACCTCGTGAGGGACGCGGCCGTCCTGTCTCTCGGCAAGATCGGGGATCCGCAGGCGATGCCGACCCTCGTCAAGATGCTCCGAGACGAGCATCGCGAGGTGCAGGAGTCCGCGGCGCTCGCGCTCGGCCTTCTCGGCAACCGCGAGGCGACGCCGATCCTCATCTCGCTCATGAACGACGACTCCGAGAGCCACAAGCTCACGAATCGCCGTGAGATCCTCACGCGCACGCGCGGCTTCGCGGCGGTGGGCCTCGGTCTCCTCGGCGACGAGCAGGCGGTCCCGGCGCTCCTCGCCATGATGGACAAGAAAGAGCCGCAGAAGGACGTCCAGGTCTGCGCTGCGGTGGCGCTCGGCATCCTCAAGTCGACCGACGCCGTCGACAAGCTCATCTCGATCGTGAAGGACGACTCGGCGGACGAGTTCCTCCGGGCGTACGCGATCACGAGCCTCGGCAAGATCGGCGACGAGAGAGCCGTTCCGATCCTCGAGAACGCTCTGCGCGACAAGAACCTCCACGTCTCGCGCTCGGCCGTCATGGCGCTGTCGCTCTTCAGCGGCGACGTCGCCGAGAAGGTCGTCGGCAGCGTGAAGGAGATCGCCGAGAAGGGCCGTGACGTCCAGGCGAAGAACTGGGCGATGATCACGCTCGGCCGCCTCGGCGGCATGACGGCTCGCAAGGCGCTCCTCGAGGCGGTGGAAGGCGAGCAGCGGTCGACGCAGGCGTTCGCGGCGCTCGGCCTCGCCCTCTACGGCATGAAGACCCCGGACGCGACCGTCACCGAGTTCCTCCGCAAGGAGATCGAGGACGTGAAGGATCCGTCCGTGAAGGGCGCATTCGCGATCGCTCTCGGCCTCCTGAACGACAAGTCGTCCGAGCAGATGCTCAGCGACGTCGTGAAGAGCCAGGGCACCGCGGATCTCCGCGGCTACGCGGCCATCGCGCTCGGCCTGATGAAGGCCCGCAACGCGACGCCGATGATCGAAACGATGATCAAGGACACGAACGAGCCCACGCTCCAGCGCGCCGGCGCGATGGCGCTCGGCCTCATGGGCGACCGCAACATCGTCAACCTGCTCTCCGACATCCTGAAGACCACCGACAGCGAGTTCGTCATGTCGAGCGCTGCGATGGCCCTCGGGACCATCGGCGACCACACGGCGATCGATCCGCTCCTCGAGGCCATCCGGCCGCAGAGCAAGCTGACCGACACGGCCCGCGCGTACGCGGCCACCGCGATCGGCATTCTCGGCGAGCCGACCGACGTGCCGAAGATGTCGCTCATCTCGCGCGACCTGAACTATCGCGCTCAGATCGACGCGGTGAAGACGCTGCTCAACCTGCTGTAACCACGAAAACCTGATGCCATAGGCTCCCGTGGCGCCGAGCGGCGTCACGGGAGCTTCTTCTTTTTTTTCGCATCGGGCGACGAGGGATCGACGGACATGCCGGCGACACGCGAGCCGACCCCCTTCGAGCGGGAGATCGACGCCCATGCGCGGGAGGGCGACCTCTTCGCGCCCGAAGGCGCCCGCGGAGCGGTCCGCTGCTTCGCGTGCGGCCACCGGTGTCTCGTTCCCGACGGCCTCCGGGGCGTCTGCAAGGTCCGCTTCAACCGGGGCGGACGGCTTCTCGTGCCGCGAGGCTACGTCGCGGCCCTCCAGTGCGATCCCATCGAGAAGAAGCCCTTCTTCCACGTCCTGCCGGGGACGGACGCTCTCTCGTTCGGGATGCTGGGCTGCGACCTCCACTGCGCTTACTGCCAGAACTGGGACATCTCGCAGGCGGGGCGCGACGGCGACGCCGGACGGAGCCCGGCCTCCGTCACGGCCGAAGAGCTCGTCCGCGCGGCGCTCGCTCGCGGCGCACGGACGATCACGAGCACGTACAACGAGCCCCTCATCACGGCGGAGTGGGCGAGGGAAGTCTTCACCGCGGCGAAGGAGGAGGGCCTCGTCACGGCCTTCGTCAGCAACGGGAACGCGACGCCCGAGGTCATCGGCTACCTGAAGCCCGTCCTCGACCTCTACAAGGTCGACCTCAAGAGCCTTCGGGACGCGAGCTACCGGAAGCTCGGCGGCCGGCTCGAGCCGATCCTCGATTCGATGGAGCGGATCCGCGCCGCGGGACTCTGGCTCGAAGTCGTGACGCTCGTCATTCCGGGCTTCAACGACTCCGACGAGGAGCTGCGCGACATCGCCCGCTTCCTCGCTTCGCTCGGCCCCGACGTTCCGTGGCACGTGACCGCGTTCCACCGGGACTACCGCATGACCGAGAACGACGACACGGGGCCCGCGACCCTCGTGCGCGCGGCGGGCATCGGGCGGTCGGAGGGGCTGCGCTTCGTCTACGCGGGGAATCTGCCCGGACGGGTGGGCGACCTCGAGGACACGATCTGCCCGGACTGCGGCGAGACGCTCGTGCGGCGCCGCGGGAACCGCGTGATCTCCGACGCGCTCACGGGAAGAGGGGCGTGCCCGGCGTGCGGGCGCTCCATCCCCGGCCTCTGGTCGCCGCCGGACGGCGCGCGCTGACTAGCCCTGCGCCGCCGACGAGGCGCGCTTCGGGAACTCCGCGAAGAACCTCTGGACGAACGAGCGCATCGCGCGCTGCTCGTACTCGTAGAAGTCCTCCGCCGGGATCTGCCGCGGCCCCGCGTCGACGGGGACCCAGTAGTCCGAGAACGAGACGCTCCAGAGCCTCTTGCCGGTCTTCGAGTTGTAGAGCGAGAACTCGCCCCCCGCGAGCACCTTGTGGTCCTTCCTGAGCGTGGAGGCGTCCCACTGGCTCAGCGTGCACGCGAGGATCGCGTCCTCCTCGAATGTCCCGCGAAGGCGGTCGAGGTCAAACGGCGTGAACCGCTCCCGCGGGCCGACGCGCGAGTCGATCGCGGTGAACGCGATCGGCGAGTACCAGCGCTCGACGAGAGCCTCCTTGGCGTACTCGCGGAACGAGCGGATGATCGTCACCTCGCGCCCGGTCGTGTTCACGGCCGGCAGCACCGCGACGTTGAGCGGCACGCTTTGCGCGAAGTCCGGCGCCATCTCGGTCGACATGGACGCGTCGGGCCTCTCCGGGGGCCTCCGAACGCAGCCGGCCGCGGCCGCCGCCGCCAGCCCGATGAAAAGCGCGAGGCGAACGCGCGAAGTGGCCCCGCTCGCCGCCCGACGTTCCGTCCCGCCCACTCTCGACGCCGCCATGTGTCCCTCCCTCGCTTGCCGTCGCGGTCCGATGGTCGCGGCCGGAGGGGCACTCGCCCGGGGCCCGATCGCCGGCCCGCCCTCCGCCGTCTGGAATGTTGTCATAGATATACCCGGCGCGGGTGGAATGCAACCGGGGCCGCCGCCCTTGATTCCGGCCGCGGGCATCACTAGAATCCGGCCTCTTTCCGCCGACCTTTTCGACATCCTCGGACAAAAGCCATGGCCCGCAGCCGCCGCAACTACCACCTCCGCGCCCGAAGCAAGAAGGCGAACCACGGAACGAAGCCCGCGATCGGCGCCAAGAAAAAGCGCCTGAAGCTCGAGCCGCGCGGCCGCCGCGAGTGGTGGTGAGCGTAAGGCCCGTCGCCTAGTTCGAGGACGTCTCGACGAATTCCCGGTAGCGCTCCGCCAGGGCCTCGACCTCCCGCAGGTCCTTCGCGACGCTTCTCGATCCGAGGAACTCGCTCACGACGAACGTGGCCGCGATCCCCGCGCAGAAGAGCGAGATCGCGAGAACGGGGTCCACCGCCTTCTGGAAGACCGCCACCGCCCCTCCCGCGATCGCGACCGCGAGCAGCGAGCGGCGCAGATTGCGCGAGCGGCGCACCCGGTGGAGAGGCTCCATCTCGACGATCTTCTCCGCGACGATGAGCCGGTGCTTTTCCTTGAGGAGCGCGGCGAGCGGAGCGAGATCGGGCTCCGCCTCCGCGAGATCGTCGAGGAGCGCGGAGAGGGGCTTCGGCCGCGACGCCTCCTCTCGTCGCGCCCGCGAGAGGAAGCCCGCGAGGCGTGAGGCGTCGTTCACTGCGTCTTCTTCTTCCTCAGGACCCTGTTGAAGCAAAAGAGATTGAGGATGATGATGAGGCCCCACGACACGACGAGGAAGATCGTGGCACCGGTGTTCATCGGTTCTCGGGCTCCTGACCGAAGCTCTCTCCTCAGCTCGCCGGCTGAGCGGACGCCGTCGAGCGCCGGGCGCGCCAGATGGCGAAGACCATGAAGCCGAATCCGAGCGTGAAGAGCATCATGACCGCGCGCGCGAGCCAGATGTAAGGCGCCCTGTAGCGGCCCTCGAGCGTCACCGTGAGGCGAGCGGGAGACGGCACCTTCGCCTTCTGGAACGTGGCGTTCTGCGCGTCGAGGTACCGCTGGACCTCGGGCGCGCCGAGGCGGTTCGTAAGCCGCGGCGGCCCGTGCACCGCGCGGACCACGGCCTTCCCGTCGGCTCCGCACTCGACGTCGGCCCAGAGCGAAAGGTCCCACTTCGCGTGGGTCACTTGCTCCTTGAAGATCGTCTCGATCTCCTTCTTCGTGTCGGCTCCGCCCGCCTCCCTCGGCGTCGAGAAGACGAGATGCCCGTCGAGCGGCTTCCCGTCCGCCGGCTCGTAGCTCTGCGAGAGGCTCGGCACCGGCTTCAGCTTCTCCTTCTGGATGACGTCCGTGTAGACCCAGCCGCCGAGGATCGCCGCGAGGAGGACCGGTGTCACGTACGCGAGGATGAAATAGAAGACGCGCGGCGCCCGGATGTCGGCGCCGCGGTGCAGCTCGTCCCAGCCCTTCTTCACGCCGAACACCCATGAGAAGAGCACGATCTCGACGAGCGAGAAGACCACGAGCCCGAGCTGCCCGGCCCAGAAGTCGAACTCGTCGAGGACGCCGTACTTGAGGAAGTACGCGACGAAGATCCCGCCGAAGAGCCAGAGCATTCCGACGAGGATCGCCGCGACGCCCCTCGAGAGCTTCGCCTCGTCCTGCAAGAACGCGACCACCGGCTGCGCCACCGCGACGGAGGAGGTGAACGCGGCGAAGAAGAGGAGGAGGAACCACATGCCGCCGAAGATCGTGACGCTCGCGCCCGGCATGTTGCGGAGCACCTCGGGCATCGTCACCATGCCGATGTCGAAGGAGCCCGTGCTCGCGATGGCATTGAGTTGCTCCGGGGCTCCGCCGAAGAAGACGGCCGCGGCGGGGATGGCGATCGCGCTGCCGAAGATGACCTCGACGAACTCGTTCGTGCCGGCGGTCGTGAGCCCGGTGAGGACGATGTCGTCGTCGGGGCCGATGTAGCTCGCGTACGACTCCATCGAGCCGAAGCCGATCGAGAGCGTGAAGAAGATCTGCCCGGCGGCGGCGAGCCAGATGCCCGGTTTCCAGAAGTCGGAGAAATCGGGCGTCCAGATGAAGTTGAGCCCGTCGGCGACCGACCCCTGGTCGTCCTCCAGCGTGAGGACGCGCACGGCCATGATGACGCAGAAGAGAAGGAGAAGCGGCATCGCGATCTTCGCCAGCACCTCGATCCCCTTCGTGACGCCCCGATACAGCACGGTGACGTTGAGGAGGATCGTGATCGCGAGGAACACGACCGCGGGCCCGACGCCCGAGAAGTAGTTGTTGGTCGGCGCCGCGCCCTGGAACTCGTTCAGGTAGATCTTGAGGTCGACCGCCCGCCCCGGCGTCTCGACGTAGTCCCCCGTGAACGAGTACCAGGCGTAGCCCAGGCACCACGCCTCGATGTAGGTGTAGTAGAGGCAGAAGATGAGCGGCAGCGACACTCCGATCACGCCGAGGTACTTCGCCGCCGGGTGCTTCCACAAGTAAGTGAACATCCCCGGCGTCGAGCCGTGGCCGTGGCGGCCGCCCATGCGGCCCACGGTCCACGCGACCCACATCATGGGGATGCCGAGAAGAAGAAGCGACAGGAAGTACGGCACCATGAAGGCGCCGCCCCCGTTCTGTCCGGCCTGGGCCGGGAACCGCAGGAGATTGCCGATGCCGACCGCATTGCCGGCGGCGGCGAGAATCAAGCCGATCCGGCTGCCCCACTTCTCGCGCGCCATTTCGAGCGGTCCCTCCTCTCGTCGATGCTTGGGAGCCCGACCCACGAAGGTGGGGAGTCTAAGCGAGCGGGTCCATCGAAGTAAATGGGTCGCGGGCTAAGGCTCGGTCAGCCCGAAAGAGCGCGAACGGCCGCGACGGCCTCGTCGCAGAGACGGGCCGGATCGGGGGCTTTGTAGACCGCCTGGATGTTCCCCGCGCGGTCGACGAGGAACGCCGCCGGAGAGACGTCGCCCGCGGGCGAGACGACGCCGAATTCGCGGCTCACGCTGCGGTCGTCGTCGGCGAGGACCGAAACGTCGAGTTCGTGGGCCGCCGCGAACGCCTTCGCCTCCCCCGCGCCGGCGGGGACGACGACGAGCGGTTCGGCGCCGGCGCTCCGGAGCTTGGCGGCGCCGCCGGTCCTCCCTACGGCGGCGGCGAGAGCGGCCGCGGCGGCGCCTCTCTCGGGCACGAACGCGATCAGCACGCACGCCTTCTCGAAAAGGTCGAAAAGGAGGATCGGACGGCCGTCCTGGTCTCTCAGGTTGAAATGCGGCGCCGGATCGCCGGGAACGTATTCCACGCGATCAGCCCGCGTCGTCCCCGACCCGGACCCGCACGGAATCGCCCTCGACGGTGACGGCGTGCGTCGCGACCCGCGCCGCCTCGTTGTCCGGCGACACGCCCGTCCTCACGTCGAAGCGCCAGCCGTGCCACGGGCAGGTGACGATCGATCCGTCGAGGAAACCCTCGCCGAGCGGTCCCCCGCGGTGACAGCACGTGTTGTCGAGCGCGAAGAACCCCTCTTCGGTGCGGAAGAGGGCGACCGGCCGCCCGTTCGCCTCGCAGACCATCCCCTTGCCGGGAGCGAGATCGGCGGTCTTCGCCACTTCCACGACGGTATCCGACATGCTGTCGTTCTCCGGTTGACGAGGATGCGCCGCGGACGGGCGCGATTCACGAAGTCAATTGCCGGACGCGCGAGCCGGCGCCGGCCGCATTCTAGCGGCGCCGCGAACGGATGGTCAATCGAGCGCGGAATCGGCCGTGCCGGAATCGCGGGATCTCGATTAGAATCGGACCGTCGCCAGCCCGCCCGCCGCCGCCGCCGAGACCGTGCCCCCGAACCGCCGACATCCATGAGACAGGAAACGCGCCGCGACCGCAGTGTCGTCCCGCTCTCCCGCGCCGCCGCGCTCGTGGCGTCGCTTCTCGTCGCCGCGGGGAGCGCCGCCGCGACCTCGAGGCCCCGGTTCACGCTCGGCCGCGCGCCGGACGGACCGGGTGGAGGGTTCGCGACCCTCGCGTCCGCGGCGCTCGCGAGCCAGACGCCGAACCCGCTGGGCGACGGGCTCGCCTCGCAGAGCTTCCCGGACGCGCCCGATTTCAGCGGCGCGATGCACGACGACTTCGAGGTCCCCGCGGGCGATACGTGGGACATCGAGAGCTTCCACGTCGACGGCGCCTACGACGTCGGAGTCGTGGTGCCCGATTCGTACGCGCTCGAGATCTTCCCGGACGACTCCGGAGCGCCGGCGTGCGGGAGCCCGATCTACAGCGTCATCTTGACTCCCGGCGCGGCCGGCCTGGCGGACGCCCTCGGCGTCTTCGATTACTGTCCGGGCGGCGTGCTCACGACGCTGACGCCGGGCCGGTACTGGATCGCCGTCTCGGTGACGATGGACTTCGCGACCCGCGGCCAGTGGTTCTGGGCGACGCACGCGACCCCGCACGTCGTGGGGCTCGCGGGCGTCTTCGACAACCCGGGCGGCGGATTCGGGTTCCCGCCGTGCGCGCCGCCGCCGGGAGAGGATCACGACCTCGCGTTCGAGATCGGCGGCGTCGCGGTTCCCGCCGACCTCAAGGCGTGCCGCGCGGGGAACGTGAACACCGGGGTCGGCGCCGCGGCCGACGTCCTCACCGTCGACGGAAGCTCCGGCGACCCGGAGTGCCGCGAGGTCGGCGTGACGGCGGGAGTTCCCGTGACGATCGCCATCGTCGCGCCGCCCGCCGGCGGCAGCGGACACTATGCGCTCTGGATCTCGGACGGCGAGCCCTCGGCGGAGACGCTGACGATGATCCTGTACGAGCCGCAGAGCGGGGTCATCCACGACCTCGGGCTCGGGTGCGTCTGCCTTCCCGCCAACAACACCGTCGTGCCCGGCGCCTGCCCGTGCCCGGTTTCCTTCCCGCAGGGCCGGACGTCGCGGCGTCTCGGCGCCCAGACCGCGACGAACGTCTGCCTCAACCGCCGCCCCGGCTTTCCCCGGTATCCGACGTCATTCCAGCAGACGTTCCCGGCCGGGACGTTCACTCTCGGAGGGCTCATCCTCGACGCCGGCTCGCAGAACACGAAGCCGATCAGCCTCATGAACTGGGTGATCGTCAGATCGAACTAGCCGCACGGGCGATGATGCGCCCCTCTTCGTCTCGCGCCGCGATCCTCGTCGCGCTCGCCGTGCTCATCGCGTACGCGCCGTCCCTCGGCGGCGGGTGGCTCTGGTGCGACGACCTTGCCGTCGGCGAGTCCGAGCAGCACACGCCGGTCACGTCCGCGGCCCACTGGCTCCTTCTCCGCGCGTTCGGCCCGAGCCCGCTCGCCTTTCGTTCGCTGGCCCTCCTCCTCCACGCCGCCGCGGCCGTTCTCCTCGGGACCGTGGCGCGCCGGCTCGGCCTGTCGGGCGCCTTCCTCGGCGCCGCCGTCTTCGCGCTTCATCCGCTCTGCGTCGAGTCCGCGGCGTGGGTCTACGAGACGAAGAATCCGCTCTCGCTCGCCCTCGCGGCGCTCTCGTTCCACGCGTGGCTCTCGTTCGAGGAGGGAAAGAGGCCCCGGCGCGCCCTCGCGTGCGCGCTCGCCCTCTTCGCGGCCGCGCTCCTCGCCAAGCCGTCGGTCGTCGTCCTTCCCGCGATCATGTGCCTCGCGCTCATTCTCCGCGGCCGGATCGCCCCGCGGTCGCTCGCGTCCCTCGCGCCCTTCGCCGCCCTCGCCGGTGCGTGCGCCGCCGTGACGCTCGCGATCGAGCCCGAGCTTCTTCCCGGCGAGGGGCCGAGCGGTTTCGGGGAGCGGTTCGCCGTCGCGGGCCACGTGTTCTGGCTCGCCGTGGAAAAGACGATCCTCCCCCTCTCGCTCTCCTTTTCGTACGAGCGGCTGGACCCCGCCGCCGCGCCGCTCGCGCCCGCGCTCCTCGCCGCCCTCGCCGTCGTCGTCTCGGCGGGCGCCGCGGCGCTCGCGCGCGGCGCCGCCCGCGCGGCGGGCCTCGCCGTCCTCGCCTTCGCGGCCGCTCTCCTTCCGGTCCTCGGCTTCTTCGACATCTACATGATGCGGTACGCGTTCTTCGCCGACCATCTCGCGTACCCGGCGGTGGCGGTCGCGGCGCTCGCGGCGGGCCCGATCCTCGCCTCGCGGCGCGCGGCGCCCGCCGCCCTTCTCCTTCTCGCCGTCCTCGGCGCTTCGGCGGCGACGCGCGCGGCGACGTTCCGGTCGGAGGAGGCCCTCTGGCGAGAGGCGGCCGAGAGATCGCCGCGTTCGTGGCTCGCGCAGCTCGAGGTCGGACTCGCCGAGAAGCGCGCGGGCCGGATCGAGGCGGCGATCGACCGTTTCCGCCGCGCGCGTGCGGAGCGGGAAACGGTCGACGCGCTCGTCAACCTCGGAAACGCCCTCGTCGACGCCGGCCGGCCGGAGGAGGCGCTTGCGCCGCTCGGCCGGGCGCGCGAGATCTCGCCCGGAGACGCCGCGAACCACGCGAACGCGGCGCGCGCGCTGGCCGCCCTGGGTCGCCTCGACGAGGCGATCGCCGCCTACCGGCTCGCCGCGCTCTTCGAGCCGGAGGACCCTCTCATCCGCTCGAACCTCGCGGCTCTCGTCGCGGCCCGCGGCGCGGCGCCGGAATCCCCGCCCCGCTGAAGAGGGGCGAGCCCTCGCCGCGGACGGGGTGCCCGCGCGATCAGTCCTTCCTGAGCGACTCGACCATCTCCCGCTCGTCCGGAGAGTAGCGGAGGATGACCGGGCCCGTCTCGAACCAGAGGTCGCTCATGTCGCGGACCCGGAACGGCTCCGGCCCGCCGTTTTTTCGCGCCCGGAGGAGATCCCCCGGCGGAGCGGGGCCGATCGCGCTCTGCTTCGCTGCGGCGGTTTCCTGCGCGACGGTTGCGGGAGTCGCCCGATCGGGAACGAGCCTCGAGCCGAAGAAGATCGGCGCCGTCGCGAGATCCGCGTCCGGCGTCATCACGACGATCTTTCCCGACCGGAAGCCGCTGCTCACCTTCTGCGCGATGGCGTCGCCGACGAAGATCGCGAAGTCGGGCGCGTCGCGCGGCTCGAGGAGGCGCTTGTCCGCGGCCTCGAGGACGAGGATCCATCCCTTCGTGCGGGTCGTCCGCTCTCCGCCGATCACGAACTCGATCGGTTTCTCGGAGAAAAATGGCCTCGCAAAGAGGAGCGCCGCGGGCGCGGCGGGAACCTCGACCGCGGAGGCGGGCAAGGCGTCCCGCGACTGCGCGGCCCCGCCGAGCGCCGCGACCGAGAGCGCGCCCAGCGCGACGAACGCCTTCGACAACCACACGGCCATTCCGCGCCTCCTATCGCCGAGGTTCAAGCCTCTACTCCTCTTTCACGATCTCGACGTCGTCGATGCCGATCCGTCCCCGGACGGACCCGTTGGCGGATCCCACGTCGAACCGGATCGTCTCCACGCTTCCGAGGTCGATCCCGGAGCCGTTCGTCTCGAAGTCGGCGATGCGGACGCGGAACGTCTTGAACGCGGTGCCCCATCCTCCGGCCGAGCGGTTGTAGGTCGTGTCGATCGAGCCGTAGGCGCTCGTGTTGATCGAGCTCGAGACGCCGGCCGAGTCGACGAGCGTGACCGAGATGCTGGCGTCGCCGCCGAGGCCGATCGTGTCGGGGTGGTTCGACTGCTGGCACGCGATGAAGGAAACGTACGCGTCGTCCCGGAGGTCGCGCTCGGCGGGCGCGATCGCCTGGTCGTACCGGAAGTCCGCTCCGTTCCAGTTGAAGATGACTCCGTTCGTCGCCCACCAGAATCCGCCGTCGGGCTCGCCGGGGCTGTAGCCTCCGGACGGGTTGTAGTCGGCGAACGGCGTCTCGACGAGCCCGCTCACGTCGAACGAAACCGGCTGACCGGAGCTGCTCGTCGTCGTCGCGGGCTGGCTCTCGAAGTCGTCGACGGTGAAGTTCCCGAGGCCGGGCTCGTCCCGCCACATCGTCACGATCCGCCTCGACGCGGGGACGGACTTCGTGCCGATCGGGCGGAAGCGGTCCGCCCCGCGGGTGAAGAAGTCGATCGCGGGGCGGCTTCCGCGAACGACGCGCTGGACCCAGGGAAGGAGGTAGCCCTTCGAGATCGCCTCCACCTCGGGCCGCGTCATCAGGTTCGGGCCGGTGCAGGTGCAGCTCCACAGCGAGTTGAAATAGCCGTGTCCCGCCCCATACAGGTACACCCACGCCTTGTCGCCCTCGGCGCGGTTGTAGTGGATGGTCGGAGCGACGCTCGACAAGCAGCCGCAAACGTCGTCGTCGGAGCTGCCGAAGTAGAGGAGGAACGGGACGTCGCGCGGATCGGAGCCGCTCGCCTCCGTGAGGAACGTCACCTCGGCGATGGCGTGGATCCCCTTGAAGCTCGAGGCGTCGAAGCCCGTGAGGGTTCCGCCGGGCGGGATGATCCCCGGGATCTCGGGGTGGGCGACCTGGTTGTACTGGACGATGACGCCCTCGCCGCCTCGGCTGTGGCCGCTCGTGACGATCCGGTCTCCGTCGACCTTGCCGTCGAGCACGCCGCCGCCCATCTCCGGGTAGAGCGCGGTCTGCACGATCATCCGCTCGGTGTTCTTGTTCGTGAGCCAGCCGCGCCAGCGGATGCCGAGTGCGACGTGGGCGGGGAACATGTCGAAGCTAGCGGTGACGAAGCCGTGGCTCGCGAGGAGAGTCTGGAGATAGGTGTAGCCCTGGTAGCTCGCTCCGATGCCGGTATTGCCGTGCGCGAACGTGACGAGCGGGACTTTTCCCGGCGGCAGCGGATCGGGGTGGACGACGCGGCCGCGCGAGCGCATGCTGCGGGCCGACCCGCCGTCGAACGCAGCGGTGGGAAAGAGGCTCGCGTCGTCGAACTCGAACTGCGCGGTGGCGTGGGGCCCGAGCTGCGTCGTGTCAGCGAGCACGTAGATCCCGGCCTCTCCCGAGGCGTCGAGGCCGTCGACGAGATCGCCCGGGTCGAGCCGGCCGTCGAGGCCGAAGTCGAACACGACGTCGTACGGCACGCCGAGATTCTCCCCCGCGTCGCCGTCGAGACCCGCGGCCCAGAGCGTCACGATGTTCGCCTGGATGTCGGGCGTGGACACGACGTGCGTGCCGAAGCCGCCCGACACGTCGGCGAGAGTCGGGTCGGCCGCCCACTCTTCCGCCGTACGGTGGAGGACGACGTACGACCGGAAAGGAAGCCCCGCCCGCTCGGGGTGGCGCGTCGGGTCGATCGCCGCGTCGATGCGGTCGTCCTGGTTCACTGCCTGCACGAACTCGAACCACGGATAGGCCGCGAGCGTCCGGCCTGCGAGCCCGGGGAACGGGCCGATCCGGATCTTCACGACGTCGACGTCCGCGGACTGCTTTCTCGGCCGCGAGAAGACCGGGGACGCCGGCCGGTTCCAGAGATAGAGGTGAGTCTCGCCCGGCGCGATGGCGCTCACGAGAACTTGCGGCGGGACCGCGTCGTGGTTCCACGTCGCGGGGAGAGGCACGGGCGTCCCGTCCGGCAGAAACGCCTCGAGGAAATCGCCGGGGCTCCCCAGCACGAACGCGCCGGACGACGCGCCTCCGGTGTCGAGGGAGAACGGTCGCATGAGGAACCTCGCCTCGGCGAACGGGCGGGTCGAGATCGAATTCACTCGCATGAAGATGCCGGTCGAGAGCTCCGTCGCGTCGTCGGAGAAGGCGGCCGTGAGGTCGACTGCCGCCTCGGCTCGGGCGGCAAGAAGGACGACGGCCGCTGCAAGGAGGGACGAGGCGACGACGCGGAACCCGATCACCGGCATGAAGATCTCCTGGCGAGCGCGGCTGGCGGACGGTCCCCGGGGGATGCGATGAGGAACGCGGCCGCGCGGGCGTGAGCGAGCGCCCGAAACGCCCACTCGATTCTAGCGGGGTCCTGCGGCCGCCAAAAGAGGGCGCCGTGCCGCCGAAGCCGGGCTGCCTTTGACATCCGAGGGAAACGGGCGCATAAGCGTATCCATGAGCCCACTCGAAGTCGCGGTCCTTCTCGTCGCATTGGATCAGACCCCCGCGAAGCTGCAGGGCTTCGACGCGCTCGTTCCGGAGGGCTGGCCCGTCATCCTGGAAGCGAAGCTCGAGCGGAAGGGGATCCTCGGCATCAACCCGGACCTGCACGGGATCGAGGTCGTCTTCGCCCGCGGCGACCGCGAGATCGCGCGGGCGAGAACCGCGGGCGACGGCATGGCGCGGGTGGCCTGGACGCCGCCCGAGGCGGGCGAGTACGAAATCGCGGTCCGCGTCGCCGATCCCGCGCGCTTCGAGGCCCCGCCGGCCGCGCTTCGTGTCTTCTCCCGCGACCCGAAGGAGCGCGAAACGCTCGTCGTCGATCTCGACGGCACCGTCTGCGCCTCGTCGGGACTCGACGTCGCGCGAAAGGAGCCCGCGAAGATCGAGGCGACGCCCGGGTCGGCCGAAGCGCTCCGCCGCCTCGCCCGGCGCTTCGACGTCGTCTACCTCACCGCGCGCGACGACGCCCTCGCCGACAAGACCCGCCGCTGGCTCGACCTCCGCGGGTTCCCCCGCGGACCGGTCCTCGTCCGCGACGTGTCGTTCGCGACGCTCTCGGCCGAGAAGTGGAAAACGGCGCGCCTCGCGGACCTCGCCCGCGACTTCCGTCTCGCGGCGGGAGTGGGCGACCGCGACGAGGACGCGCGCGCCTACGTCGCGGCCGGGATGGACGCGATCCTCGTCGGCGGCGCGTCCGATGCGCCCGAGAAGGCTCGTCGCGCCGCCGACTGGACCGAGGTCGAGCGATTGCTCCAGCGCTGAAACGGTACCAGGTACCGTTTTCGTGAAACGGTACCTGGTACCGTTTCCGGGCCTACCGAACGCGCAGCTCGATCCCGTTCGTCACCGCGAACTGACCGTTCGGGGCGGCGCGATCTCGGATGACGCCCTGGACGTACGCGTCGACCGACCTCCCCACGCCGCCCGCCGCGGAGACGAGGACTGACGGCGCCGGGGTCGACGGCCGCGTCGGAGCGCCGAGGAGCGCCGGCGCGCCGAGATTGTTGAAGATGTGCCTCGGGCGCGGCCGGCAGGACGGCGTGAGCGGCGGCGGCATCGCGATCCGTCCGAGCCCGAACGGGAGATCCTGCACCGTGCCCCCGTCCGGGATGCCGAGCCACACCCACGCGGCGAATTTCGCCGTCGCGAGCGACGGCGGGGCCAGCATGCGGAGCTCGAACGGGTCGCTCGGCCCGAGCCCGACCGAGCGCGCGGCACCCTCGCCCGCGGCCCCGTTCACGAGGAGGACGTCGGCCACGGGGCCGGCCGCGGCGTTGACGTTGCCCGCGCGCGCCGCGAGGTGGTCGAGGCTTTGGTTCTTCAGAATCGTGACGCCCGGCGAGGCGATGACGACGACGTCGGCATGGCAGTCGCCGTCCGCGTCGCCGAGCCTCAGATCCGACGGCCGCGTGAACGCGGCGAACGAGCGCGGCAGACCGAACGCGAACGAGCGCCCTCCGGGCAGCACGGTGATGAACGGCGCCGTCGCCCCGTCGCGGTCGCCCGCCGTCACGAGATCGCCGATCCCGTCGGCGTCGACGTCCCCGATCGCAACGCGGGCCGGAACGACGTTGGCCCGGGCGAGCGCGGCCGAAAGATCGACCGGCGTGCCGACGCCCGTCCCCCCGTGGCCGGGGAAAGCGCGCGTCCCGCTCACGACGTCGGGCAGCCCGTTGCCGTCGAGGTCGCCGACCGCGAACGGCTCGTCGGCCGCGCCCGCGAGCCGGAAGAGGCGCGGGAACGCCCCCGTTCCGTCGCCGAATCGGACGGTGAGCTGGTTTCCGGTAGCAGTGTGATCGATCGCGTAGACGAGATCGACGTGCCCGTCGCCGTCCATGTCGGCCGTGTCGATGCCGAATCCCTCGAAGGCGCGCACATCGAACGCCGGGTCGAAGAGAACCTCGGTCGCGAATCCGCCGGCACCGTCGCCGAGCCGGAGCGAGACGCCTTTCGTCGTCATCGCGACGAGGTCGGCGCGTCCGTCCTCGTTCGCGTCGAGCGTCTTCAGGCTCTCCACGCCGCCGAAGAACGAGAACGCCGCCGCGAAGAAAAGCCGCCCGGTCCCGTCGCCCCGCAGGAGGAAGAGCTCGTTTCCGGCCTCCTTCCCCACGGCCACGTCCATGCGGCCGTCGCGGTCGAAGTCCGCCGCCGCCATCGCCGCGGGCCTGGCTCCGGCGTTGAAGGCGCCGAAAACGCCGAACCCGCCGATCCGGTCCGCCCGGAAGACCGTCACCGTCCCGTTGCCGGAGTCGGGGCCGCGATCGAGGACGAGAAGATCGAGCCGGCCGTCGCCGTCGAGATCGGCGAGCGCCGCGTCGCGAGGCGAGGGCCCGGACTCGTACGACCGCGGCACGACCGTCCTCGCGCTCCGCTTCGGGTTTCCGACGAGCGGGATCACGCCCCACGTCGCGCTCGCGGAGACGGCGTCGATCGTGCCGTCGGAATCGAGATCGGCGAAGAACGACGCCGGCCCGCCCTCGACCGGGGCGGGAATGTCGACCGCCGGGGGAACGAGTCCCAGGGCGCCGTCGGTGTGGAACACGCGGACGGTCGAGGGCGTCAGGACGGCGACGTCCGGCGCGCCGTCGTCGTCGTGATCGAGGACGCCGAGCGCCAATCCCGCGCCGCCGCCCGAGTGGAGCGTCGCGAGGAGGGAGAATCCAAGAGCGCCCAGGTTTTCGTACAGGAAGAGCGGCGTGGCGACGAGCGCGTCGACGACGAGATCCCCGTCGCCGTCCCCGTCGAGGTCGTGGACGAGCACCTGGTCGGGCGCCATCGGCGTCGGGAGCGGCGAGGGGGCGCCGAATCCGCCCATCCCGTCGCCGAGAAGGACGTCGATCCGCGACAGCGTCGAATTCGAAACGATCGCGTCGACCGCGCCGTCCCCGTCGACGTCGCCGAGAGAGAGCCGCGCGATCGTCCCGGCGTCGAGGGGAATCGGAGTCCCCGGAAGGAACCCGCCCGATCCGTCTCCGAGAAACGGAACGAAGAAAGAGGACGAGACGACGGCGACGTCCGGGAACGGATCGCCGTCGAGGAGCCCGACGGTGGCGAGAGCCGCTTCGTCGCCGATCGTCGTGGCGGTGCCGATCGTGAAGACGCCGTCGCCGCCGCCCGGAAGCACGCGAGCTTCGCCCGAGAGGAGGAAGAAGAGGTCGTTGAAGCCGTCGGCGTCGAAGTCCGCGATGGTGACCTCCGACGGCGCGCCCGGCGGGATCCCGATGCGGATCGGATCGCGGTACTCGGCCGTCCCCGCCGTGATGAAGAGGTCGAGAACGCCGGACGACGCCACGGCGAGGTCCGCGATGCCGTCGGAGTCGATGTGCCCCGCGGCGGCGAAGCGCGGCCCGCTCACGGTGGAGGGCCTCGTCAGCGCGGGAGGGGCGAGGAGTTGGGCTCGATCTTCCCCTCGGGCGGAGCCGGCCGCCGACAAGGCGAGCGCTATGGCCGGACCCAGGCGCGGGAGGCGACGGCGTTCATGCGTGGGCATCGGAGCGGTCCTTTCGATGCTCCGCTTCTCGACTGCATGATATGGGAGAATCGGCTCCCGTTTCTACCCCCGCCTCCCCGAGGGCTTCTCCCCGGACCGTCATGCGAACGAGCCGCCGCATCGAAGGCCTCGCCCAGTCGCCCATCCGCGCGATGACCCGCGCGTGCCTGAAGAAGGGCGGCATCAACCTCGGCCAAGGGGTCTGCCAGATGCCGGCCCCCGACGCCGTGAAGGACGGCGCGATCGAGGCGATCCGCGCGGGGAGGAGCCTTTATGCGAAGTACGAGGGGATCGACGAGCTCCGGCCGCTCATCGCGAAGAAGATGGCGTCCTTCAATGAGCTTCCGTGCGACCCCGACAAGGAGATCGCCGTCACCGTGGGGTCGTCGGGCGCGTTCGCGGCCGCGGCGCTCGCGCTCACGGACCCCGGCGACGAGGCGATCCTCTTCGAGCCGTACTACGGCTACCACGTCAACACTCTGAAGGTCGCCGGCGTCGAGCCGAAGCTCGTGACGATGCGCCCGCCCGACTGGCGGCTCGACCTTGCTGCAGTCGCCGCGGCCGCGGGGCCGAGGACGCGCCTCGTCGTCGTCAACACGCCGGCGAACCCGTCGGGAAAAGTCTTTACGCGCGCGGAGCTCGAGGGGATCGCGAAGATCTGCCGCGAGAAGGACCTCGTCGCGGTCACCGACGAGATCTACGAGCACATCCTCTACGACGGGCGCGAGCACCTGAGCCTCGCGACGCTCTCCGGGATGAGAGAGCGTACGGTCACGATCTCGGGGCTCTCGAAGACGTTCGCGATCACCGGCTGGCGCATCGGCTACGCGGTCGCGCCCGAGCCCCTCGCGCGCGCGATCGGGCTCGTCGCCGATCTCCTGTGCGTCTGCGCGCCGACGCCGCTCCAGCACGGGGTCGCGAAGGGGCTCGCGACTCTCGGCCCCGCGTACTACGACGATCTCGCCCGCGCGTACGCGTCGAAGCGCGAGCGCATCTGCTCCGCGCTCGACGAAGCCGGCCTCACGCCGTACGTCCCGGAGGGCGCCTACTACGTCCTCGCGGACACGGGCCCCTTCGCCGGCCGCGACGATCAGGGCGCGGCCGACGCGCTCCTCGAGAAGACCGGCGTCGCGGCCGTGCCGGGGCGCGCGTTCTACCGCGGCGACACCGGGCGGCGCCTCCTTCGGTATTGTTTCGCGATCGAGGACGGGCCGCTCGACGAGGCGTGCCGGAGGATCCGGGGGCTTAAGGACGCCTGACGCGCGCCGCAGGGCGGCGCCCCGGACCGTTCGACGGCGGTCGCGGGGATCCTCGTTTGGTAGGATCTCCGGCACCAGGGACCGTGCCGGGGTGAGCGGCAGCGCCAGACGTCGTGTTCGGGGGGATCGACCATGGCCATTCTCGGACGCATCGCGCTCGCCACGGCGGCTGCGCTCGCCGCCGTTCCCTCACCGGCGGCGGCGGTGGACCTCGTCTTCAGCTCGCGCTTCTACCCCGTGGGCTCGCGCGAACTGCTCGTGTCCGACTTCAACGAGGACTCGATCCCCGACGTCGCGGGGCTCGACTATCGAAACGACGCGCTCTCGGTGGCGCTCGGCGCGGGAGGCGGGATCCTCGGTCCGACCAACCGATACGGAATCGTGTTCCGCCCGCTGTCCGCGGCCGCCGGCGATTTCGACGAAGACGGTCGCTTGGACGTGGCCGTGGGGAAGTCGCAGGAGGCGGACACGGACATCTTCATCCTCGTCGGAGACGGCCTTGGCTCCTTCGCGATCCTCACGTCGGCGGACGTCGGAGACACCGACGTGACGGCCCTCGAGACGGCCGACCTTGACGCGGACGGCCATCTCGACCTCGTGGCGGCAAGCTTCGACCGGGACGCGATCGGCATCACGCGCGGCAGAGGGAACGGGAGCTTCCTGCCGAGGCGTCTGATCCTCGGGATTCCGGACGCGAGGGACCTCGTGCTCGGGGATTGGAACGGGGACGGCCTCGTGGACGTCGCCGTCGCGAGCATCGTTCTCTCGGTTCTCTTCGGCGACGGCGCCGGCGGCATCATGGACGATGCGTTCTTGGAGTCCGGCGCGAGAAGTCCCCAATCAGTTGATTCCGGGGACTTCAACGAGGACGGTCACCCGGATCTCGTCTGCTCGAACGGCGCGCGTTTTCCCGACAAGAATGTCTTCGTGTGGCTCGGGGACGGCCGAGGCGGGTTCTCCGGCGGAGTCGGCTACCAGGCCTGGGACCGTCCCAGGAGCGTCGCACCGGGCGACTTCGACGAGGACGGCCATCTGGACCTGGCCTGCGCGACCGATTCCGACCCGTTCCCCGAGTTCGTCGTGTTCCTCTTCGGAGACGGATCCGGGAGGTTTCCCAGGAGCGGAGACGTGAGCGCGCCGGCGAACTCGGACGTCATCGCCGCCGCGGACCTCGACGGCGACGGCCATCTCGATCTCATCCACAGGGGCTTCCTCTCCGGGCTTTACGTTCTTCTCAACCGTTCGGCCTACGCGCTGCCGGCGGCGCTCCGGGGCAACGTCAACGCGGCCGCAGGCGATGTGGCAAACGTCCTCTTCGTCAACGGAATGCGGGGAGACGACCCGAAGCGCGTCGTCGAGCTCGACAAGGACGAGCGGTTCTTCATCCGGATGAATTCGCCGCCGTCGATGGGCACGGCCGAAGCGTGCTTCGCCCTCTACGCGTGGGTCGGGCGGCCGAACGAGACGACGGTGACGGCGCTCCCCTCCGGATGGGGATCGTCCGCGATGCCGATGCCGCCGAGCGGCGGGCGGCCCAGGAAGATCTGGAACAACACCGGCGACAGCTCGTCGTTCGGGACGCCGAACCTCCCCTCCGTGAAGGCGCCGAGCCGCGCCATCGACCGCGCAATCGGATTAAAGCGGCGGATCACCGCATTCCTTCAAGGGATCATCGAAGATCCCGCCTCGCCGTCGGGAGCCTGGGGAGTGACCAACGGCGTCACCGTCGTCTCCCGCTAGAAGAAGCGTCAGCGCGAGACGATCTCGACGCCGTTCGTCACCGCCCACTCGCCGGACTGGGACGAGGGGTCCTCGACGATCCCTTGCAGGAAGACCGTGATCGATTTCCGGAGCCCGCGCTCTCGGCGCAGCACGAGCGACGGCGCCGGCGAGGACGCGAAGTCCGGCGCGCCGAAGAGCGGATCCGCGGTGTTGTTCCATCTCTTCTTCACGCGGTCGAACGGCTTGCAGATCATTCCGTATCCGCCCGGGGCCTCGCTCGGCGAAGACGCGTCCGGAGGGCCGATCCACGCGAAGAGCGCGAAGGCGGCCGGTCCGAGACCGAGCGCCGGCGGCGCCTTCATCCGGATCTGGAAGGGCTCGTTCCGGTCGACGTACAGGCGCCGCGCGGCTCCGAGCCCCTTCCGTCCGTTGACGAAGAGGACGTCCGTCACCGGTCCCACCGCGCCGTTGACGTTGCCCCGGCGGCAGGCGTTCTCCGGGAGATCCGCCGTCCGGTTGAGGATGATCGAGATCCCGCCCTCCGGCCGGCCGGCGGCCACGTCGACCTGGCCGTCGTCGTCGAAATCGCCGGGCGCGAGCGCGCGGCGGGCGTCCCAGAAGGTGCCGGAGAGATCGAACGTGCGGTCCTCGCGAGCCGTCCACACCGTGAGCCGGTTCCCGGTGCTCGACGTCAGGAGTTCGAGCCTCCCGTCGCCGTCGACGTCGGCGGCCGCCGTCCGGCCCTGAGTGTTCTCGGAGTCGACAAGGACGGTCGGCGCGAAGCCGAATGCGCCGTCGCCGAACGACACGTTCGTCCGGCTCCTCTCGGAGCCGGAGGCACCGGGCTCGAAATGAGTCGTCGTGACGACATCCGCGGAGCCGTCGCCGTCGAAGTCGGCGGCGAGGGCGTGATTGGCGGAGAGGGCGATCGACCCGGCCGCCGTGAAGCGGCCCGATCCGTCGCCGCGATGGACGTCGGTGCGGAAAGACGCCGGAAGGACGGCGTCGAGGTGGCCGTCGCCGTCGAGATCGGCGAGCGTGGTGGCGAGGCGGTTCGGCGCCGCGGGCGACTCGATCGGCCGGCCGAAGTTTCCCGTCCCGTCACCGGGATGGGCGAGAAGGAGGCGGAGGTCGTTGTCGAGCGCGATCGCAAGATCAAGGTGTCCGTCCTCGTTCACGTCGCCGAGGGCGCCGTCGGGCGCAGCCGCGATGCCGAAGACTCTCGCGAACTCGAAGCCGCCGCCGGGCGTCGCCCGCAAGAGCCCGTATGCATCCTCGCCGACGACGATGGCGTCCGGATGCCCGTCCTCCACGATGTCGCCGGGAAGGACGTTGCTGGGCACGAGGCCGGTCGCGACGCTCGCGGCCACGCTCAAGCCTCCGGCGCCGTCGCCGCGGAGGATCGCGACCGACCGTCCGGAACGATTGCCGGCGACGAGGTCGAGCCGACCGTCCCCGTCGAAGTCGATCGCCGACATCGAGCCTCCGCTTGCGGGGACGTCGAACTGGCGAACGTTCTCGAACCTCCCGTCGCCGCGGCCGCGAAACGCGAGGAGCGTTCCCGAGTTCGAGGCCACGAGGTCGAGAGTGCCGTCGAGGTCGAGATCGATTGCCACGGGTGCCCGCAAGGAGGTGAATCCGCGGAGGACCTGCACGCGCTCGAAGTGGAACGGAGCGACTCCTCGGAATACCCCGATGGCGGACTCGCGGCCGCTCGCGATCGCCAGGTCCGGAAGACCGTTGCCGTCGAAATCGCTAATGAGGATGCCGGTGACATCGGAGCCGGTCAGGACACGCGACACCTCCGTGAAGCCGAAGGCGCCGTCGCCTCGAAGGAAAACGCAGTCGCGGCTCGCGTCGCAGGAGGCCAGGAGATCCAAGCGTCCGTCGCCGTCGAGATCCTCGAGAACGACGAAGTTCGGGCCGCTCGCGAGCTTGAAGGCTCTGAAGCGTGCGTAGGCGCCCGTCCCGTCGCCGAAGTAAGCGAGAAGGTCGTCGAGCTCGGGGATCGCGAAGAGGAGATCGACGTGCCCGTCCTCGTCGAGATCGCCGGCCGCGACCTGGCCGTTGGCGCCGATCAAGAGCTGATCCGTCCTCGCGCGCGGGAATCCGCCGGCGCCGTCGCCGAAGTGGAACCGCACCCTCCCCGTGATGGTCGACTTGGCGAACACGTCGAGGTTCCCGTCCTCGTCGAAGTCGGCCGCCGCGAGCGAGCGCAGACTAAACCCCGTCGAGCAGGAGCCGGCTTCCGTGAACCCCAAGGCGCCGTCGCCGAGGTAGGCGACGAGCGAGGTCTGACCGATCCCGAGGACGACGTCCGTCTCGCCGTCCGCGTCGAGATCCGCGGCCAGCGCTTGGCGCGTGGCGACGCCGGAGGCGAAGGGATCTTCTCTCGGAATCAAGCCGCCGGCGCCGTCGGCGGAATAGAGCTGCGGCGATCCGCTCAAGACGAGGACGTCGCGAACGCCGTCGTGGTCGAAATCGCCTTCGACGAGCCGAACGATGACCGAGCCGTGCCGGATGATGCGGGGGCCCTCGAAGTCCTCTCTCGCGCGGGCGCCGCCGGCGAGTAGCGCCCCGAGGACGATCGCAAGTCCGGACAGCGGCGCTCGTCGTGGCATGTTCGCGCCCCCTCGCGTCGGTGAAGAGCGGATTGTCGCATGGGGTGCGGGACGAACAGAATGCGGAGGAAGGTCGGAGCCCCGCCCCCGGTACGAACGACGTCGCCATGGACGTCGCACCCGACACGCTCCTTTCCACGCTCGCGAAGGTCGGCGTTGGCACTTCGCATCTCCGCATGGCCATGCAGCGCCGACCGAAGATCGGGACGACGGATCGGCCGCGGGCGGTTCTTCAGAACACGCGGAGGACGATGGCGTTCGTCACGGAGGCGATACCGTTCCGCGCGCCCCGGTCGCGAATCACTCCTTGCAAAGTCGCGACCGCGGGGCGTCCGAGGCCCGTTGGAAGAAGGACCAATCGCGTCGGTGCCGCTAACGAAGGCCGCGTCGGAGCCCCGAGAACGGCTTCCTTGCCGACATTGTTCCAGACTTCGCGCGGCACCGGCGTCGGACTCGGGCCGAATGGCATCGGAAGGCTGGCACTCCCTAGTCCGAATGGCAGCACTCGCACCGTCGATTCCGACGGCTCACGCCCGGCCCACCCGTAGAGAACGAAAGGAGACGGGCCCGCGAACCGCGAGGGCGGCGCCGTCATCGACACTTCGAGAGAAGCACCGCGATCGATGGCGACGACGCGCTCAATACGGGTTCCGGCGGAGCCGTTCACGAAGAGCACGTCCACGCGCGGGCCCAATCCCATGTTGACGCTGCCCCACCGGGTGCTGATCGGATCCCGCGTCGCGCCGAGGAGGATCGGCGTCGTCTGCCCGTAGCTCGTCGAAATCGCGAAGTCGGTCTGTCCGTCGGCGTCGAAATCCGCCGGCACTATCCTCGAGTACGACTGCACGCCGCCGGAGCCGAAGCCGGCCGGAGGTGCGAACCCGCCGCGGCGATCGGATGCAAAGACGACGATGTCCGCGACGTAGCGATTGGGCTGCCGAACGCATGCCAGGTCCGCCCGACCGTTCTCGTCGAAGTCCCCCGTAATGACGTCGATCGGGGAGCCCGGGACGGAAAGGGCCTCCGGTTCGCCGAAGGTGCCGTCTCCGATCCCGTGCCAGACGAGAAGCCGCTGCTCGAGCGTCTTTGAGGCGTCGCGCGTCGCCGCGGCGAGATCGACGTGTCCGTCCCCGTCGAAGTCAGCCGGCGTCAGTCGTGCGACGAATGAGCCCGTGATCATGGTGGCCGCGGCGGGCGCGAGGCCGCCGGCTCCGTCGCCCGCGAGGACCTCGATCGTGGAGATGTCCTCGGCACCTCGTGCCACGTCGAGATGGCCGTCCTCGTTGAAGTCCGAAACCGCGAGCGCGGACGTTAAGCCGTCGCCGACGAATCGCACGGGGGGCCAAAAGCGGCCGCGCCCGTCGCCGAGCCGCAGCTCGACGCCCGGCGCATCCGGGGCGCCGGAGCCGAGATCGGCGTGACCGTCCTCGTCGAAATCCCCCGCGACCAGTTCGGCCACTCCCACGCCGTCGAGAATGCGGTACGTGACGAAGCCGCCTCGGCCGTCGCCGGCATAGACGAAGGCGCGGCGACCGGCCGGGTCCTGCACGATCACGTCGCTGGCGCCGTTTTCGTCGAAGTCACCGGTGAGCAGTCGTCCAAGACTCGACGACGGAGTTCGCGTGACCGTCATTGGGGCCGAGAATCCCCCCGTCCCATCTCCCAAACCGGTCTCGAGATCGAGTGCAGCCCCGTTGCCTCGAAGGCGGAGGATGTCCTCGCGGCCATCGCCATCGAGGTCAACGACACCGATCTCCGAGGGCACGCCACCGAGATACGGGAATGTCCTGGGAGCGCGAAACTCGCCGTTGCCGCGGCCGCGGAGGATCAGAACTTGTCCCGGAGAGTGTTGATAGAGATCGACCGTGCCGTCTTGATCGAAGTCCTGGAGCACCATGTTGGCCGGCAAATCGAACGGCAAGGTGCGACCCAGATCGAATCCGCCGCTGCCGTCGTTCAGAAAAGACTTGGGTGGCGCGAGGAGATCGAGATCGCCGTCCTCGTCGATGTCCACCGCCGCCAGATCGAAGAACAGTCCCGTCTCGAACTCGGCCGCAAGCGCGAACGCGCCCGAACCGTCTCCGCGGACGATACGAAGGCTGGAGGAAGCCGTTCCAACGCCTTTCTGCTCCGCGATGTCGACGTGTCCGTCGCCGTCGAGATCCGCGACCGCCGCCCGAACGACGGTCGGAGTCCCGATGAGGCGCGGGCCGTCGAAACCGAACGCTCCGTCGCCGCGAAACCAGGCGAGCGACGGCGTCCTCGGCCCCGAGGCGACGACGTCGAGATTCCCGTCCTCGTCCAGGTCCGCCGCAGAAAGCGTGTCGGAGGGTAGGGTCGTCCGGATCGGCTCGCGCAGCGATCCCCCGGGGCCTCCTCGCAGAAGGAGCCAGATCTCTTGACCAGAGTCAACGACTCCGACGTCGGCGAGTCCGTCGGCGTCGAAGTCGGCAACCAGCGATGCCCCGTGACCGCTTCCCGTCGCAGCGGCGCCCGCCGGGGCGAGCCGTCCGGCTCCGTCACCCCGATAGATCAGCACTTCGGCGCCGGCCGCAATGACGACCACATCCAGGAACCCGTCGCCATCGGCATCGACGGGCCAGAGTCGACCGATGGACCTCGGCGCCGCGACGAAAGGCATCGCGACGAATCCCCTTCCCGGATCGCCGCGCAGCACGAACAGACGCGAACGAGAGGCGGCCGCCACAAAGTCCGGCCGCCCGTCGCCGTCGAAGTCGCCGGGTGCTATCGGGCCGAATTCAGGAGATGGATCGACGTCGTAGACGCGCCACGCGGAGAAGTCGATCTGGGCTCGGGAGACGGACGGCGGCAGCGTCAGCCAACAGGCGACGAGAGAAGAACGAAGGATGAGGCGCTTCCACGTCGACACTCGCGAGGCCTCCGACTCTCCGGGGCCGGCATTGAGCTTTGCCGCATTCAGAAGGACAATACCAGCGTAGCTTCGAGTCCGTCTCTCGTGGGAGGAAAACGATGAAACGCCGCACCGGGGTCCTTTCCATCGGGCTCCTCCTCGTGGGAAGTGCCGGGGAGAGCGCTCTCGCGAGGAACATCGATTTCGTCGCCCCCAGGGCATTCGCGGCACCGACGGGTCACGGCGTCGAACTCACGGAGATCCTTCGCGGTGACTTCGACGAAGACGGGCTCTTCGACGTCGTCGTGGCGGGCTACGACCGCACCGACGGCCGCGCGACCGAGGTCTACCTCTTCAGGGGAGACGCCGTGCGGGGGTTCGACGCCCCCGTGACCATCACTGCGACGACGGCGGACGCCTTCGGGAAGGTCACCGATCTCTCTCGAGGCGACTTCAATGAAGACGGCCACCTCGACCTCGCGGTGCTCCAGACATACGGCCTGCGGATCCTCCTCGGAGACGGCCGTGGGAGGTTTCCTCGCGAATCCTTGCTCGGTCTCGTCGAACGGGCGCAGGCGTCGCATCCCATCGACGTAAACGAGGACGGACATGTCGACCTCCTCATCGCAGTCGATCCCCGCGACTTTCTCGTTCTACTCGGCGACGGTACGGGCGACCTTCTTTTCTCCCATTGGATGGATGCGGCGCAGCCGAGCGCATTCGACTTGGCGGATTTCGACGGCGATGGCCATGTCGATATCGTCGTCGGACACGGTCAACGGAAGAGGACGACGGTCCAGCTCGGCGACGGCGCGGGCTCCTTCACGCAGTCATGGGAGGACACGGAGTTCATACGTCCGACCGGAATCGTCACGGGGGACTTCGACGGCGATGGCTCCCGCGACTTTGTCATTCTCGGAGTGGCCCGCAACCTCTTCGCGATCGGTTGTTTCCGCGGCGACGGCAATGGGCGATTCACGCTCGGCGCCTTCATCTCGAGTCCGTACTCGACCTGGCTTTCGAGCGCGGACTTCGACGAGGACGGATTGCCGGACGTCGTAGCCCAAGGCAGCACGTGGACGATCGCGTTCGGCGATCCGAGCGCCGGCCTCGCGCGCGCCCGGACGATCGTCGCGAGATCGACGCCGGACAAGGCCACGACCGGTGACTTCGACCGTGACGGCCATGCCGACATCGTCTACATAACTGAACGTTCGAACCAGTTCGCGCTCGTCCGCGGCGACGGCCGTGGCGGGCTCGAGGAGCCGATCGCGGCGGCGGCTCCCGACGACGGTCGCATGCACACGGACGTGACCATGCTCGATCTGGACCGGGACGGATTCGCGGACGCTGTCGGCTCGGGCATGTCCCCATCGAGACCGACTCTCTTCCTCTACCGAGGAAACGCGAGCGGGCGGCTCGTCGAATCGGGTCGCATTCCCGATACCGGGGGAGGAAACATCGCGAGGGGCGACTTCGACGAGGACGGGATCCTGGACGTCGCCGTGCGCACGTTGGGTCCGACGTTCAACGGGCGCGAGATCCTCTTCGGCGACGGCTTGGGCGGCTTTCGAGCCCAGAGGTCGAGGGGGCCGGGCGGAAGTGAATCCCCGGACATCGTGCTCGACGCCGACGGCGACGGGCATCTGGACCTCGTTGCGCTTCTCGAATCGTACGACGTCTACACACCGGGGTATCTCTCGATATCGTTTGGAAACGGGTCCGGCTCGTTTCTCGACGTGGGCTCGATCCGGGTCGGGCGTTGCGCCAATACCATCTCGGCCGCGGACTTCGATGGCGACGGTTCGATGGATTATGTCATCGGAAAGTGCGCGCTCGATGCGATCATCGTGGTGAGGGGTCGTGGACGGAGCCTGCCCGAGGTGGTCTTGAGCCTCGTTCTCTCGGACGGGGCGCCTGCCTTCGGCCCCGCCGCGGGAGATTTCGACGAGGACGGCCACGCAGACGTGGCAGCTCTCGCCCCCGAGGATCGCCTGGTGCTGTTCCGCGGCAACGGCGCATTTGGCTTCGATCCGGTGGAGACGACCATCGAGTCGCTCGGCGCCACGTCACGGTTCAATGCTCTCCAGGCGGTCGAACTCGACCACGACGGTCACTTGGATCTCGCGGGCGCGACGTTCGTCGCCGGCCGCTTGTTCGCTCTCATGGGAAACGGATCGGGGAGCTTCTCGGCGCCCGTCTCGTTCGACACGGCGGGCGGCGGGAGAGCATTCGACTTCGGCGACGTGAACGGAGACGGCGAGGACGATCTCGTCTACTCCTTGGCGACCCTCTGGTCGGTCAACGGTCGTGCGCTCGACCCGGTGCGCCCGCGCCGCGGCCTGGTCAATGCGGGAACCGGGTTGATCGCGGACGTCCTCTTCGTCAACGGCTCGCGCGGCCGAGGCGACGAGCGGCGCTTCGAACTCCTGCCCTCGACTCCGATCGCACTCCGTGTCGCGACGCCGCCCTCGCGGTCGGGCCGGCGAGCCAAGTTCGCCCTGTACTTGTGGGTGGGAGCGCTTCCAAGTCGCGCCACCGTGAACGACCTCCCGTTGGGCCTCGGAGTGGCGTGCCTTCCGATGCCGATCACACCGGAGCGCGGCCCCCAGCCTCGATTCCGCTGGAACAACGCGGGACGGCCTGATCTGCTCGGCGCGGCGAGTCTCCCCTCGCAATCCGCACCGACGACGCTCTTCGATCGTCCCGGCGGCACCGGTCGAGCGGTGACGCTCTTTTTCCAGGGGATCATCACCGATCCTGCCGCGCCGAACGGGAAGGCCGCGGTCACGAACGCGATCGAAGTCGTCGCGCGCTGAACCCGGGCGACGGGTAGAGAACGGCGAGGGCCGCTCCGAGCCTTGCCACGGGACTCGACTTGTCATTCTGGGAAGGGCGCATTACCCGGATACTCGCCTTTTCCGAACGACTCGTCGCCGCCTTCCGCGCCCCGACCCGCGCTTGACGCGGAGCGCCGCCGGCCGCACAATCGGTGCGGCTTTCGAGCCGGCGATTCCGAGATTTCGACGGGGCGCTCGGAACCGCCCTTTCTGCGCGTCGTTCGGTCACATCGGGGCAGAAAGACGAGTTTCCCGCCATGCGCCCTGTTCACGCCCGCCGGAGCCCCTTTCTCTTCCTATTTGTTGCCGCAGTCATTCCACTGACGGCGCGCGCCCAGCCGGACGTGCCGATCGAGAACGAGGTGCGCTCGTGGATCAACTTCGAGCCGCCGGTCCTCGATCCCGTCGCTCTCTCGGAAGACGGCTCGCGCCTCTACGTGATCGATGTCCCCGGCGACAGGCTCGAGATCCGCGACGCGGCGAACCTCGCGCTCATGGGAAGCGTCCAGACCGGCCTCGGGCCCACCGCCGTCGCCGTGCGCCCCGGGTCGAAGAAAGAAGTCTGGGTCGTGAACCACGTCTCCGACTCGGTCGCGGTCGTCAACTGGAAGCTGAAGATCGTCATGCGGACGATTCGCGTCCCCGATGAACCCGTGGGCATCGTCTTCACGCCCGACGGCGCGAAAGCGTACGTCACGTGCTCGCAGCCGAGCCTCGTGCAGCCGATCGACTGCCGCACGTACCGGACGATCGGCGCCGGGATCCCGATTCCGGCCGAAGACCCCGCGGCGATCGCGATCGCGCCCGACGGCCGCACGGTGTGGGTCGCCTCGCGCCAGAGCGGGAACCAGACGGCGTTCCTCGAAGGGACGATCCGGAAGCTCCCGTACAAGGGCTTCTCGCTCCCCGATCAGGACGTTTTCGCGATCGACGTCGCGACCGACGCGATCGTGCGCGCGCTCACGAAGACCGGCGTCGGGACGACGCTTCTCGGGATCGCGATCCGCCCCGACACGGGCGAGATCCTCGTCCCCAACACCGACGCCCGGAACGGCGATTTCCTGGGTGAAACGAGCTTTCCGCTCGGCCAGGTGACGTTCAACCGCGTGACGCGGATCGACCCCTCGCCGGGCGGCGCGGTCGACCCCGTCGACCTCGACGGGCCCTCGCCCGCGCCCGCGACGAGCTTCGGCCTCCCGACCGACATCGTCATCAGCCCATCCGCGCGATTGGGCTACGTCGCGGCGTACGGCGCCGCGGCGATCGCCGTCCTCTCGCCCACGGGCTCGGTCGTCCACCGGCTCGAGACCGGCCCCGGCCCGCGCGGGCTCGCGATCGACGACGCGCGCCGGCGCCTATACTGCTATTGCCGCGTGCGGAACGAGATCCAGGTGTTCGATCTCACGGGCGCGCCGGCATCGCCCGCGCTGCCGATCGCACAGGCGAGTCTGGCGCCGTCGCCCGAGCCAGCGGAGGTGATCCTCGGCCGCGCGTTCGCGATCGACACGAAGAACTCGGGCGGCGGGACGTCGTCCTGCTTCTCGTGCCACATGGACGGCGACAAGGACATGCTCGCGTGGAACCTCGGCAAGATCCCCTTCAAGGACCCGAAGGGCCCGCGCGTGACGCAAAGCCTCCGCGGCATCGGCGACACGTTCCGGATGCACTGGCGCGGCGAGCAGGAGGACCTCGAGGCGTTCAACCCGGCGTTCGTGAATCTCCTCCACGGCACGGCGCTCTCTCCGGACGAGTTCGCGCTCATGAAGCGCTACATGCTCTCGATCTTCTACCCGCCGAACCCGCACCAGCCGTTCGACCGGATGCTCTCTCCCGCCGCCGAATCGGGCGCCACGGCGTTCCACGAGAAGATCTCGCTCGCCGGTGCCTTCACGTGCGCGGACTGCCACGCGGGCCCGCACGGCGACAACGGCGAGATCATGTTCGCGCCGCCGATGCACAAGCCGACGGAACTCCGCGGCCTCTTCGACAAGGAGTCGCTTGAGATCGCGACCGGCATCCCCGAGGATCCGTCGGTCGCCTCGCTCGGCTTCGGGTTCCTGCACGACGGCTCGATCGACTCGCTCCGCGACTTCATGGACATCTTCGTCCTGACCGACGCGGAAAAGGAGAACGTCACGACGTTCTGCCGCGAGTTCGACTCCGGCATCGCGCCGTCGGTCGGACACCAGGAGACGCTCTCGATCCTCTCGCTCGACTCGTCTCGCCTGGGCGAGATCATCTTCGAGAGCGACAAGGCGAACTGTGACGTCGCCGGCCACGGCATCATCAAGATCGGCCGCGCGATCACGCGCCTCGGCTACTGGTGGGACGGGAGCGTCTTCCAGACCGACAAGGCGGGCGAGATCCTGACATTGGGCGAGATGCAGACGCTCGCGGCGCGGCGCCAGGGCGGTTTCACGCTCATGGCCGTGCCGCGCGGCTCGGGGAGGCGGCTCGGCATCGACCGCGACGAGGACACGCTCTTCGACCGCGACGAGATCGCGCTCGGGACCGATCCCGACGATCCCGACACCGACGGCGACCGTTTCCCGGACGGCCACGAGGTGAAATGGGGCGGAGATCCGCTCGACCCGCTCGTGGGCTCGAACGACCGCGCGCAGCCCGTCTTCGTCCGGGGGCCCTCGGTCGCGTGGTCGCAGGTCGAAATCGTGAAGATCCAGTTCTCGACCAACGAGCCGTCGCGGTACGAGATCGAGTACGGCCCGACGATGGCGTACGGCTCGACGCAGTCCGACCCGGCGCTCAATCGCGATCACACGATCCTCTTGCGCGGTCTCGCGCTGGACACGACGCATCACGCGGTCGTGCGGATCTACGACGCTCAGGGAAACATGCGCTCGTCCGGCGACTTTCTCGTCGCCACGGATGACGTCCTCTTCGACGCCGTGCACGTCCGCGACCTCGACCTCACCGTGGACACCGTCTCGACCGCGGGCACCGCGCGGCTCACGGGCCGCGTCACGATCCTCGACCAGGACGGGCTTCCGACGCCAGGCCTCGTCGTCAACGCGATCTGGTGGCGAAACGACCTTTTCCTCGCGCTCCCGTTCGAGACCGTGGACCCCTCGACCGGCGTCGCGACGTTTACGCTCGAAGTGGCGCACGTCCCCGGCCACGTGATCGAGTTCCAGGTCCCGCAGTTCATGGGCTGGCAGGGCGAGCCGACGCTCCCCTTCATCGGCACGACGAACCTCACGACCGGCGCGTTCGGGGCGACCTTCTACGCGTTCCCGCTGAACGAAAAGAACTGCTTGGAAGTCGCGCTGCCGTAGTCGTGATTCCCGCCGTGTCCCGGCGCGGGGGCGTTCCCGCAGCTCCCGCGCCGGGGTCTTCGTGCGGCTACTGCGCCGCTCTCCGCCGCGGGCGTTGCTGCGCCGCGACCGAGCGGATGATGAGTCGGCCGCGCCCCTTCGCGGGAAGCGGCACCTCCGCCCGCGCGATCGCCGCGGCGACGAGCGCCTCGACCTCGGGGCGCGCGAGGACGTCCGCCGACTCGAGGCGGATGAATCGCGTCTGGTTCCCGGAGCCGAGAAGGAGTTTCTTCGGGTCGGGAAGGCCCGCGCCCCGGATGAAGCAGAGGCCGACGCCGTTCGCCCGCGCGGCGATCGAGACGATCGCGTCCGACGGGCGCTCGGTCGGCGAGTAGCCGATGACGAAGAAGTTGTAGTTGTCCCACACCAGCTCGTTCGCGGTCGGGAACCGGCGGCGAACGGCCCGGCGGACCGCGCGGATGAGCCGTTGATCCTTCGCGCCGAACTTCGCGATGAATGCCGCGAGTCGTTTCTCGGCGTCCGCGCCAACGTCGCGAATCGCCGTCCTCGCCCGATTCTCGCGCGTTTCGGACCTCTGCCCGCCACGCACGTGCTCGCCGATCATCCGCCTTCTGCTGTCGCTCATGCGCTCCCAATTCTCGCTCGCTCGAGTCGACGACGCCAGTAGCTCTCGGATCTCGTCCGGTATATCGACTGCCGCGAGCCGGATCTCGAGCCTCACGCGATCCCCGGTGCCGACGCCCGCCAATCGGCAGAGCGCCTCCGTCAGATCGATGAACCAGCGGTCCTCGCCCCATCGGCTGAGCGTCCGCCGCCCGACGGCGATCCCGTCGATCGCGGCCTCGACGACCGTCGTGCCGCCGAGCCGCCACGGGCGGACGAGCGAGTCCGGCACGACGACGTACCGCGGCAGCTTCGGATGGTGCCGCTCGATCGCGGCCGGGAGCCGGATGACGGTCTTCCGCGGGGCCATGCTCAGAGCGCCTCGATCGACGACCGGCAGAGGAGAGACGCGGCGCCGAGCCGGCTCGTCACGCGCCGCGCGCATCGTCGGGCACGAGGCCGAATGCGGAATCGGGGCCCGAGAAGATCCTGATCAGTGCCGAGAATGGACCCGGCATCCGGCATGTGAACGCTCGAACCGAATCTCCGGAACACGCCACCGTGACCTCGGGCGACGTGAACCAGTCCATCTGGATCTGGAGAACGTGCTCCTCCTCGTCGACCTCGATCTCGGCGCTGTCGCCCGGCCGGAGTCCGGCCCTCTTGTCCCCGTCGAGACACACGTTGAGCCGGCGGAACATCCCGAACCACGATCGTGGCCTCGTCACCCGGATTCGCGCAGTTCGCGTCATTGCTCTCCCTTCGCGAGCGCCGTCGATCGGCTCGTTCGCCAGCGGGCCGGATTTCATCATGCGGCCCGGGACGCTCGCAAGCGCGGCGGTCAGATCGAATGTTCGAGTCCCGACCCTCCGACACCTCTGACCGAAGAGTTCCTCGCCGGCGCGACCGCGTTCGCGGCCGACCAACTGACGGGAACGCAATCAGCCGGATGTCGTCGTCGGCACGGGTCGTCACTGACGATCTCCGCGGGCCGCCACTTTCAGGCGGCCCCTCTTGTACTCTCCCTAGCCAGCTAGAAGATCCTCGACGCTCACGTCTTCATCCGCGTCAGACCAGTGGATGCCCTCGCCGTCGCCCAGGAGTTCCCATCGGGCGCGCTCTATCGCGCCGGCGCGCAGCAACCGCAATCTCTCCCGCCGCCTTGACGGGCCGCGCGGTGACGGACATATCGCCGAGCGCGTGGACGCGCATTGCCTGAGACGATCCGTGCAACTAACCCGTTCATGGAAGACTGGTCGCACGGGGCGCGATGAAAGGCGCGGCAGGGTCTTGAGCGAGTCCCCTTTGGCCTAATCGCTCAGCCAACCGTCACGCGGTACGGTCCAGCCTCCGCACGGCGATGAGATCTCCGTCGGCGACCGCGCGCACGTCACTTTCTTTCAACGTCACCAGTGCTTCCGTCTTCCCCGACGCGCTGACGAATTCGACTTCGAGTCCATCGGGCTCGTAGATCTGGACAACGGCTCCGAGATCTCCTTTTCGAAGACCTTGCTCCGCAAGGTCCCGATTCAAGACGATTGTCTGGAGCAGCTTGTATTTCAATCTCGAGCTCCGGGGTACGCCGTCACGAATCGGGGAAAGTCCTCGCCGATCAACACGATCCACACGGCAACGAGCTCCGCCGTTCGTCCGCTCGGCCCTTCGAGGCTACCACGAACTTCGTACTTCTGCCCATGCGCGTTCGTCTTGGTTGCCACCGCTTCATTCTGCAGCGCATGTCGTCGAAGGTCTTTCGCAAGCACCTCCCACGCGACGGAGGAGTAACCGAGGGCTTCGAAGAAAGCCGCCTTGAACCGACCCACGGGATGGGATTCCGAGAGCAGGTATTGGCGGATCTTCGCCGAGTCCACGACTGCCCGATCGACACGAGGAAGTCTCACCAAGCGTCATTCATCGCGGGAAGGACGAGTGTCCTGTTGCGCATCCGATCGACGAGGCCGACCGCACCCGAGTAGCCGGAGGCGAGCCGCGGACGCTCGTCAGCCCGTCGCTTGCCATCGTGGACCATCGATTCGCTCCGATCCTCTCGCGCCGGGAAACGAGATCCTACATCGCGCTCCCGCGCTCTCAAACGTCACCCGGGGCACGCCTGCCGCCCCGCTTTCTTCCGCGCCCGGCTTTACGCCCCGCGGCCCGCCGCTACGATGGGCCTCGTGAAGACGAATGTCACGCCGAGCGCACCCGCGTCGAGCTTCCGGCAGCTTCTTCAATCCGAGCTGGCCCGGCGCTGCGCGGCGAACCCGCAGTACTCGCTCCGCGCGTTCGCCATGCACCTCGAGATCGACCACTCGACGCTCTCGCAGATGATCCGCGGGAAGCGCGCGCTCACCGCGGCGGCGATCGAGCGGCTCGGCGGGAAGCTCGGCCTTTCGAGCGACGCGATCGCCGCGTGGATCGCGCGCGAGAAGACGGCGCTTTCCGCGGGCGCGGGCGGCCCGCGGGAGCGGGAGGTGATGGAGTTGACCCGCGATGCCGTGAGCCTCGTCACCGACTGGTGGCACTACGCGATCCTCGAACTCACCCGCCTCGAGAGCTTCCGCGCCGACTCGCGCTGGGTCGCGCGCGTCCTCGGCATCGAGGTGGACGACGTCAACCGAGCGCTCTCGGCGCTCCTGCACGTGGGCCTCATGGAGATGCGCGCCGACCGCTGGATCGACACGTCGGGCGACACCGCGGCGAGCTTCGGCGACTTCGCGCGCGCGACCCTCGAGCGCCTCTCGGAGCAGGTGCGGAAGCTCTCGCTCTCGGCGGACGAGAGCGTGCCGCCGCCGCTCCGCGATCGCACCTCGACGACCGTCGCGGTCGCGACCGCGAGCGTGCCCGAGGCGATCGAGATGATCGCGCGCTTCCGCCGCGAGATCCTCGGGCGCCTCGAGCGCGACGCGACGCGCGACGCCGTCTACCACCTCGAGATCGATTTCTTCCCCCTCACGCGCCGGACCGAGAAGGAGTAGCGAGACATGGGACGACCGGTCGTTCAGTGGCAGATCCTCTCCAAGGAGCCCGACCGCCACGCGCGGTTCTACACGGACCTCTTCGACTGGAAGGTCAATGCCGACAACCCGCTCGGCTATCGCATGGTGGACACAGGCTCGAAGAAGGGCATCCCCGGCGGCATCTGGCCCGCGCCTCCGGAGGGGCACAGCTTCGTCCAACTCTTCGTCGAGGTCGAGGACGTCGGCAAGGCCGTCGAGAAGGCGACCGGCCTCGGCGCCACGGTCATCATCCCGCCGCAGAAGCTCCCCGAGGGCGACGAGATGGCGATCCTCCTCGACCCGCTCGGCGTCTCGTTCGGCCTCACGAAGACGGGGACCGGGCGATGAGGCGGTTCGCGATCGCCGCCGCGCTCCTCTTCGTCGCGCCCGCGGCGCTCCGCTCGCAGGAGAAGGGCGCCCACGACGCGGGCCTCGAGGCGGTTCTCGCCGCGGCGCGACCGGGCGCCGGGCACGCGCGTCTGAAACCGCTCGAAGGCTCGTTCGACGTCGAGATGAAGGCGTTCGCGGCCCCCGGCGTTCCGCCGACGATCACGTCCGCGCGCGCGGAGAAGAAGCTCATCCTCGGCGGCCGATTCCTCGAGGAGACGTTTTCGGGCGAGATCATGGGAATGCCGATCGAGGGCCGCGGCTTCCTGGGCTACGACAACGAGAAGAGCCGCTACGTGCACTCGTGGATGGACACGTTCTCGAGCGGCATCCAGGTCGCGGAAGGGACGTTCGATCCCGATGGCCGCGTCTTCACGCTCGAGGCCGATCGCAAGGAGGTGATGACGGGCGCCGTCCGCCGGATGCGCGAGGTGACCCGCATCGTGGACGCGGACACGCACGTCTTCGAGATGTTCGTCGTGGCGCCGGACGGGTCGGCGTTCCGGACGTTCGAGCTGACGCACACGCGGCGGCGGTGAGACGGGCGCAAGGGCATTCCGCAAGGACTCCGCTCGTTCACGGCGGACCGGCGGCGGAGGTTATACTCGACCGCAAATGTCCGACCTCATTCGCATCCCCTACACGCTCCCGACCATGGCCGACTTTCGCGCCGCGGTCGCGCGCCGCGAGCGCGAACTCGCCGAGATGCAGAAGGACCCGGCCGTCCGCGCGGCCGTCGACGCGGCCCGCGCCGAGGCGACGAAGATGGCGCGCCTTCTGAAGGAGGAGTTCGGCGCCCGCCGCGTCCGGCTCTTCGGCTCGCTCGCCCGCGGCGACGCGACGAAAGAAAGCGACATCGATCTCGCGGTCGAGGGCATAGATCCCGGCTCGTTCTTCCGAGCATCCGCTCGCGCGGCGCTCCTCACGCAACGCCGGGTCGACATCATCGACGTCGCCGACGCGTCGCCCCTCTTGCGGCTGCGGATCGACCAGGACGGAGTCGACCTGCCGTGAGTCCGGAGGAGCGGTTGCGGCGACTCGCCGCCGAGGTGCGCCTCGAACTGCAACGAGTTCAAGGAGTCGTCCGCGATCTCGATGCGGCGATCCGGTCACTCGCTCCCGACTGCCCGGCCTCAGCGCGCATGGCGGTCGCGGGCTATCTCCATTCATACTTCACGGGCTGCGAGTCGATCCTCGCTCAGATCGCCCGCGTGATCGGCGACCTACCCCGAGGCGAGTCCTGGCATCAGGCGTTGCTCGTCTCCGCAACCGCGCCGATCGCGGGAGTCCGCCCTCCGGTCCTCTCGGCGGAGACCGCGGATCGCCTGCTCAATCTCCTTCGGTTCCGGCACTTCTTCCGTGCGAGCTACGGCGTGGAGCTCGACGTCTCGAAACTCTCGAAGCTCGGCGCGGCCGTGCCAACGACCGATGCCGCCTTCCGAGCGGACATCGAGAAGTTCCTCGGCGCTCTCGAATCCAGCGATTGACCTAGCCCTCGCAACGCGACTAAGCCCGCGCCTCCGTCGCCCCCCTCCGCCTCCAGAGCGAGAGCAAGAGCCCCGCTGTCATCACCGCGACCAGCGCGAGATTGATGTACGTGCCGGTCGCAGTCGCGACCTTCGGCATGGGCAGGATCTCGAACACGAGCTTCCGCGCGAGGTGCTCGACGAGGAGGAGCATGAACACGAGGGGGACGAGCGCGCGATAGCGGACGAGCACCAGGACGCCCACGAGGTTGATCGTGACCTGCGCGACGCCCCAAGCCGCAAAGAGCGAGACGAACGCCTGCTCGCCCGCTGCCGAGAACGTGTCGATCGGGATCCCGTCGGCGTCCTTTGCCGCCGCGCGGCCGTTGACGATCGTCCCGAGGCCAATGGCGCATTTCAGGAAGATGACCAGGGCGAGAAGCCAGAGCGCGGCCTTCGACCCGCGATACGACGCGTTGTCGGCGCGCTGGGGCAGCACTCGCTCGAACATGAGGACCTCCTCGACGGTTTTCCGGGCCAGAGGACGGGGAGCCTACGCCGATTGTCGCCACCGTTCGACGTCCACCCCCCGGACGAGAAGCCACACGGGCAAGAGCAGCTCGGCCACGAACGTGAATCGACCGATCGCCACGATCCCCGGCAAGAGAAGCTGCAAGCACGAATCGACGACGTATCCCGTGCCCGCGATCGCCACCGGAATCGCCAGGAGCTTCGGCAGGAACCCCGACCGGAAAACGAGCACGCTCATCGGCAGCATCCAGAGGCCCCAGAAGATCTGCGCGACGAGGACTCCGTTCCGGCCCATGTCGAGGAAGAGCGTCGCCTGGGCGTGGAGCTGGCTTGCGGTGAACGCTCCGTCGTCCGCGCCCGTGAGCACCCGCAGGGCCGCAAGCTGGAAAACCTCGCTCACGAACGAGACCGGGACGCAGAGGAGCCCGAGGACGGCCATCAGCGCCGCGCGGCCCGGGTTCACGGGCCGGAGCAGGCGGTAGAGCGCCAGCAAGACGAACACGACGAGGACCTGGCTCGCCAGGTGGCTCATCGTGCCGGCGCGGAAGAGCCCCGCGGACGCGGCGATGTTGCGGCACGTCGCCTCCGCATCGCCGCGCACGACGAGCACCGACGGGACGTACGCAAAGCTGAAGGCTCCGAGGGGCAGGAGCGCGAGATAGAGCCCCCCGGCGAGTCTCGCGGTCGTTCGGGCGGAGGGTGGCGCTTCGGTCGTCATCGTTCGGCTCCGTGGTCCGCGCCGGCCGTTTGTCGCAGCTCGCTGTCACAGCTTGTCACAGCTCCCGCGCGGAACTCCACGAAAGTGCCGGCCGGCGCCGAAGACGGAGAGCCTACGCCGATCGCTCGATTCTCTTCGGCCGCGGCTCGCGTGTTCGTCGTGGCAGCAAACGCGCCGGCGCTCCGCCGGGACTCAGCGCTCTCTAACGCGTGACCGAACGGTGCTGACGCTCGACAATCGGGGTGGCTCTTCGAGCACTTCGAGAAGCGCTCTTGCGCAGTAGACGCGGTTTCGCTTTGATTCGCTCGCGAGCGTCACCACGCTGGCCGCCTCGAGTCGATCGATCGCCCGCTGAGCCGTCGTGAAAGCCACTCCGAGCCGCTCGGCGAGCTTCTTCACTGTCCAGAACGGGTTCTCGACGAAGCACTCGAGCGAGCGCTCGGCCGGTCGCGAGGGCGCCGTCGCCATCTGCTTCCGCCACTCTGCGACGAGCACATCGATACGTTGGATGCGGGAGAGCGCATCTTCTGCCTGTAGTGCAACTCCGGACAGGAAGTATTTGAGCCACGTCTCCCATGCGCCATCTTCCGTGACGCGCCGAAGCCCCGCGTAGTACGCTGGACGCGTTGCCTCAAAGAAAGCGCTCAAATAGAGGAGTGGCGAGGGGAGCACATTCCGCTCGATGAGTTGCAGCGTGATGAGCAACCGCCCCACGCGGCCATTGCCGTCGAGGAACGGATGGATCGTCTCGAACTGCGAGTGAGCCAGTGCCGCGTGGACGAGCGGTGGCAGCGTTTTCTCGTGTAGGAACTTCTCCCACGCTCCGAGGCAGTCCATCAGCCGATCCGGGGGCGGCGGCACGAACGTCGCTTCGGCGAGCGTGCAGCCCGCGGGCCCGATCCAGTTCTGCGAGCGGCGGAACTCCCCCGGCGTACTGACATCACCTCGCACGCCGCGCATGAGCCGGTCGTGCAGCTCCCGAACGAGCCGCAGCGAGATCGGCAGCTCGGCGAGGCGCGCCACCCCGAACTCGAGCGCGGCCACGTAATTGGCGACCTCGCGCAGGTCATCCGGACTGCGCTCGACTGCCGCCCCCGCCTCGGCCGCGAGCAACTCGCCGAGCGTCGCCTGCGTGCCCTCGATGCGGCTCGACAGCACGGCCTCCCGGCGGACGAAAGGGCGAATGAGGAGGTGCGGGTTCGGCAGCCGCCGGCCCTCGCCGGCGAGGCGCCCGACCGCGAGGTCCGCGCGCGACAGCGCTCCCGCCAGTTCCTCGCTCCACGCAAGGCGCGGCGGCAACGGGTTCGGCACGAAGGCCCGGTACCCGCCCGGGCAGCGGACATTGCGGCCGGATGGCTGGCGCTTGGCGCTGGGCGGGGTCATCGGCTCCCTTATTTGCGACCGCGATAATAGCCGGGAAGCATATTAGCGAAAACGGTCGATTTTGCAAATAAGCCCAGGCGCCCCCTCCCCGACCGGCCCGCGCCACCTCGCCCTATGTTCCGAAACGTCGGGACTTGTCATCATCTCCCGACGTTTCGTATCATCCCCTCCCATGCGAACGACGCGAAAGGACCGCACCCTCCGCCTGATCGAGAAGCTGGGGCTCGCACGCCCGAAGGACCTCGAGGCTCACGGCGTCACCCGCACGGAACTCTCGCGCCTCGTGAAGGAGGGACGGGTTCTCCGGCAGGCGCGCGGGATTTACGTCGCGAAGACCCACGAGCCGACCGCCGCGCACACGCTCGCGCAGGTCGCCAAGCGCGTGCCAGAGAGCGTCTTCTGCCTCTTCACGGCACTCCGGTTCCACGGCCTGACGACCCAGGCTGCGCCGGAGGTCTGGATCGCCCTGCCGGAGAAGGCGCGCCGGCCGCGCCTCGAGTCCCCGCGCCTCCGCGTAGCCCGATTCTCGGGCGCGGCGCTGAACGAGGGCATCGAGGAGCACCGCGTGGAGGGCGTGAACATCCGCGTCTACTCCGCGGCCAAGACGGTCGCCGACTGCTTCAAGTACCGGAATAAGGTGGGAATCGACGTCGCGATCGAGGCCCTGCGCGACTTCAGCCGGCGGCACCGCGGCGGCGCGACCGCCCTGGCGCGCTTCGCGCGCATTTGCCGGGTCTCGCGCGTCATGCAGCCCTATCTGGATGCCGTCGCGTGAAGGGCAAGGGCAACCTCGGCGCTTCGGTCGCCGCGCGTCTGCTGAACCGCGCTCGCGAAACAGGCGAGGACTATCAGGTCGTCCTGACGAAGTACTGCCTCGAGCGGTTCCTCTATCGGCTGGGCGCGTCCCAGCTCCGCGATCGATTCGTGCTCAAGGGCGCGATGCTCCTCGCGCTCTGGTCCGATCGGCCCTATCGGGCGACGCGCGATCTCGATCTCCTGCGTCGAGGGGACGGCTCGTTCGACGCGATCCGCACCGACCTCCGCACCATCATCGCCACGCCGGCCCCGCCGGACGGCGTCAGCTTCGACGGCGACCGGATTCGCATCGAGCCGATCCGAGCCGAGGACGAGTACGCCGGAACGCGCGCCACGCTGCACGCCGGCTGCGGACAGGCGCGCCTGACGCTGCAGATCGACATGGGACTGGGTGACGCGGTCTGGCCGGAGCCGCAAGGCTGCACATATCCGGCGCTGCTCGAGTTTCCCGCTCCGCAGCTCCTCGCCTATCCGCGAGAAGCCGTGGTCGCGGAGAAGCTCGAGGCCGTCGTGGTGCTCGGCGACCGGAACAGCCGCATCAAGGATTTCTTCGATCTGCACCACCTCGCCTCCCGATTCGACTTCGATCGCGCGACGCTCGCCTCCGCCGTTCGACTCACTTTCGAGCGCCGTCGCACGCCGATCCCGACCGACCCCCCGATCGGCCTCACGCGCGCCTACTGGGACAACCCGTCTCGGCCGCCGCAGATTCGCGCGTTCGCGCGGCGCGCGATGCTCGATCTCCCGCAGGACTTCGTGGACGAGTGCGTGCGAGTGCTGGACGCGTTCCTCTCGCCCGTTCTCGACGACCTGAAACGCGTCGGCCGGAGCCCGAAGGGAACGTGGCGCCCGGGAGGGCCGTGGCGATAGGCGCCGGCCTTTACCCCTCCTCCACCCGAATCACCACCTTCCCCATCGCCCGCCCCTCCGCCAGGTACCGGATCGCCTCCGCCGTCTCGCGGAGCGAGAACGCCTTCGGATCGATCACGGGCGTGACCTTCCCGGCCTCGATGAGCCCCTTCAAGTACTCGAGGTCCTCCACCCCCGGCGCCACGACGAACGGGCGCGCGACCTGCCGCACGAACGGCGACAGGACGAGCGCCTTCAGCGCGAGGCGAAGCCCGCCATGGCCGCTGTTCGCGACGTAGAGGCCCCGCGGCGTGAGCGCGCGCCGCCACTCCGCGATCGAGTGGTTCGCCGCGTGATCGAGGATGAGATCGTAGCGCCGCCCGCCGTCCGCGACGAGGCTCTCGCCGCGCGTCGAGTAGTCGATCACGTGGTCCGCGCCGATCCGCCGGACGAGATCCATCTTCTTCGTGCTGCAGACGCCGGTCACCTCCGAGGCCCCGAGCGCCTTCTTCGCGATCTGCACCGCGAACGTCCCGACGCCCCCCGACGCGCCGTTGACGAGGACCGACTGCCCGGCCTCGAGCTTCCCCACGTCGCGGAGCGCGCGGAGTGCGGTCACGCCCGCGGTCGCGACCGCCGCGGCCGCTTCGAGAGAGAGGTTCCCGGGCTTCGCGCAGAGTTCCGACTCCTTCGCGGACACGAACTCCGCGCACGCACGCCCGGTCGCGCCGAAGACCGCGTCGCCCGGCCGGAGCCGCCTGACGTTCTTCCCCACCTCCTCCACGTGCCCCGCCACGTCCCACCCCGGGACGTAGTTCTTGGGCTTCGGCCACCCGGCGACGAGGCGGACGAGCCGCGGCACGCCCCGCATGATGAAGACGTCGCCCGCGTTCAGCGCCGCCGCGTGCACCCGCACGAGCACGCGGTCGTCCTTCGTCAGCACGGGCTTCTCGATCTCGCGCAGCTCGAACCCGCCCGGCGAGCCGTAGGCGACCTGGACGATGGCTTTCATCGCGAGGCGGTCGGTGGCGGCGGTCATGACGACTCCGTGGAGTGAGGCGACCAAGGGCCTCCCGGCGGCCAGCTTCCGGCGAAACGCTCGCCGCGAGCGACCGCGAGCAGCGCCGGCGCGGTGAAACCCGCGATCGCATCGATCACGACCGAAAGCCCTGGCGGCTGCGTTCCGCCGACGAGGCGCCGGACAAACCCCGCCCACGGCGCCGCCTTTCCGGGGATCTCCGCGAACTCTCGCGTGAGCGCAATCGGCGTCTCGCTCGGCACGCCCGTCCGACGTCGGGCGAAGGTGGCCGCGATCGCCGCAGCGAGCAGTGCCCCGTCGAAAGACCGGGCGGAGGCGAGCGCATGCACGTCGAAGAAGTCCCGCATGCGGCTATTGGCCGCGCCGAGTACGACCATGGCGTGCAGCTTTTCGGCGACGGCCGTCTCCGGCCGATAGGCGAGCAGCCGCGGCCGTGGCAGATCCAGCAGGCTCAGGTACTCGATCCACTGCGGCTCCGGAACGACGGCGTCGCCGATGCCGACATCGACTTGCACCCGGAGTCGGGCCTTGCCCAGCCGGGCCGTCAGCTCCACCCGCTGACCGCCGTAGCGGTCTTCGACGCGGATGGGGCCGACGCGCAGCGACGTGGAATCGAACTCGAGACCGTCCGGTTCGACCGGCTGAGCACAAACGTCGCCGAACAGCGTGCGCAGCGATTCGACGCTCAGCTCGCCGAATCTGAGCAGGTCGGCGTCGCGCGTGGGGCGGATCGTCTCCCCCAGCCACACGAGCAGCAGCAGGGCACCCTTCAGCAGTCGAGTAGAGCGAGCGCGCGGTGGTTTAGGCCAAGGACTTTCCGTTTCCGGCCCTTTCGTGTCGCCGGTGCCAAAGAGCCTCAGGCCATGCTCCGTCTCGTTCGCCCCCTCTAAGATTCC